>Ga0131853_10004029_pt1 | contig 26365 bp, 23 predicted proteins | sample TergutLab28metaG_FD_92764 | JGI IMG/M metagenome (GOLD analysis project Ga0131853, IMG submission 92764) | Labiotermes labralis P1 segment gut microbial communities from Petit-Saut dam, French Guiana - Lab288 P1 (version 2) (version 2) | ecosystem: Host-associated > Arthropoda: Insects >... | reverse complement strand
CTTGTATATACGCCTTATAATTGGGATCATTATCTACTTTCGCAGTTGCTGTTACCAAAGCGTGAGCTAAACAATTCTGCTCCGCCTTCATCTCCACGATACTTCTCTTGAGATGCACCATTACAGAGAGCGGTCTGCCTCTGCTCTTCAGTGCACATCTACCAAAACCGACGGGCATCCTGACCGAAAGCACGGTTACGACCATCCTGTCCAGAGCATTGAACCTAAAATTCGACTGGGAGTCTTTTGCAAACACACTTCAAATCACGTTCCCGGATATCTCGTCTGTCTTTCTAAAAACTGGTTCCTATTGGTTTATCATTTTGTGTAACCCGATTCTGAATAGTTATTCCCACCATATTGGCAGCATCGAAGTCACGTAACGCGTTTTCAAAATGGTCGATCACGCTGGCTAGGAAATGTGCTAAAGTGTCACTATTCTTCGATGGGTTATTAAAAGCACAGTAAGCTGGCTTCCTACAGCGTTTTACCGCCTGTAGTGTCTCGTATTCGCGTCCATTATCTCGATTCTGCGCGCCATGTTTTTTTCCTCTGTAGAAAGATACACACTTATTCAGAATCGACACCACTAACAAAAAAATCACTTACCTCATTTGAAGTCAGGCTACTTACATTTCCAGCTATGGAGTCAGCCACGTTGTTGCTGTCATTTACACGCGACCCGTATTTATTGCTGGGGGATGCTGACGTTATTCTCTTGTTCCTTTGCCCCGAAATTTTACGTAGATACTTGAGGTAGTTCTTAATTTTAGTTGTTTACGTCATGCATTTATTTCTGCTTTATGAGCATAATGCAACTTGGTTCTCTTCCCCTTACAGACACGAAATGGACCTAGCAAAGCGCTTTGAAGATGCCGCTGCGAGCGCTTCAGTCAATATCATCTCATTAATACTAATTAGACCGTATCCCATTGTGTGCGGTAAGCGGATAAATACTAAATATCGGCCTACAGTCTTGCTGTCCATACGGGACGTCGATGAGAAGCTTGTTGATATATTTGTCCCCAAACGATACCATAATTTCTTTTCGGATGATGATCTGGAGAAAATTAATTCCTCTTCAGTCTACCTGAATTTGTGTATAAAGGCTTTTGCGAATCCTCCAGATCCTACTTGTTGGCGATAGATTCGTAACGCTTTTAATACAGCAACCATGTATACCGTCTTGTTTTCTTTTGCAGATACATACACGGACACATGAGAACTCTCGGCATACCTTTTGACAGGTCCGACAGTCTTTTTCGAACTCAACAAACTTTGGTAAATGTAGCCGTGCTTGTCTTATGGTTACCACGTTTCATTCCAACGAGACTCTGTCATTTACATTTTGTGCATAACTTGTTACAGACATTCTGTGAATTAGATATTTGTTCCAAAGTTACAGGAAATTACCCTGCTTATATAGCAGGTGTACGCACGTCCTATTACGGTACGAGTCCTGTCAAAGGGAGAATTTACATAGCTAGAACACCCTCCAGTACCCTAGACAATATTTACAGAAAGCTGATACATTTTTAATCGGGTCTTCTCAGTTCCGTCTGGTGGAACGGGAGGGTATGATGGTTTCCCTGATTTTTCCACCTACGACTTTACGTTTGAAGATGTGACGGTTTACTGTTCAATTACAATTATAGATGTCTCTACATCGTTGGGAGTCTCTAATTTTGCGCCTAAAAATCTAGCATAAATCTCACTAACTATATTTGGGGATATACTTGCGGATTTGCCGTCAGAATGTACGTAATAGTTTGCGTTCCTCTCAACACACTTACAGTTCTACACATCAATCATCTTAGGGCTGCTAGCGATGGTTGGAATTCAGATGGCCTATACGATTGATGTTCGGAGGGATATCGGCTTACGATACAACTATTCGTGGGCAATTGTAACTCCGACCGCTCGTGTGGCTGTAATGTGTACCTGCGGCAGCCACCGTCACTCAGAAATATTACTTCCCAGACAGTTTTCCATCTCACTTTCAATTTATTACAGTTCACACTGTCTGGCAGAATATTATCCCCCCAATATCTGTATGCTGTGGAATCGATTACAGTTTCCCAGGAGGAGGAGGTTCCACTTACATTTTTTACACTTTCAACATTGAAATGTACTTTAGTATGGGATAAACTTTGTGCGAGCAGTAAAAATTTTCAATATGAGTGTGTAATCCCTTCCGACTACTACCGGCCAGCAACATACACCATGTTCCTTGAGAACCCAGAGGAGGCTAATGCGACGTTGTGTGATGACAAAGGTGATTTGTGGTGCGATTTCTGTACTAGGCCATTGTTCAAAACACGCAGATGTTTGTTCTTTTAACCTGTACACAAAAGTTGATACGATGTGATTTTTCCTGTATGTAAGTTTATTATGATGTATGTAACCTACACACACGAGAGATGGTATGCTCTCATGTATGTAGCCTACACACAAGAGATGTTCATTTTTTTAACTGACGCAGGGTGATATTATGTGGTCATTACCTGTCTTTTTTAATATGAGATGCACCCAAGGGGTGATGTGATATGCTAATTTTTTATATATTCACAACTTGTACTGCTATTTAATGTGATATATATATATATGTATATACATTAAAAGATAACTAATATGCATTTTCTATCATTTACAAATTGTTAAAGGAGGGATATATGCTAACTTTATTCAATCCCCCAATCAGTTTTTCCTTACGTTAACATTCGCGAGGGTGAAACAATGCGCTTGCCTCAGCTCCTTCCGAATAGCGAGTCGCGATATACTGCCCGAGCATTGCAGCTTACGTTACGCGACAAACACGCAGGGATGACCATATCTCCTACTTCCACACCTCCAAGGGAGTATCCGGACGGAACCTCATGCCTCCACTTACCCAACCTCACGAAGGCTCAATTCCGTCTTGCACTCAGTACTTCGCCTGTCTCTCTGGCCTTAACGACGCGTTGGCTACGGAGGCGAGCATAGATAAATACAGAGTAATGCCTGCACTGTACCTACGACCTCCTTGCACTGTGGCCCCGAGGGGTTACCCCCACAAGCCGGACGGCGCGGCTGCCAAAACCACCCTTGCTACACAATCGACGCAGCCGATCCCTTATTTTTGCTCAAGAACGAGTAGTACCCAGTGGGACGCTTTTAGGGCCTTCTCGCACAACACTCAACCCACCCAAGTTCGGTCGTAGATGTTGGAGAAAACACCACCACCATACTTCACGGGGGGGCACCCACACTTCTACCTATCAATATTATGCTCAAGAACGAGTTGTGCCTCGTCCGCACCTTACACCCTTCTCCCACTCGAGCCCTGGCGACGAAACTGGACGGAGGCCTGCCACACAAACACCATTTCTTTTTAATATTATGCTCAAGAACGAGCAGTGCACGGGACGCATTTAAGTCTTCCTTGCAATCAACCCTCAGCATAGGGTTGGCTACGTAGGGACCACAATACCGGACTGCACGACGGGCCAAACATAAAGCTATTTAATAATATTGCTCAAGAACAAGTACTGCACGGGCCGCATTTAAGTCCTTCTAGCACAATTGGCTTAGGTAGTCACGGAGGAACATCTACCAGACTGTAAGGGGAACCATTTCTTTTTAATATTATGCTCAAGAACGAGCAGTGCGCGTGACGCATTTAGGTGTTTCTTGCATTCAACCATCCGCGTAGGGGTGGCTAAGGAGGGACCGCAATACCAGACTACACGGGCGGACAAACCTACGCTGCTCAAGAACAAATACTGCACGGGCCGCACTTAAGTCCTCCTTGCACAATTGGCATAGGGAGGCACGGAGGAACCTCTACCACACTGTTCGTGTCACTCCCTTATTAATAATATTGCTAAAGAACGAGTAGTGCCCCCAAGACCGCACTTGGGTCCTCCTTGCACTATCCTAAAATTGGCGTAGGGGCGAAGGAAGAGCCTCTACCACACTGTAAGGGGGCACGCTACCAGACTGTACTGGGCTGCCACCCTGATGAAGTACCTGAGAAGCCAGTTGAAACAATTGGCGAAGTGGGCGACGGAGGAACCCTCTACGAAACTGTATGGAGGCAAACACACGTACACCACTCTTACAATCATTGGACTTAGACAACTCTTGCACTCAAATCTAGTCACCTTATTTTTACACATTAGGGGGGCGGTATACTACTAACGGGAGCACTTTACCTTTTATATATATATTAAGTGATGCAGGAGGAAGCGTCGGTACTTTGGGAGGTGACATTATGGGTCATTGCAGGAAAAGGTTCACATGAATAAGTGTTTCATTCTGAATGGTTACCGAGATACAGTTGTTTGTATCTACAGACCGAAATCCGTTAAATTTTTCTTTGTGGGTTTCGGTGAAAAACGAAAATGGCAGAAGATATTGGCTACAAGAGGCGAACTGCAGCTCGCAGTTTGGATCCTGCTGCCTGCATAAAGTTACGTGTAGTTTAATTCAGACGAACAACAGATGATCTTCGCCTACGAGTTGCAAAGTGCATTGTGGTTGACGGTGGAATTTTAAAACATTTAATGTGAACTGTAACAAATTTGTCACTTCTGCTTAACAAATTCGTCTTTTAAACATTGTACTAAAATTAAATTAATAATAATAATAATATCTATTAACTGGAATTTGGTTGTCACCCTGTGGCATAGTTATTTTACATGTATACAAAATATGAAATTGGTTACTAATAAATTTAAGTCACGATATCTACATGAGAAGCATGTAGTGGCAACTTGGAATTTTGGGAACCATCTGGCAGCATTTGTTTATAGACACAGGGAAACCAAGAAAAACCTGTGTCGAGTTGGCCGGTCGCAGGACCTTCCGAGTACTGACTTCTAGTCTGCAGTCCGGCATCTAAAGTAAAAAGTAAAATTTACTGTAATTCATGGTGTTTTCGTATATTTAGATTAAAAAAGCTCTCTCTCGGCAACCACTCGGAATTAGACATATATAGTATGATTTTTTGTCATAATGGCCGATCGGTTCTCAAATTATTGACCTTCCCTCCCGAATTACCCTCTATGTCGTTACAGGTTTCTAATGAAGAAGTTTAGAGAAAAGTGCAGCACGATCACTCATGGAGTAGACATCGATTATCAAAACCTTGTATTTCCGCTCCATCAAAAACAGAAGATATCTAACGCTACAACATGTGTGGTAACAGTTCTGCTTTTTTTCGTTCTAACAACCTATGATTTAACACTCCACTTGCATTGTAATTTGAATTATTTGTAGTAACACAATACATCAACTGAGAGTTTTATAACGCTAATATGTAAATGATTATCAATTAATGCCATATTATAAGCTTATTTTTTTTGTGTAATACTAGAGCTCCCCGACGTTGCCTGCAATATTTGGCCTTTCGGCCATGTAGAAATTTAAAAACTAGCTTCTGTTTGAAATAAAACCTGTGTTTCAAATAGGCTGCTTTTTCGTGTTTAAGTATTAAGCGTTAGACTGAATATTTAAAAAAAAACTGCCTTTTTTCACGTCTTCCTACACACTTCAGTACCGTACATGTCTCACAATCACCCTTTTACCTGTAGATATGTTAACTTGGCAAATACACGTAAATGCAACACATTTATTTCGCGTCCATCTATAATAATCCAGCAGAAACTTTTCCAGGTCTGAGTACTTAGAACTATTTCCCTGACAGCTAAAAGAACGCATAACAATATTCCCATAATTTACCACAAACTCGGGCATTCGGAGGGAAGACGTATTCCTTAATGGAGCGTTACACTCTAGGAATACTTTGGCCAGCGTAGAATCCAAACTTTTTAACAATAGATTGCTTTCCTTCACTGGTAATGTCACAAAACAAAACAAAAAAAGCAAATATATTTACATTTGTCTTTATGAAAAGAGACTTTTTGAAATATGATTGTGTGGAAACAGTTTCTTTTTTTGTTTCGTCCCTCAGTGGATTTGTCAATAAATATAACTCAACTCACTTGTTCTCTGCCTCCCTTTCAGCTGCACCAGACAAAATTGCTTATTGCTAAATGGACTTATCTCCAGAACATATCAGAGAAAATCCAGGGGAAGAGTACCTCTTGAGAAGCTAGCAGTTACTCAGCTATTCGGCTCCATTTTGTGAAACCCGAACGTTCATTACCGCATTCAAAACAGCCCTTCATTACTTCGTATCGCGAATAATATGAATCCAATTCACGCCCTTCAAACTTATTTTTTGATTATAGGTTTTAACAACATTCGCCTATCTACGACTAGACCCTCCAAATACTGCATCTTTCAGACCTCCCTCCAAAACTCAGCATGCATTTCTCTTCTCCTCCACGCTTAAAACACGGGCCTTTCATATCAAATTCCTTGAAATGATCACCCCAATAATATTTGTTGAGAAGTATAAATATTGAAGCCACTGATTGCGATTTATTTAAAAATTCTGTGCAAACAAAAGAGGATTTCTCACAAACAATCTTCCATCTATCCCTGGTCTGTGCATCCGTCCGCTTATCTGCCTGAAGTGTTATTACACTGAGGATCGTATTTCTGCGATATTTAGGGTTTCAAATTCACTGAATATTCAGATTATGGCTCTCTGTGAAGATTCGTCTTGTGGTTTGGTACAATGTTTCCTCCTAAACGTCCCTATATATCTATCAAACTACACGGTTTCACATCCTAAGGAAACGTAGTGTTAAAAACCCCATGTTATTTGAGGACTGATAATGGCCTATGTCTTTACGTTCTACAACTAGAGTTACTATTAGTTATGACGACATGTGATACATAGTGCGCGAGGATTCAAAAAAGAAGGAAGAGACTCTCTCCTTCTCTGTAACAAATTACGTCAATTGTTAGGATTGTCTGAAAAAAATCTGATTTACTCTAACTCTTCAGTAATTACCTTCAGTTTCTTAGTTGATATTCAAACAGAGTGACTACTGAACGGTTTCCTAAAATGTCTTCCGTAACAAACTGTAGCTTAGCTGATCTGGTTTTGGTTATGTTCGTTAGAGGATCATATGTAATTGTTTAGTCCCATGGCGGCAATGAATTTCTGAACAGGTGGCTGTCACATGCTTGAACGTATTACTTTACTCTGCCGTTAATCAGCTAAATTTTTGAAGGCTAAAGAAGGATATTTTGCATTCGAAAAGAACACATTAGTTCTGAAGGTAGTCTGCAGTAGCGTAACAATGTTGCTTTGGTGGAAAATTAGTGACAGTTGGAAAAACGGATTTACTTGAAGAAAACCCTCCTTTAGAGCCGATGCTTCCACCACAAGATCCGCACAGACTAGCTCGGAATTGAAACTAGACCTTTTGCTATTATGAAGGTTTCAAAACCTCGTCCTTTTGTCACTATAAAGGTAATACGTGGAACCCTGGCGGAATGAAACTGACAGGGGGAAACCGCAGCAGGCGGAAAAGAACTCGCTTCAATTCAACTTTCTCCACAACAAACATCAAGTAGACTAAACCAGGATTGAAATCGGACTTCCGTGGTGAGATGTCTTCAACTAAAATTCAATGCAATTTTACATAAATATTCAGTTCGTACATCGCAGAAACAAAACTACGTTTTTCAAAGACAAAACGGTGAGTGTCGTACTGGACATAACTCTAGCTTGTAAGGCAAAATGCAACCTAAAATATTATTTACGTAATTCACCAACAACTGTACAATCTTGTATTTAATTAGTTATAGCCTATTTCACTAAACTTTAAAAACTACTACATGCTTCTTTCCTTGGACGATCATCATCAGTGAGTCAGCACATCAAATGATTATGTATACAATATTAAATAAATAATTGACAAATTATAATTCGTTATTTAATATTTTATAAAAGATCACTATATGTACATGCTGCATGATGATAATAACAAAGGGCTAGAAATTTGCAGGAATTTTTACGGTTCTAATTTAATACAGCTGTGTCAACAAAAGACTGTGCAATTTGTGGTAAATTATTTAAATTAGTCAATAACAGTGAACTGAATCAATAACGTATAAGTCAGTTCTGACATTATACATAGGCATAGGAGGCACTAAATTCTGAAAGGTCAATGTGGATTTTAAGAGCACTTGTATTCAGACGATATGGAATATAGTGCCGGTCGTTTAGAAGCTTTATTTTAAAAAATAACTTATCATGGAACTCAGAAGTAGGAACATCCACCTGTAATATAAATTCACCAATTACGCTTTCATTAGCGTAATCGGAATATTTGCACATCCTTAAATAACGTGTGTGCAAATAAATACAGTTAACCTGCTTGAACAATCCCGGGCGTAAAGGAAAACACTCTTCAACGGAAGATTTCACTTTCTCGAGAGTCAGGAGAACCAAGAACTGAAAATTCAATCAACTGTAATAAAACGGATCCTGTCTACAAACGGAAAGAAGTTCGGTCTGTTGCTGTCCCGTTACAGTCAGTTTTAACTGTATAAAAATATAATACTTATGCATACTATTTTACAAGACGTACACAGCACAAAGCATATATCTAAACCCTTATCGCGCTAATGTGTAGAACATGCTCAGCTCCAAATAATGCCAAAAATGGCAGATGGAATTTAACTAGGCGTTTAAGGTGTTAAGTGAGGGTCATGACAAATCCGGGTACAGTTCACAATTAAGAAATTATTTTAAATTTGTATACAAGAAAGTAATTTGACATCTAAAATAAGCAGGTAAGAGTGCGGTATTTGAGGGGCTAAGTAATTCCTTTTGGTCATTTAAATATTATATAATATTTCTAAGCAATAATCTGTAATATTTTTCCGTCGTTAGGTTGGTTACTGGTTCTCTGCCTTTCTCGCCATAATTGCCGGCTTAATGGGTAAATGCAAATTAAAATATTTATTATATCTTCCTGATAAAATCGATAAATAATTGTGCCAAAAATAATATGGCAGCAGTAAAAAATTTATAGAAGAAATTGACAACAAAGTAGGGTAAGAAGATGTTATGTAAAAATAACTGATATCGTGTGAAGGACACTTATAATTAGCATAAAAAACATGGTGACGGAGCGAATATATAATTTACGCATTTAATTGAGGTGTTTAGCTGTTACGCACCAATCAGAATTTTGTTCATTGAAGCAATAAAAGGTAAGAGCTGCTAAAAAATATATGGCAATTAATAAAATATAAAGCCTTTAACTATTAACAAAAATTATTATTAAAATAAGTGGAGAATTGACATAATTTGCTACAGTCTAAAAATTTCAGTCATTATGTGTGTGCGTGTATGTACGTATGTTTGTACAAATGTATGTATGTATGAATTTGTGTGTGTATGTATGTATGTATGTAAGTATGCGTGTATGTATGTATGTAAGTGTGTACGTCCGTATGTATATGTATTTATGTACGTATGTATGCATGTATGTACGTCTCGTCTCTATGTATGTATGTGTATGAATTTATATGTGTATTATGTATGAGTGTATGCACGTATGTATGTGTGTATATGTATGTGTGTATATATGTACGTATATTAGTATGTATGTATGCGTGTGTGTATTGTGTATTTATGTATGTGTGCATGAATGTATTTATGTATTATGTGTTTATGATTGTAGGTAGGTAGCTATGTATGTTTGTGTGTACGTACGTATGTATATATGTGTGTATGTATGTATATTTGTATCTACGTATGCATGTATGTATGTGTGTTTGTGTTTATGTATGTTTGTGTCTATTAATATATGCATGTAATTATGTTTGTATATATGTATGATTGTATGTGTAGATTTGCATTTATGAATGTATGTATGTGTTTATGCATGTACGTATGTGTGTATATATATATAGGTAGTATGTGTTTGTGTATGTATATATATATGTGTGTATATATTTATGCATGTATCTTTGTTTGTAATTAGGTATGTGAATATGAATGTATATATGTCTGTGTGTATGTGTTTATGTATGTATGTATTAATATATGTGGTATATATGTAAGTGTGTATGTATTTATGTGTATATATATATATACGTATGTAAGTATGCATGTGTGTATGTATGTCTGTGTTCATGTATGTGTGTATGTATGTATGTATATGAGTATATATGTGTGTATGTATGTATGCATGTGTGTATATACGTACTTGTATATATATGTATGAATGAACGTATGTGTGTATATATGTATGTTTGTATGTATGTACGTATGTATGTATGTCAGAAAGCATGTATTTGTGTACGTGTGTATGTAATTTTGTACGTTTTATCTGTGTACGTATATATGCATGTGTGTAGGTATGCATGTATATATGTACTTATATATTTATGTTTGTATGTGTGTGTGAATGTATGTGTGTGTATGTATGTGCGTATGTATGTATTGTATATGCATTTGTGGATGTACGTATGAATGCTTTTAAGTATGTATATATGTATGTGTGTATGTATATTCGTATGCGTATGTATATATTTATTTATGTGTTTATGTGTGTATTTATGCATGTTTGTGTGCATATATGTATGTGTATATATGCATTTATGTATATATGTACGTATTTTTTTAATTACAATATAAGCATATTCCATCACTTTTATTAACACTTCCTGCTAGCTTTACACTTCCTGTTCATGGGTAAGAAATGCCGTTATTAAAATTTGTATCTCTACGGCATGTCCTTTGCAGTATAATAGTAACAATTACGTGTCAATTATACCTATGTCGCTTAAATCTCTTTTACTCTACATCACAGAATTATAAGGTAACAGTTGCAGTAAATTTCTTTTAAAAATTGTTACAGTTCTGTTTCTTTGTGAATATGAGAAATGGTTTGAATTATTAAATTATTGACTCCCTTTTGCTAACTGACCAGGTCCATTTTTTAGATTTTCGTGCTTAATTAACTCTCTGTGACTTTTCTGGCGTGTGTAATTTTTTAGAATATGGCTACAGTTTCATCCTCCATATTGCAGAGGCAATTTGTGTTATCTGATGTTTTAAAACTTTATAGGTATGACTTGGCTTTACCAGTCAATAGTGCCGTGAATTTCGAGTGTAATGTTATTCGGCGGTGAACAATATCCAGTATGTTTGAGAAAAACTGTTTATTTACGGTAGCCTCATTACACCTTTCGCATTCTTCTTGCCATTTCATTTTGGCTAATTTATCGAGTTCAATACATAGGGTGGTCTTGTGAATTTAGTCGAAGACGACTGGAATATCTTAGTCGCTAGCTGCGTCTTTGGCTAAACGGTCAGGTAGTTCGTTACCAATATTATATGCTTGGTCCTTGAACCAAGAGTACTCAATAGTTCATTCAGCAATTGTGAGATTAATCAAGCTAACACTGATTTCTTGAATAAGGTTATTATGGTAGCTTGCAATTTCAGAGAGTCAATAATAATTCGGTTGTCGGTGTAAACTATTTAGGTGCGAGTATATTTTCCGCGATTCCTAAGTAATTAATTAAATCCAGGGCATTAGCAATGGCAAGTTGCTATGCCTGAATTTTAGAGAATCTATATTTTAGTCTACATTTGTGACCTGCTATCAGTTCGCTGTTGACGAAGTTCAAAACCCCGAACCAGACACCTCGACGCCCTAGCTACATTCTGTGTAGAGGCGAACCGCATGCTCGTCGCATCCGTTGTTTTCTGGGATATTGATGAAGTCGGCAGGGTGCGGCCATTGGTTCAGCCAACTTCTCGGTCAATTACGTGTATGTTCGCATTGAGTCCTGTCCGGACGCCGTAGCGCTTGGCTGTTTCTTGAGCCTTCATAATGATTGGCGTGGTTCCTGCCTAAGTGCAGAAAGCTTCGCTGTACGTAACACTTTGGAAAACAGTATGTTCTTGATCTCCTGCACCCTGATGTATTCGCGAATGTTGCATTCGTAACTGAGGGCGTCTATCCATACTGGTGCAACATATAATAAGAGAGGAAAGATTGAAACTTTTCAAATTGTTATTAACGTTTCGTGTTATGTCGCTAATGTATGCATATATAAATGACTGTAGGTATGTATGAATATATGTATGAAATTATGTATGTATGTATGTATTTATGTATATATCCATGAACATATATGTGTGTGTACGTGTTTATGAATGAATGTATGTATTTACGTCCGTAAGCACGTATTGGTTTATGTATATAATTAAGGATGTATGTATATTTCTATTTCTATTTGTAGGTATGTACGTAATTGTGTATGTATTTGTGTTCGTACGCATGTGTGTATTTATATTTGTTGTATGTATCTATATATGTATATGTGTATGAATGTATGTATGTATGTCTGTATTTGTGTATGTGCGTTTGTTGTATGTCAGTATGTTTGTATTTGTGTATATATGTACATACGTATTTGCGTACGTATATATGTATATATGTGTTTATGTATGTATGTATGTATGTATGTAAGATTGTGTGTGTATATTCTGTGTGTATGAATGAATGTATGTAGGTGAGTACTTATATATATGTATGTACGAGTGTACGTGTGTATATATGTATGTCTCTATGAATGTATGTATGTGTGTATGTATGTATGTCTGTATGTACGTATATTTGTATGTGTATATGTGTATGTATTTATGCATGTATGCATGTATGTATGTATGTATGTGTCTATGTGTGTATGTATATATGTAAGCATATGTGTATATATTTATGTGTTTGTATATATGTATGTGTTTATGTGTATATATTTTTTGTATGTATGTCTAAATGTGTGTATGCGTGTATGTCTGTACGTATGTGTGTGTATGTGTGTTTGTTTTATGTGTATATGTATATACGTATTTTTGTATTATGTGTGTGTATGTATTTATATATGTGTATATGTATGTATGTATTGAGTATATATGTGTGTATGTGTAAATGTATGTATTTATGTGTGTAACTATGTAAGTATGTGTGTGTATTTCTATACGTTTTTCGTATGCTTATATTTATGTACTTATTTGTGTGTGTACGATTGTGTGTATTTATGTATGTATGTATGCATTATGTAGGTTTGTATGTATGCACATGGGTAAGTTTGTATGAATTTTTTAAATTATAATCTTAAAATGCACCTTCACTTTTAGTAATATTTTATGCTATTCGTAATTTTATATTTACTGTTCATAACTAGCAAGTGCTGATGTTAACATTTGTGTTTGTACGGCATGTCCTTTACGGTATAATAATTACTATTATTTATGAATTATACATATGTGTCTTAAATCCCTTTGACTCTACGTCACAGAATTATAAGGTAACAGTTGCTTTAATTTTGTTTTAACCAATATTACAGTTCGGTTTCTTTGGTAAATATGAGTAATGGTTTCAAATATTTACATATTACCTCAAATTTTCCTACTGGCCAGGGCCCCGGTTTTTAGAGTTTCCAGCTTAAGTAAATCTCTTTGTTTCTTATGACGTGGGCAGTTGTGGAGTATATGGCCTACAGTTTGATCCTCCATGATGCAGGTGTAAGTTGTGTTATCCGATATTATATATATATATATATAGGTATGACTTGGTTTTGCCATGACAAGTCAATATTGTCGTGAATTTCAAGTATATTGTTATTCGGCTGTGATACTGACGATAATTTTGATAAGAAATGTTTATTTACGGTAGCCTCATTACACCGTTCGTATTCTTCTTCCCATTTCTGTGTGGCTAATTTATCGAGTTTAATATATCGGGTGGTTTTGGGAATTTTGTCGAAGACGACTGGAATACCTTTGTCGCTAACTGCGTCTTTTCTTAACGGTCAGCTAGTTGGTTACCAATATTAAATGCGTGGACGTTCATCCACGAAAACTCAGTCGCCCATTAAGCATTTCTGAGGGTTTTTATTCTATTCGTGATTTCTTCAATAAGGTATTTCATATAGCTTGCTTTACTCAGAAAGCCAATACCAATTCTGCTCTCGGTGTATACTGCTATCTTGAGGCGTTTATTGCCCGCGATTTCTAAGGGGTTTATTAAATCCAGAACATTAAATTTGGCGAGTTGCTCCACCAAAAATTTAGGAATATTTACTCTTTGGACTAAATTTGTGACATGATATCAGTTCGCTGTTGTCGAAGATCAACTTCCTGGCTACCAGCCCACGCTCGCACTTGGTAACTTCTGTGTAGACCCGAACCGTTTATTCGTCGCATTCGTTTTTCTGGGATGTTGAAGAAGTCAGCAAGGAGCGGCCATTGGTTGACCACAACATATCAGTCAATCTTCTATGTGTTCGCCCTGTGTCCTTTCCAGACGTTCTAGCGCTTCGCTTCTTCATCAGCTTTGATGGGGTTGGTGTGGTTCCAGCCAAAATGCATAAATCTGCACTGGAAGAAGAGCGATAAATTTTGGCAATCAGTAGGTTCATGTGCTCGTTCACCCTAATACACTTGCGTCTGTTGTATTCATTCATGAGGGCGTCGATTCAAACTGGTGTACCGTATTGCCAGAGCGGTAGGTTTGCTCGTTTAAATTTCTTTAAATTTTCGTGTTCATTTCCCCAAAGTTAGCATATGTGAATGAAAGTATATATACACAAATGTATTTAGGAATATATGTATGTATATTTGTATGTATTAATGTATTAGGTACGTATGCACGAATGTATGCATGTATATATATATGTGTGTATGAACGAATATATGTATTTATGTCTTATGTATGTATAATTGTATGTATTTATGTATGGATACATGTATATTGTTATTAGGTTTGAATTTAAATTTGTACGTATTTGTCTACGTATTTATATACGTATATAGGTATGTATGTATTTATGTATGTATATATATGTGTATGTACATATGTTTACCAGTATGGATATTTCTGATTATGAATGTATGTATATATGTATATTTTGTATACATGTAAGTATATAATTATGGATGTGTATGTATGTAAGTGTGTAGGTACGTATGTATGAAAGTATGTATGGGTGTATGTTTATATGTGGGTATGTGTGTACTGTGAATGTATGTATGTATGTATGTATGTATGTATTTATGTATGAGTGCATGAATGTATGTATGCATGCATATATATGTGTTTATGTATGTGTGCATGAGTTACGTATTTATGTGTGTAGGTACGTAACTCTGTGTGTATGTACGTATGTATATCTTTAAGTATTCATGTGTCAATGTATGCATGAATGTAAGCGTGTGTGTATGTGAGTAAGAATTTATGTATGTATATAAAGATGTAGGTATGTATGCATATATTTATGTGTATATGCATGTATATTTCTATGTGTATATATGCAAGTGTATATGTACATACGAATGTATGTATGTGTGTAGGAATGTATGCGTGTAGGAATATATGTATGTTTGTATATATATTTATATGTGTGTGTATTTATTATGTAAGTGTGTATGAATGTATATTTGTGTGTATGTATTTATGCATGTATGTATATATGTACGTATGTGTGTATATTTCTGCGTATATATGTATGTATGTTTATATGTATATATATATATATATGTATGTGTGTATGTACGTTTGTACGTAAGGATGTATACGTTTATACATGTATTAATGTGTGTATGTATGAAAGCATGTATGTAGGTGAGTACCTATATATATTTGTATGTATGTGTTTATGTACTTGTATATATATGTATTTATGTCTTTATGTTTGTATGTGTTTATGTATGATTATGTGGCTGCATATATATATGTATGTGTGTATGACTGTATGCGTGTGTAAGTGTGTATGTGTGAGTAAGTAATTATACATGTATGAATATATGTGTTATGTGTTTACATATGTATGTATGCGTATATATATGTATGCATGTATCTGTGTATATGTGTGTGTACGTATGTATGTACGTGTATATGTATATATATAATTGTGTGTGCAAATAAAATAATGTGTTATTAGGCTTGTAAATATGTGTGTATGCATGAGTGCGTGTATGTGCGCATGTATGTATGTACGTATCTATGAATGTATGTATGTGTATGTATGAATGTATGTATGTATGTCCGTATGAATGTATGAATGTATGTTTGTATTTCTGTATGTATGTACGTATATGTATGTATATATATATACGCATATATGTATGAATATATGTATATATGTGTATGTATGTATGAATTATGTATGTACCTATATATGTATGTATTTGTGTTTGTATTTATAAAGTTATGTATGTGTGTATGGATAAATATATGTATATAGTTGTATATATATATATGTATGCGTGTTTGTATATAGGTACATCTGTATTTATGTGTGTATATATGTGTATATGTATATATGTGTTTATGTTTGTATGTAGGTCAATATATATCTATGTATTTATGTATATAATTGTTTAAGTATGTATATATTTATGTATGAATGTATGTGTGAATATATGTGTTTATATATATACATGTATTTTTGTGCATGTATGCATGTACGTGTGTAGTTAGGTATTTGTGTATATATATGTGTATGTATGTGAATGTGTATGTGTGTATGTATGTCTGTATATAAGTACGTGTGTAGGTAATTATTCAATTATGTATGTTTGAGGGAATATATATATATGCATGTATGAATTATGTATTTGTGTATATATTTGTGTATTGTATATATATTTAAGAAAGTATTTATAGAAGTTATAAATTTGTATATCTGTATATATGTATTTGCAAGTGTATGTATTTGTAAGTATATATATATGTTTGTATTTGTATATTATGCACTTGAGTTTATGTGTGTATGACCATGTCTTTTTATATGTGTGTATTTATGTATGTATGTATTTATGTATGTGTTTGTGTGTGTGCGTTTATGCGTGTAGCTATATATGTATTTGTGCATGTACATATGTGTTTTTGTCAATATACGTATATTTTTATATATGTATATATCTGTGTTTTTAGTGTTTGTGTATATAAGAAAGTACGTGTTTATTATTGTATGTATGCATGTATTTAAACGTATACTTATGTATGTGTACGTAAGTATGTATATTTGTATTTACGTACGAATTCGTGTATGTATGAATGTAAGTACGGACGTATGTATGTATATGTGTGTATAGATATATATTTATGTATTTATGAAATTATATGTGTATATATGATTGCATGTATATGTGTATATATGTTTCATTGTATGCATGTGTGGTTGAATTGATGCACGTAAGTGTGTATTTATATATTATGTTTATATTAATATACGTATGTATGAAATATATTATGTACATATGTATGTTTATAGATATGTGTATGTTTGTATGCCTTTATATATGTGAGTATGTATGTGTGTATTTATATATGTATGTATATATGTGTGTATGTATGTGTGAATGTATGAATGTACAAAATCTCATGTATATATGTATGGGTTTATGTATGATTGTTTGTATGTAGGTGTGTATTAAAGTATGTAAGAAAGCATGCATGTATATATGTACGTTTATATGTATGTAGGTGTTTATACATGTATATATATGTGTATGTGTATTGGTATTTGTGTATGCATGTCTGTATGTATGTATGTGTATAATTATATATGTATATATGATGGTAAGAATGCGTGTATATCTATATGAATATATGTTATTGTAAGTTTCTATGTATATGTGTATTTACGTATATAGTTATCATAAAGTCTGTGTGTGTGTATATGTGTGTATGTATATAGGTATATATGTATGTACGTGTTTGTGTATGGATGCACGTATTTATGTATGTATGTCTGCAAGTTTGTAATTGTGTATGTAAATGAGAATATATGTGTTTATGTATGTGTGTATATATATGTATGTCTGTTCGTATGTATGCATGTATTTGTGTGTGTGTATATGTATGTTTTAGTGCACCAATATATATATATATATGGTGTATGATTGTATGCATATGTATGTATGTAGGTATATGTGTGTATGTTTGAATGGAAGTATATATGTATGATTGTAAGTTCGTATGTACGTGCGTATTGTAGAGTTAATAAATGTATGGTGTTCGTATGTATTTACATAAGTAGGCATGGAAGTGTGTATGGCTGTAATTACATATCTATGTATATATGTATTTTTGTATGTACGTATGTACTGTGGGTATGTATGTAACAAAGTGTGAATATGTGTTTGTATGTACATATCCCTATGAGTGTATGTGCGTGTGTATATAGGTATGCATATCTGTATACAAATACGAGTTTGTGTATGTACGTGTGTATTAATGTACACATGTAGGTTTACATGTACTCAAATATGTATAATCTATGAATGTATGTATATATACCATTGTTCGTTTGTTTGTATATTTGTATGTATTTATGTTTGTACAAATGAGTGTATGTATGTATCTGTGTTTGTACATATGTATGTATGAAAGTATATCTATGTATGATTTATGTGTATGTATATTTGAGAATATGTATGTATGTGTGTATGTATATGTGTAGGTATATATATATATGTCTGTATGTATGCACGTGTGTACGTTTTTATGAATTGATGTATATATGTATATGTGTAATATATATGTATGTATGTATGCATGTGTATATGTGCATGTATGTATGTATATATGTATGCATTTATGTATGTATTTGTATCTGTATGTGTGTATGTATGTATGTATGAATGATTGTATTACGTATGTATGTGTGTTTGTATGCTCATGTATGTGCATATGAATGTGTGTGTTTGTGTATGTGTAAGTGTGTATGAATTTAAATATATGTGTTCTTAAGTATATATGATGTATGGATGAATATATGCGTATATGAAATAATTTATATATGATGTGTGTTTGTATGTCTGTATATATATATATGCTTACGTGTACGTATGTATGTAAATGTGTAGGAATATATTTATTTTTTAATTTATGTATTATGCTTTTGTGTTTATATATATGTATGTATGTGTATGTGTCTATAAATGTGTTTATTCATGTAGGTAATTATTTACGAATATATGTATGAATGTATGAATATATTTGTTTATGTATTTACGTCTGTATATATGTATATATGTGGGAATGTAAGTACGTATGTATGTATTTGTGTTTGTATAAAAGTATGTCTCTATGAATGAATGAATATGTGTATAGATGTATGCGTGTCTGTATTTTTGTATGTGTGAATTATGTATGTCTTTATGTATGTACTTATGCAATTATATATGTATGCATTTATGTATGTATGTATTTATATATGTTGGTATTTATGTTTTGTGTGTATGTATATATATTTATGTATGTATGTACTTATGTATCTATAGAAGTGTGTATGTGTTTATGTGTAAATGTGTACCTATGTACGTATGTATGTGTATAAATGTGTGTATGTCTGTGTGCATGTGTGTGTAATTAAAGATGTGTGAATACGTATATATATATGTCTGTATATGTGTGTGTTTATGTATGTGTGTATGCATATATGTTTTTGGGTATGTGTATATATTTATGTGCATATATGTACGTAAATATCTGTGTATTTATGTATGTATATATGTGTTTGGTTATGTATATATATATATTTATGTGCTTATATTATTTACATATGTATGTATTTATTTAAGAATATAGTCGGTGTTTGTGTGTGTATGTGTGTATGTGCACATCCTATATATGTATGCGTATGTATGTATGTATATGTGTTTTGTATTATGTATGTACATATATTATTGTATGTATGCGTGTATGAAATTATTTACATATGTTGTTTGTTTGCATGTCTGTAAAAATATATGTGGGTGTAAGCATGTATTTATGTGTATGAATATATGTATGTTGTATTTATGTATTATGCATGCATGGTTGTTTGTGTGTATGTATGTGTATGTACCTACATAAGTGTGTATTTTAGTTTGTATGTATTTATATAAATGTTTATATATGTATGTAAGTGTGTAGTACGAATTTTTTGTTTGTATGTATGCGTGAATTTTTGTATTTATTATGCAACTTTGTATATATGTATCTTTGTATGCATGTAGGTATGAATGTATGTATGTATGTATGTGTTTGTGGATGTATGTACTTTTCAATATGAATATGATGTATGTAACTATATATTATGATTGTAACTCGTTGGTATTTATGCATATATGTGTATATTAATGTGAGTAAATAATTATGTAAATGTGTTTATATGTTCATGTGTTATGTTAGAATGTATGTATGTATGTGTATGTAAGTATGTATGTATGTAGGTGTGCTTGACGTATGTATGTGAATGTTTGTATGTACGTACATACGAATGTATGTATGTGTGTATATATGTATGTATGAATATGTTTGTGTATGTATGTCTGTTTATATGTATGTATGCATGTAGGTTAGTATGAATATAAGTATATTTGTATATACATATATATGTGTGCATGTACGTATGTACTGTTCGTACGTATGTTTGTATGTATGTATAAATGTCTATGTATTTTTGTATGATTGTATGTATGTGTATGTAGGCAAGTGTATATTTATTTATGAACGCATGTATGTATGATATATATTTGTATTTATGTATATATATTTAAAATTATATGATTATATAAATAAAAGTATGTGTGTGGGTATATATATATAAATATATGTGCTTATGTTTGTAAAAAAATATTTATGTATTTTTGTATGTAGGTATGTATGGATGTATGTGTATAACTTAATGTATGTGTGCATGTATGTATGTATTTATGTATTTGTGTACGTATATATATATACATGTTAGCATATCTGTGTGCTTGTAATTGTGTATGTATATATGTATGTATGCGTTTATATATTAATGAAAATATATATGCATGCATTTATATATGTATGTACAAATGAATATATTATGTGTATGTAAGTATGCATATATGTATACATGTATATATGTATGAAAACATGTATGTATATTTATGTATTAATTTATGTATGTGTGTGTGCATGTGGGTGTGCATGTGTGTGCGTTTTGTATGCATGTATGTATGCCTGTTTGTATGTGTGTTTATGTAAGGATGTGTGCAAGTAAATGTGTATGTACTTATTTATGGGTCTCTGTATCTACGTTTGTATGTTGTCTGTATGAACTGAGCGAAAATATGTATATATGTATATGTTTTTGATCATGTATGTTTTCTCTATGTTTTCACGTACGTATGTATGTTTGTATTTATGTATGCAAATATATATGTATATATTTATGTATGTATGAAATTATGGATATATATATATGTAATTTTTATGAAATGATATATGTTATGTATGTATGTATGTGTGTATGTTGGTGTGTATCTATATATATAAATGCAGGCGTGTACTTATGTACGTATGTATATATATTATGTGTTTATGTACGTATAGATTTCTGTATGTATGTATCTATGTACATATGTATTTATTTATGTATATAGGTGTGTAAGCGTGTATGTGAGTGTGAACTTGTGTATGTGTATACGTCTATAGTTAAAAATGTATGTCTCTATGTAAGTGTGTATTTATGTAAGTATGTACGTGTGTGTATATATATGTATGTATTTATGCATATGTGTAGGTTTATATGTATTTATGTATGTATGTATGTGTGTATTTATGTTTGTATATTTGTAATTGTATTAGTTTTATGTATTTATATAATTATATATGTACGCATAATGTATGTTTGTATGTATATATGCATGTATTTTGTGCTTATGTATATATTATGTGAATGTAAGTATGTATGTATTAAAGTACATATAAATGTATGCTTCTATATGTGTGTATGATTGTAAGTACTAGTGTGTATATACGTTTGTATGTGTGTATGTATGTATGATTGTATGTATGTATGTGCGTTTGTATGTTTTTATGTATATATGTCTTTTGTATGTATGCATGTAAGTGTGTATGTATGTATGTATGTTTGTGTCTATGTATGTATGTATGTAGGTATGTGTGTTTGTGTGTTTGTATGTACTCTATATGTAGGTATGTATGTCTTTATGTATATATGTATGTCTATATGTTTGGGTGTATGTAGGTATGTCTATATATATATATATACGCCAGTATATATATTTGTATATATATGTACGCATGTATATATGTAAGTATGTACGTATATGTGTGTTTATATATGTATGAATGTGTGTATATATATATATTTATTTGTGCATATATATATATATGTGTGATAGTATATATAAATGTATGTATCTATGTGAGTATTGGTATTCTTATGAATGAATGTGTGTATGTTTTTATGTATGTGTGTATGTATATATATATGTTTATGTGTATATGTATTTCTTTATATATATGTATGTGTATATGTGTTCATGAATTTATTGTTATATTTAATTGTGTATGTGAGAATGTGTCTATGTATGTATGTATATATATGTTTGAATTTATTTATATATGTATTATTATTTATATTTATTAAGCATGCTTCATTACATTGTGTAATACTACATGCTATGCTTTCTTTGATCTCTTTATAATTCGTTCTGTAGTAAAATTTCGAAATCTATTGAATCTAAAATCTCTCAAACATTTTCTTATTATTTGGCTATATGTTCTTGTTTAATTTCCTTCCAGTTTCGTTCTGAATTTATTTATTTCTTAGGATCTCTCGGTATGTGTTTCTCTTTTAACAATGGAATAGGAGAATATTCATGGTTTTTTCGTTGTGGCCGCATATACATCTGACGTCGGCCGTATATTTGAACCGGAATATTTGTGCCCTGCTTTTCCCGTGTCCGTTCAGCACGGCTTCTAGCTTCGTCGTTAGTGTTAATTTTATCCCTAGTCTGTTCTGCACTGATGGAAAATATTGTTTTGTTGCAGCAGCCTTGTTGCTTGCTGTCCATTCTGCTTGCCATTTTTGTTTGGCCTCTTCTGCTGCTCTGTGGCACAGGTAACTTTTGTGTATTCTGGTATATTCGTAATGTGTAGCGGTACTCTGCGCTGTTTCTTTGGCTACTTTGTTAACTAACTAGTTGCCGTCTACTCCTGTGTAATCCGGCTGTCAGTGAAATTATTTGCCGAGTTTGGGTTAATTCTCTACCTGTTCAACAATTCTAGTTTCTCTATAGTTTTGATTTTGGCTAGTTGTACTGCCTGTTTTTTCGAGCATCTGTTATCTAGTTTAAATTTTAATTTGGCAATCATTTCACTTTCTTTAAAAATCACTGCTCCAGACCCGACTACTTTTTCTTGTTTGCTTCCGTCAGTGTACACTTGGATTGGTGTTTCCTAGTTCCCTTCCACTTCGTGAATTTTTCCAACTTCTTCCGGGTGCGGCCAGTTTTGATTTTCCACGTCGCAATATCATTCGATTTCGCTATTCCTGAGTTATCTTTTATTTAGTATTGTGCTGCTTCTTGTTCTAGCTTCACAAGTATAGGAGTCATTCCCGTCAACATGAAAACTGCTCGCTTGACGTGGTTCGCAACGCCTTTGCCATTTGGATGTTAATGAGACGTTGTGCCCGGATGTATTTCTATCTATTGTGCTCTAAATTCATTGCTTTGATACGTGCGGGGAACGAATGTGTTAGCAGGGGTAGGATTGCGCCTTTGTATATGGTTGCTATCGCTTCATATTTAATCCCCCATGTTATTTTCGCCACTCATTAATAAGCTGTGTATTAGTTTTGCGCTTTTCTGCTGCGTATGTTATGTGTTCATTAAACTAAAATTTGGTCCAGAATTATCCCCAAGTATTTAATCTGATTGACTTGTTCAAGAGACTTATTGTTTAGTTATACTGTGATGTTCTTCTTATCTTTGCGCTTCTTTCTTGAGACCAATATTACCATAGAATTTGTGTCAATGAATTTGATCTTGTTGTACTTCGCCCATCCCTTTATTTTATTAAGTTCTATGTTCGTGTAATTTTCCACGGTTCTTATCGACTCGTCCAACTACGCCATGATTAAGTAGTCCGCATATGCCAACACTTTTGTGCGATCCATGTATTTTATCTTTAACAGAGTGTTGTATTGCAAATTCCAGTAGCCTGGGGGCGCTGCGTGAGGCTTGTGGGCATTCTCTACAGAATTCTTTCTCCATTCTTATGCTGCTTGTTGCCAAAATCGCTGTACGCTCTGTAAAGTAGTTCTTTTTAAGTTTGTAGAGATATTTGAAGCTTCCGTAGTCACTCATTTCTTTCAGAAACGCGGGCAAAATAGCTCCATCATAAGCGCCTTGTACGTCCAGATTTACCAGCGCTATGATGTCTGCTGCGGCCAAGCTGTCTTGTACAAATTCTTTAACACTACAAGCGCCAGTGGTGCTTCACTACCTGAAATCGCCAACGGCGGCCAAATTGTCCGCTGTGTGGTTTATTGCCTTTTAATTTATATCATGCTAAGTGGGGTAGTTAAGTGTTTAAAAATCATTATTTATCATCATTTAGTTATTTATTTTGTCATGTTTTATACATACGATGTGTCAAATATGCCTATACCAGGAAAACATCGCTGACAATGGATGAAATCTTTCATAGCGTTACAGCGTGCATTTCTTGCGGTATACATTCTTTTCTATAATTTTCGTGCACTTTCCACATACTTATCTCAAACACATTTTACATTTTTCAGTTGTTTTGTTGCGTTCACACATACCTACTTGACACTGATGCCTTTTGTTTGCTTTTCTTTTGTCCTGCGACTGCTCTTCTTCGTTGTGTTTTGAAACCATAGATTCACGTTTCTCTTCGTAAACCTCCCGTATTTCCTCAGCAATCTGACGGAGAAATGCATGCCTGCTCATTTCTTCCCCTGTTACACCCCTGTAAATGAGCCATGCATTGATCGCCGCAAGATTCAATATGCTATAGAAGACATGGACAGGCCACCGACGTGTTACTGCTCTTGTACTGTATCTGCGAGCCATTTGGTCAAGAATATCGAATCCAAACTTTGTTTTGTTGTAGAACTGCACAGTCTCGGGGAGCTTTTTGCAATTTTTTCCATGTGTCTTGTACTATGTAACGTATTCAGAAGAAGTACATTCTTGTTGACATTTCCGTGATAGACTGTCAAGGTAGCACCGTCACCATTTCTTAGCAGCGTGGTTTCATGAAGGGGGGCTCTCTCCATTGCGAGAACTGCAGGTATTTCTTTTCATGCACGACTTATTGTTCCAAGAATGCTCGTATCATTTGCTTTGAGTGTCCGAGCAAAGGCTTGGGGATGTAAAGAAGTTATCTGCTGTTACGTTCCTTCCCTTGTTCAAATATGGTGACATGAGCCGAATTACAACGCTCTCTAAGAGTGATTCATTTGCAGAACGTAGTTCATCTTTTCCCAAGTAAGGAAAGGCGTTACATAGATATTTGCTGTCATTATATAATAACGTCCAGAATTTTATCCCACACTTTTCACGTTTCTTCGCCATGTATTGGGTAAATCTGCACCTGGCTTTAGATGGAAAGAGTTTCTCATCTGCAGTAAGGTTCTCCCCAGGTCTGTAGCAGAAAAAGCAGTTATCAGTGAAACTCTGCCATACTTCAGAAGCCAGTAAAAATTTGTCACTTTGCAAACATTGAGAACGTGTTCTCTTCAGATCAAATCTCAGATACCTCATTAGTTCACGAAATCTGTTTCGAGACATGGTATCAGGAAAAAAAACGAAGTTCCCAATTTACATTCCACAGCACATCATAGTCAACTGACCTGCAGCAATACGCCCCCCGTGGTTATACAAGTGCTATAAATGCATCCAGTACTTCAATGGCAAGTGACCAGTTCTGTTCGCCTGCTATGGCTGCTTCAGCTTCTGTGCAACGCTTGATGTGACGAAGGATTGAATTATCAATGAATAATCGCCAGGCCGAAGAGACTTTGTCCTCTGAGACACTGCGTGTGGCATACGGTGTTGGGCCTGGTTGTTCCCTGAGCACGTTGTGGCTTCCAATTCTTCCGGAAGCACCCCTCCCACTCTCAATGACAATCCACTTTGTTTCATTATCTTTGCCAACATACTCCGTGTCAACAGGTTGCCCCATGAACTCAACTCTTCCTGTGCCTGTGTCTCGTCCTCTTCCTTTATTTCCTCTTGCTGTGCCTCTACGTCGTGTACTGCACCCTGCTTGTCCAACATTCATGGTAGGCATGACTTGTTGCTGCACTTTATCTTGCAAATCTTCCTCCAGCCTACATGTACCATCGGCATCACAGTCAGTTGATGAATCACTTGCAGCTGTGGGTAGCCCCTAATCCTCATCCTCATCCCCATTTGAATCAAAGATGTCATCATCACTTGCATCAGAGTCGTCTTCAGAAATGTCCTGCAGTTGCCGGAAGATTTCTTCATGTCCGAGGTTACGGGCTCGTTGACGATGCATCCTGACCAGCTGTCTGGCCTAACTGCCGACTCTCATAAACGGAAGTGGCACTGTCCCATTACGTCATCACTACGTAACCGTTCCCTCCTTCCCACGCTACGGTGACT
>Ga0131853_10004028_pt1 | contig 26369 bp, 27 predicted proteins | sample TergutLab28metaG_FD_92764 | JGI IMG/M metagenome (GOLD analysis project Ga0131853, IMG submission 92764) | Labiotermes labralis P1 segment gut microbial communities from Petit-Saut dam, French Guiana - Lab288 P1 (version 2) (version 2) | ecosystem: Host-associated > Arthropoda: Insects >... | reverse complement strand
GATTTGTTGCCGAAAGTGATCAATCCGAATAAATTGATTAACTGGATGAAAATGCGAGCGAAAGAATTAGGGTTAAAACCAATTGATGTGCTGCTAGTTAGTGCGCATAAAAAATTAGCATTGGATGAAACAATTGCCAAGATTGAAACGCTTCGACAAGGGAAAAGTGTTTATGTAATTGGTTGCACTAATGTTGGGAAATCGACTTTTATTAATGCAATTATTAAACAAATTGCTGGTGGTCAAGATGTGATTACAACATCACAGTATCCGGGTACGACTTTGGACATTATTGAAATACCACTTTCCGATGGGCAGGCGATTATTGATACACCAGGTATTATTAATCAGCATCAAATGGCACACTTTGTGAAAGAAGATGAGTTAAAGCTGATTTTTCCTAAAAAGGAGATCAAAGTTCGGAACTTTCAATTGAATGAGCAACAGACACTGTTTTTCGGTGGTTTGGCGCGTTTGGACTTTGTACAGGGTGAACGCAATTCGTTTGCTTGTTATATGAATAATGAGCTAGGGATTCATCGAACAAAGCTTGAGAATGCTGATGATTTGTATGCTAAGCATGCTGGTGAGATGTTAGTACCGATACCTGTTCGAGATGGTGAAATAGTTAAGATGCAGGCACATCAGTTTTCAATTAAAGAAGGGAAAATAGATATTGTTTTCTCCGGACTTGGTTGGGTTACGTTAAATCAACCCGGCGCTGTTGTACGTGCGTATGCACCTAAAGGTGTTCATGTAACGATTAGGAGGTCACTCATCTGAAGAAGCAGAAATATTTTGTAATAGGGGATCCAATTGTACAGTCTAAATCACCGGTGATGCACCAAGCTGCTTTTCGTGATTTAGGGATTGCAGCTGAGTATACGGCTGTTCATGTGAAAGAAGATCAACTTGCTGATTGGGTGAAGCAGTTTTGTTTGCAAGGTGGGAATGGATTTAGTGTAACGATTCCACATAAGCAAGCAATTTTACAATATCTTGATGAAATTGATCCACTGGCTGCTCGCATTGGTGCAGTGAATGCAGTACTTTATGATGAAGGTGTTCTTTCTGGATTTAATACAGATGGATTAGGATTTGTACAAGGGATTAATCAATTTCAACTTGAGCGGGAAGTAAATGTTTTAATGATTGGTGCGGGTGGTGCAGCACGAGGAATTTATTATGCACTTTTAGAAGCTGGATACAATAACATTGTGATGGCTAATCGTACAGTGGAAAAGGCAAAAGAAATGACAGATCATGCAATTTCTATTCAAGAAGCTGAAGAACAGTTGGGAGACTTTCAGCTAGTGATTCAGACGACTTCGGTTGGAATGATTGATAATGAATTACCACTGCAATTGAACAAACTGAGATCTGAGACAGTTGTTTGTGATATTATTTATAATCCATTAAAAACGAAGTTTTTAGAAGTAGCGGAGCAAAAAGGTGCAGTTATCCAGAATGGCTTAGAAATGTTTGCCAGACAAGGTGCATGTGCTTTTGAAATCTGGACAGGTCAAGCGCCAAATATAGAATTAATGAAAAAAGCAGTATTAGGAGATTTTTAAATGTTAAAAGGAAAAGAGAAACGTTATTTGCGATCATTGGCACATCATTTAACACCGATTTTTCAAGTTGGTAAAGGTGGCGTGAATGAGAATATGATCAAGCAGGTGATTGACGCGTTAGAAGCGCGTGAATTGATTAAGATTAGTGTTTTACAGAATTGTGAGCTAGATGTTAAATCTGCAGCTGCTATGATTGCAGAAGGTGCTAAGGCAGAAGTTGCACAAACAATTGGGCGGACGATTGTGCTTTATAAGGAATCCGTAGAAAATAAGCAAATTGTGTTGCCATGAAGGTAAAGCAGAAGCGGAAAATAGGCCTTTTTGGAGGAACATTTGATCCGCCACATAATGGGCATTTGCACGTTGCTTGCGTTGTTCAGGAAGCTTTGCAATTGGATGAAGTGCGCTTTATTCCAACGAATATACCACCGCATAAGCAGGCATCTAGTGCAAGTGCAGAACAGCGATTAGCAATGCTGACGCTTGTGTTGGATGGAAAAGATTTTGCAACAGTTGATACAATTGAATTAGATCGTGTAGGGGTATCTTACTCCATTGATACAGTGAAACAATTGCGTGGGCAAGAGCCAGATCATGATTTTTATTTTATGATTGGTGGCGATATGATTGATGATTTGCCGAACTGGAAGCAGTTTGATGAATTACTTCAACTTGTTCAGTTTGTTGGGGTTAGGCGGCCGAATTATCGAGGTGAAACCGATTTGCCAATTCAAATGGTTGAGATGGAGGAGATGGATATTTCCTCGTCGGAGATTCGTCATAGATTGAAGATTGGTCAGTCTGTGTCTGAATTTTTACCTGAAAAAGTTATGGCTTATATTAAGGAGCATAGTTTGTATGGAGCTAGAAAAAGCGATTGAAATTGTGCGAAATAGATCATCTGCGAAGCGCTTTCAGCATGTACTTGGTGTTGTAGATGCAGCAGCCATGTTGGCAGATCGATTTGGTTGTGATCGGGAAAAAGCGATGTTAGCAGCGGCATTACATGATATTGCTAAATGTGAGACGAAAGAGCGATTGCATGAGTTAATGATTACAGCGGGTCTACCGCAAGAATTATTAAGTTATCAAGTGGAGCTTTGGCATGCACCTGTAGGTGCTTATATTACGCAGGCAGAATTATCAGTGATTGATCCGGATATTTTGACAGCCATTCGCTTTCATACAACGGGGCGGGCTAATATGTCCTTACTGGAAAAGGTTGTTTTTTTGGCAGATTATATTGAATTGGGGCGAACAACGCCTCGGGTTGAGGAATGTCGACAATTGGCGGAAGCCAACTTAGATCAAGCAATGATTTTTGCGTATCAGCGAACGATTGAGCATTTGTTACAGCAGCAAATGGCTATTCATCCTGATACAATATTAGGTTATAATGATTTAGTAAATACGGGGGTAAGTGAATGAATGATCAAAGTTTATTAGAAATTGTAGTAAAAGCAGCAGATGATAAGCGTGCTGAAGATATTTTAGCCTTGAATTTATTTGGCGTTTCGTTAGTGGCAGACTACTTTGTAATTTGTCATGGGAATTCGAACAAGCAAGTGCAAGCGATTGCTGATGAAGTGAAAGAGCAGGCACTTATTGCCGGATTTGATGTGAGAAGAGTAGAAGGATTTGATGAAGCACGCTGGGTTTTAGTTGACCTTGGCGATGTGATTGTTCATATTTTTCATCAAGATGAGCGTAGCTATTATAGCTTGGAGCGCCTTTGGGGTGATGCGAAGCGGGAATCATTGGATACACTTATAGAATAATTATCCCGATTATTGTATATACTTGGTATATACATAAACGAAAAAAGGTGTTATAATGATTGTGAGTAAAAATTTAATAACTGGCCGAGGTGTGACTGGGATGCCTACAACTGTGCAAAAGTGGGGAAATAGTTTAGCGATTCGTATTCCAAGCAAAATTGCTGAGTCTATGTTAATTGATCAAGGAACTGAAGTGGAATTAACTGTTGAGAATCATATACTAACATTAAAAGCCAAAAAGGTACGGCCATCTCTTGAAGAGTTATTGGCACAAATTACGCCGGATAATAAGCATTATGAAGTGCATTTTGATGTTGATGGAGCAGAAGGGAATGAATTGTTGTAATGGCAGTTGCACCAGAGCGAGGAGACCTCATATATTTAGATTTTAATCCTCAATCAGGACATGAGCAAACAGGACGACGCCCGGGAATTGTGCTTTCACCCAAAAACTTCAATGAAGCGACCGGATTTGCGATTGTTTGTCCGGTGACAAGGCAGCAAAAAGGCTACCCTTTTGAAGTGCCACTACCGGAAGACTCTGTGTTTGAAGGTGTTATTTTAGCCGATCAAATTAAGAGTTTAGATTGGCGAGCTCGTCATACCCAAATTGAAGGTCAAGCTACACCAACTGTGGTTGAAGCGTGTTTAACGTTGATCCATAGCTTTTTAGAAGTATAAACCTCTTTTTTAATACCTCAATATTTCTACAGTAAAAACTTAATATTCACGAATTTCAATTTTTTAGCTTTACAAAAATCTTAAGAAAGGCTTAATGTTATGAAAACCTTAAAACTGAATTACAAAGTTCTTCTTGCAGTTGCTGCCGGTTTGCTGGTTGTAATAGCTTATTTTGTGCTGCAAGGGGGAGAAGGCGATGTTATGCCTCAAGATGGTTGGTTAGTAGCAAACCAAGAAATGGAGCATTCTAATGATGAAGAAGTTGCCCATGAAACGCCGTCACAATTTTTTGCCGATGTTAAAGGAGCTGTTGTACGGCCTGGTGTTTATACTTTTCAAAAAGGTGATCGAATTGCGAATTTGATTGAACTTGCCGGTGGTTTTACAGATGAAGCAGATCAAACAAAAGTGAATTTAGCAGCTGCGGCGGAAGATGCTATGATGATTGTTGTTCCTACTGTTGATGAAACGGCAAATGATCCGAACCCGGATATGAGTGCTGTAATCGGAGGTGGGGCAACTGTAGATACACCTTCGCCTTCATCAGATAAAGTCAATTTAAACACTGCTTCGGAAGCAGATCTAACTACATTACCGGGAATTGGTCCTGCTAAAGCGGCTTCCATTATGGACAAGCGTCAAGAGCTTGGTGGCTTTAAGCAGATAGAAGATCTCAAAAAGGTTAGTGGTATTGGAGAGAAAACTTTTGAGAAATTGAAAGATGTAATCACTATATGAAAGAAAAATTGCTGTTTTTTATAGCAATATCCGGGGTTTTTGGTGTTTTAGCGGTATTACAATTTTCTTTTTTGATAGTAGCCGCTATCATAATCTTTGCAGTGACGCTATTACTAAGGTTTTCACTAGTTTATAACTTTATTTTCCTCATTACCTTTCTCATTTTTTTATTTTCCACTTATTTTCATTTTCAGTCGAATACAAGTCAATTAACTGAGGATACACCACAATTAAAAGTTGTTTTTCGGAATCCAGCTTCTATTGATGGTGATGCTTTGAATGGTTTTGTTTATGATGAAGTTTCAGGTGAAAAATTGTGGTTACAGTATCGTTTTACCTCAGAGGAAGAGAAGCGGTTATTTGTAGGTAATCTAACAACTGGAGCTAGTTTTGTTGTTACAGGATGTGTGGAGAAACCGACAAATGCAACAGTGGAAAATAGTTTCGATTTTGGACAGTATTTACGGCAAAAGAAGTGTCATTGGATTTTTAAAGCTAGTTCAATGCAGTATATAGGTACAGCAAGTAGTTGGTGGATGAAAATATTACAGCTTCGGGAGCGAGGAATGGGTCTTATCGGACAACACTTTCCTGAGCCATTACAGAGTCATGCACTGGCATTAATATTCGGGGAGCAGCGATTTATTGCTGAAGGGAATTATCAAGCTTATCAAAAGTTAGGGGTTGCACATCTGTTGGCAATTTCCGGTACACATGTTGGTGTGCTGGTGATGCTGATATACCAGCTATTGATTCGGATCGGTGTTACTAGAGAGACAACGATGATGTCTATTGTTGTACTTTTACCGTTTTATGCATGTATGACAGGGTTTTCACCGTCTGTTAATCGGGCTGCAGGAATGGCGATGTTTTATTTTATTGGAAGGCTTTTGAATGCTCGTATTACAGGTGCCAGCAGTATTTCTATTTGTTTATTAGGATATTTATTGATTGATCCTTATCAGTTGTTTACTGCCGGTTTTCAATTGTCTTTTTCAATTTCTTTTGGATTAATAGCTTCACGTGGGATTTTGGAGCGATATCAATTGGGGAAAGTTGCAACTAGTTTTGTGGTAACACTGCTATGCCAAGTGTTTTCTGTGCCAATACTAGCTTACTTTTTCTATGAGATTTCTCTGATTGGATTTTTGGTGAATGTTATTTATATTCCAGTATTCACATTGATTTATTTTCCATTGACTGTTGTTTCTTATTTGTTATTGTTGGGCTTTCCTGGTTATGTTGGGGAATTGATTAGTGGGCTGAATTACTTGTTTGAAGGGCTAGTTTTGATTTCAAATCAGTTGGCTGATGTTCCGTTTGCTTCACTAGTGGTTGGGAAGCCCTCTGCTCTAATTTTATTTTTATTTTTACTGTTAATTGTCTTAAGTCTTGTGTTAATTGATATTGGGAAAATTCGCTGGAGTGTTGTGGCTAGTAGTTTGTTAGTATTTGTATTTATTTTTCAAGCATTTCAAGCTTCTTTTTCAGCGCAAGGAGAGGTTACTTTTGTCGATGTTGGACAAGGTGATGCTATTTTTATTCAGTTGCCTTATAATCGTGGGAATTATTTGATTGATGCAGGGGGTGTTTTCAATTTTGGTCAACAAGAATGGGCAATTAGGAAGAAGCAGTTTGATCCGGGAAAGGATATTTTAACTCCTTTTCTAAAAAGTAAAGGAATTCGTAAGTTAGATAAATTAATTCTTACACATGCTGATCAAGATCATATTGGTGGAGCAGAGGCGATAATAGCGAACTTTCAAGTGGAGCAGTTATTAGTGCCGATTGGTTCAGAGGAGGCATTTGGGAAGCGAGACTGGTTTTTACTTTTACAACAGAAGGGGAAGGTTCAGTTTGTAGCAACTGGTGATCATTGGCAAGCTCGGCATGCCCAGTTTGAAGTTGTAAACCCTTCTGTTGTTTCGGATGATGCTAATCGTGCAAGCATTGTATTGTTGGCAACTATTAATAGCGTTAAATGGTTATTTACAGGAGATGTGGATGTAGAAGGAGAAGCAGAGATTTTATCTTTATACCCTGATTTAAAAGCGAATGTATTGAAATTAGGACATCATGGTAGTAAAACATCGACAAGTGAGGATTTATTGGATAGTTTAGAACCAAATATTGCTGTTATAACGGTTGGGCGCAACAATCGTTATGGCCATCCTAATCGTGGAGTATTAGATAAGCTCGAAGAAAGGCAGATTCCGGTTTTGCGCACTGATTTGGATGGAAGTATTAAATACTCTTTTAGTGAACGGAGACAGGGAAGGGTTGATACATTCCCACCGTAGTACTGAGTGCATACACTCAAGGTGAAACAGAGTGCTAGTTACATACTGTGCAAAATCACTAGATTAGTGTATAATTTACTCAATAAAGAAATAGAAACAGCAGGCAACAGGGTAAAAACTTAATAGCATTTCTAAAACGAAAAAAGGATGACGGATATGCTAAAAGTTAAACCCAAGCATGATTTAGTTTTTAAAACACTATTTGGAGACGAAAATGATAAACGTCTATTAACAGGACTCCTCCAAGCAACACTCAACATTCCCCTTGCGGAATATGAAATCTTCATCAAAAACCCCACCGACACGATTAACTACGAAGGTCAGAAAACTCCAACGTTAGATATTAAACTACATTTAAAATCGGGTAAATGGATTAATATCGAAATTCAAACGGATAAGAAAAAATATTTTAAAAACAGAAGTTTGCATAGTCTTTGTAAACTGATTGCTAATCAAGCGAAAAGGGGTGATAAGAACTACACCTTAACTGATACGATTGTTATTTTAATTTGTGATTTTATAATGGAAAAAGAATTGACGCATTATCATAATGTGGCCCGGTTGTTCTATACGGATACGAATTTGGCGTTTAGTAAAGTAGCAAGTATTCATGTACTTGAGCTACCAAAGTTACCATCAAAGCATGATGGAAGTACATTGTGGGATTATTTAAAATTTATTCAGAGTGAAACGGAGGATGATCTTAATATGGTGTCGCTAGATACTTATGGAATTAAGGCTGGTGTTGATAGATTACAAAAATTATCTGCTGATGAAGATCTTCAAATGAGAATGGATATTTGGGATACATGGCAACGGGATCAGCATTGTAATATGATGGAGGCTAGAGAAGAAGGGCTTCAGGAAGGACTTCAAAAAGGCGAAAGAAGAGTTATTGCTACAGCTAAAGCCATGTTGATAGAAAAAATTCCAATCGATATCATTGTGAAAGTGACCGGGCTAACTAAGGAACAAATAACATCAATTTAACTGCCTGTGATGTTAGGCGAGTAGAACCCGCATCCACCCGCCTAACATACTGCATTATCTTTAAATTATGGGGGAAAGTAATGAAGGTGACGTATCCGGCTATTTTTCATGAGGATGAAAGAGGGGACTATTTTATTGAATTTCCAGATATATCGAACGCATGCACTCAAGGTGAAACGGAAACAGAAGGAATCGAAATGGCACAAGAAGTTCTGAGGCTAATATTAGCAATTGACTATATCGAAAAAGACTTACCTTTACCAAAGTCCTCGAAAATCCAGCAGATTAAAACAAGTGGAGAGGATTTTGCAACGCTTATTTCTGTCGATCCCACACCTTATGTTCAAGAAAATCAAACAATTAGAAAAAATGTTTCGGTGCCTGAATGGATAGCGAAACGAGCGGAAAAAGCACGCATTAATTTTTCTGAAACGCTGACTGAAGCACTATATAAGAAGTTAGAGAAGTTAAGCCACGATTGAAACAATAGCGTTGAAATGATAAAATGAAGGCAGTTTCAAGGAGAGGGCGATTTTTTGACTTTAGCACTTTGGAAAGATTTACAACGTAAGCAGTTTGCACAGAATTATGTCATTGTTGGCGAAGAGGAATTTTTGCGTAATCAAACACGAAAGTTGATCGTTGAAAATGCCCTAACAGCCGATGAGTTAGAATTTAATTTATCTGTGATTGATTTAGAAGAAACACCAATTGAACAGGCTGTCGAGGAAATGGAGACATTTCCTTTCTTAGGTGAACGTCGTGTTGTTATTTTACAAAATGCGATGTTTCTTACTGCTGCTAGTGCAGGAAAATCACGTGAGAAGGTTGAACATCAATTAGATCGCTTATTGAACTATTTACAAAATCCAGCCGATTTTACAATTGCGGTTTTTATTGTTCCTTATCAAAAGTTAGATGAGCGAAAAAAGATCACTAAAGCGTTGCTGAAACATTCAGCTGTGTTTCAGGCTAAACCGTTAAATGAAGCAGAGTTAGTACGCTGGTCATTTGATTTAGCCGATCAATCCAGAGTAAAAATTGACCCGAAAGCTAGCGAATTATTAGTGCATATGACGGGAAATAATTTGCAATCTGTTGCAGGGGAAATGGAGAAGCTCTCACTACATGTGGGAGAAGGTGAGACCATTACTGAGGCGTTAGTTGAAAAGATGGTTAGCAAAACATTGGAACAAAATGTGTTTGCTTTAGTCGATAGAATTGTTCGCAATCAGAAACTTGAGGCGATTCAGATGTATAGAGAATTGCTGGTTCAAAAAGAAGAGCCTATTCGCATATTGGCTGCTATTGCTAGACAATACCGTATTTATGCACAAGTGAAGCACCTTAGTCAAAGTGGTTATGGAGTGGCACAAATCGCTAGTAAATTAAAGCTTAATCCATATCCGGTGAAATTAGCTGCTCAGCAGATGGGGACGTTTACAGATGAATATCTGTTGCAACAAATTGATGAGTTAGCAGAAATTGATTTTAAAATGAAGACAGGCCAAGGTGACAAAGATATGCAGTTGGAATTATTCATTTTAAAAAGCTAATATCTGCTTGACTTCTATTATTTTCAGCTGTACAATAATGATCGGGCTCTATTTGTAAAGTCATATCGCTCCCTATTCAGGTAATAGGGAGCGATTTTCGTTTTAATATAGTAGATCTCTCCTTGACCATAGGCTTTAATATCACTAGGAGGTTATTATGTACACGCTTGGTTTTGATAATGAAAAATATTTAAAAATGCAATCAGCTTTCATCACAGAGAGAATTAACCAATTCGGCAAGAAATTGTATTTGGAATTTGGTGGTAAGCTATTTGATGATTATCATGCTGCCCGTATTTTACCAGGCTTTGAACCTGATGGAAAAATTAAGTTGTTACGAACAATGGCTGAGCAAACAGAAATTATTATTGCCATTAGTGCCTCTGACATTGAAAAAAGCAAGGTTCGCAGTGATATTGGTATTACTTATGATATGGATGTACTCCGGTTAATTGATGCCTTTCGGCAAATGGATCTTTATGTGGGTAGTGTTGTAATATGCCAGTATGCAGGGCAGAAGTTGGCTGATGATTTCAAACAATACTTGGAGCAGTTGGGTATAAAAGTATATTTGCATTATCCAATCGCTGGTTATCCGGCCAATGTTGATTTAATTATTAGTGATGAAGGCTATGGCCGCAACGATTATATTGAAACAACAAAACCGCTTGTTGTTGTGACTGCTCCCGGACCTGGAAGTGGGAAGATGTCTGTTTGTTTGTCACAACTATATCATGATTTCAAGCGAAATATTCAATCTGGCTATGCTAAGTATGAAACATTTCCAATTTGGAATATTCCGCTCACACATCCGATTAATATTGCATACGAAGCGGCAACAGTTGATTTAGATGATGCGGTTGTGATTGATCCTTATCATTTGGAGGCATATGGGGAAACAACAATTAATTATAATCGTGATGTAGAAATTTTTCCTGTTTTAAAAACTATTTTTAAGAAAATTTTAGGTGATTCGCCGTACCAATCACCAACAGATATGGGTGTGAATATGGCTGGTCATGGAATTGTAGATGATGAAGTTTGTCGCGCGGCAGCAAAGCAAGAGATTATTAGGCGTTATTATCATACGAAGTGTGATGTCAAGCTAGGAAAAGCAAAGCAATCTGCTATTGAGAAAATGGAGCTTTTGATGAATAATGTTGGTTTGACTACTACAGATCGCCCAGTTATAGAAATTGCTTTAAGTCGAGCGAAGGAAACTGGAGCGCCGAGTTTTGCCATTCAGTTACAAGATGGGACTATGATTACCGGAAAAACACATGATTTAATTGGGGCAACGTCCAGCTGCTTGTTAAATGCACTAAAGTCATTAGCCGGCATTCCTGATGATGTTTATGTACTTTCCCCGGCAATTATTGAACCAATTCAAAAGTTAAAAACGAAGTTTTTAGGGAATAAGAACCCTCGTTTACACACTGATGAAGTGTTGATTGCTTTATCGATGTCCGAATTGACGAATCCTTTAGCAGCATTGATGTTAGAGCAGTTACCGAAGTTAAAAAATTGCGAAGCGCACTCATCTGTTATTTTGTCGCAAGTTGATATTGATGTCTTGAAGCAGTTAGGACTTAATGTGACTTGTGAAGCAAAATATCAAAGTAATAAACTTTACCATAAATAGGCAGAATAAGTCTTGCGGGGTTGAAGGATTAATTTAAAAATGTTAAGATTTAGGTCAGCCTAAGATATCGAATGATCTCTTAGGCAAAGCCACTGCTAAAAATTATTTCGCCGTATTTCCTTCAAATTTCTCGCTATTTGTTAGTTCTGATAGCACTAGCAGGTCAGTAAATTTTCGAGAAATTTGAAGAAAGTACAATGAAAGTGATTTTTAACAATAGCTTAAAAATAATAGGGTGGAGCAGAGCTTGTTTTCTTTTGCTCACATAATATATACAGTTATTTCTATGCAGCTTTTAGCTGAATACATAGTTTAAATATAACGATTATGTGAGTTAGAATCTGAGATTTGTACACGCCTATTAAAAAAATATGAGAAGGAGGAGTACTTATCGAACCGTTAGTTTTTGAGGTAGGTCTAGCTTTGTTGTTAATTGCTGTCGTTGCAATCATTGCCGGAAAATTAAAAATTTCTACTATACCTTTCTTAATTATTTTAGGTATGTTGTTAGGGCCACATCAATATTCGTTGTTCGGATATATATTTCCCCAAGCATATGGGAAGTTCGACTTTACATTTGCTACAACTGGTGATCCAACTGCAACAGTGGACTTGATAGGGTTTCTTGGGGAAATAGGCGTTTTGTTCCTATTATTCTATATTGGATTAGAATTTTCGGTTTCTAAATTAATTAAGTCTGGTAAAAGTATTGTATTTGGTGGGTCTGTTTACGTACTGATAAACTTTTTCTTAGGATTAGGTTACGGTTTCTTAACAGGATTTGCACTTTACGAAACTTTAATTATTGCTGGTATGTTAGCTGTTTCCTCAACAGCCATTGTGGCAAAAGTACTTGTTGATCTTAAGCGTACTGGAAACAAGGAGACAGAACTAACTTTGGGAATCATCTTATTTGATGATCTATTTTTAGCTGTGTTCTTAGCAGTAATGTCTGGCATATTATTCTCAGACGCCAATTCAATTGGTGGGATATTTGTCTCAGTAGGTCTTGCTGTTATTTACATGCTATCGTTTTTCGTTATTGCCAGAGTAGGTAGACCGCTATTAGACAAATTGTTAAATATTAAGTCAAACGAAATATTTATCATTGTTGTCTTTGCGCTCCTCTTCTTTATTGCTGGTGTTTCAAAGACATTCAACGTGGCAGGTGCAATCGGAGCTTTATTATTTGGTTTAGCTTTATCGGAGACAAAGCATAGTGATCGAATTGAACATCTTGTTGTTCCATTTCGAGACTTCTTTGGCGCAATGTTTTTCTTCAGCTTCGGCTTGAAGATTAATCCAGCTCAATTAGGTGATGCAGTATGGTTAGCACTTGGAGCGGTAGTATTGACAGTTATTGGTAATACTATTGCAGGTTTGGTTGCAGGGCGTAGTGCAGGTCTTTCTTATAAGGCTTCGATGAATATTGGCTTAACACTTAGTGCCCGGGGAGAGTTTACAATTATAATTGCTACCTTAGGGCTATCCGCAGGACTTTCAACCAAACTTCAACCCTTTACAGCGTTATATGTTTTAACTTTAGCAATTCTCGCACCGATTTTGGCTAAAAACTCTAAACATATTCATGGTGCATTGGATAAAGTGTTTGGATGGAGTAAAAAAGAAGCAGATGTAAAAACTGAGAAAGCTCAATAATAGGAGGTTGAATAGAAAATATGGGAACTATAAAAGAATCTGAATTTCCAGGGATCGGGAAAAAATTCCAGATGGACACAGAGTCAGGTGATAAAATCGTTGTTGTTATTCATGATGATGGTCAAAGAGAGTTATATCATTATGATCACAGTGATTCAGATGAGAGTATTTCGCAAGTCACTTTGGATGATGCAGAGGCAAGACAGTTTGCAGCCATCCTTGGTGGTATGACTTATCAACCAAAAGCATTGGAGACACTTCAAGTAGCACTTGAAGACTTAGTGATTGAGCGTTGCAAAGTGGATCCATCTTATAAGGGTGTTGATAAAACAATTGAAGAGCTAGGCGTTCGCCAAAGAACGGGTGCAATGATTTTAGCCTTAATTGAAGGTAAAGGCAAGCAAAAGATCAATCCAGGACCGGATGATCGCTTAGTAGCTGGTATGACTTTGGTCATTGCAGGGGAAAAGCAACAAATTAAGCAATTTAAAGAGCTTTTAGTGAATGGATAATAAAATAAAAACATTGATCGAGTTAGCATGATCAATGTTTTTGTTTTTTCTCAATTGCGATGATAAAAGGAGGACTGTTTTGGTGATTAAGAAAACGATATTCGATTACATCAGCTATTTCTCGGGGAATAGTGGCGACGTATTGCAGTAACGTATCACGTTCGAACTTGCCTTCTTGGTGTCCATGATAAATGACTAGTACAATGACGGCATTAGTTGCCATAATATCGAGTAACTTCCCGACTGCTTGAACGGTGGATGTTGCTTGTGTAACAATCGCTTTATCACCACCAGGTAAATAGCCTAGGTTAAAAATTGCACCGGTAATTTTGTCGTGTTCATCTTTAGGAACGCATTCATTTACATGTGCATGGCTATGTAAATGAAGCGTCACTCTGTCACTTAATTCTTCGCTTTTTAATCGTTCAGTAGTGTTATTTAATGCATCTTGCTGAATGTCAAAAGCGTGAACATAGCCGGATTTACCAACCAATTTGGCTAGAAAAATGGTATCATGACCATTTCCCATTGTACAGTCAATTGCGGTATCTCCTTGCTTAACTGCTTGTGTTAATAATTTTTGGGCGAAAGGAAGAATTTGATCAAAGTGCAATTTTTTCATCTCCATGTAAGGTATAAAAAAATTGTAGCAAATCGGAATGCATTTTGCACCTTTGATTTGCTACAATTCTAAATTTATTGATGGCAAGCACTATGTTAAAAATTTCGCTAAGTCTTGTTCTGGTGTAGAGATTGGTGCCACAGCAAATTTTTCAACTAGTACATTTAGTACGTTTTCAGAAACGAATGCTGGTAGTGTAGGTCCTAAATGAATACCTTTTACACCTAGTGATAGTAAGGTGAGCAAGATACAGACTGCTTTTTGCTCATACCATGATAAAACTAGCGTTAGTGGTAGATCATTGATATCACATTCAAAGGCTTCAGCAAGTGCTACAGCAACTTTAATTGCTGAAAAAGCATCATTACATTGCCCCATATCCATCAGTCTTGGTAGTCCACCTAATTCTCCAAGTTGTAAGTCATTCAGTCGATATTTCCCACAGCCTAGCGTGAGAACAATTGTATCATCAGGTGTTTGTTCAGTTAGTTCGGTGAAATAGTTTCGCCCTGCTTTTGCACCGTCACAGCCACCAATTAGAAAAATATGTTTAAGCTTGCCAGCCTTTACTGCTTCAATTACAGTGCCAGCTACGGATAGTACAGTTTGATGACCAAACCCAGTTAGTAGTTTAGAACCACCATTGATTCCTGTTAGCTTCACTTCTTCAGGATAGCCGCCAAGTTCAAGTGCTTTTTCAATCACCGGTGTAAAATCTTTTTTGTAGTGATCATCAGCAATATGTGCAACCCCTGGGAATTGTACAACTGATGTTGTAAATACACGATCTGCATAGGATTCCTTTGGTGGCATTAAGCAGTTTGTTGTAAATAAAAATGCACCTGGAACATCTTTAAATTCTTTTTGTTGATTTTGCCATGCTGTACCGAAATTTCCTTTTAAATGCGGATATTTCTTCAACTCTGGATAGCTATGGGATGGTAACATTTCACCATGTGTATAAATATTTACACCTTTTCCTTCGGTTTGTTCTAGTAACTGTTTTATATCATGAAGATCATGTCCAGTTACTACGATAAATGGCCCTTTTTCAATGTGTGTTGTTACTTCTGTTGGTTCAGGGTGTCCATAAGTTTCCGTGTTCGCTTGATCAAGGAGTTCCATGCACTTGTAATTGTCTAAGCCAAACTGCATTAAAATAGCTAACCATTCTTCTAGCGTATGTTCTTCACCTACAGCAATTAATCCACGGTATATGGCATCCATCACTTCGTCATTTTCGTAAGAAAGAACAAGTGCATGACGTGCGTAAGCTGCCATTCCTCGTAAGCCAAGAATTAACAAGGAGCGTAATGAAGCAATATCTTCATTTGCATCTTTAAATAATTTTGGCGCTGCGTAGCAAGTTGAAGTGCCAAGTTCCTGTGCTTGTTTTTTTACTTTATCAATCAGTAGTTGACAACTTTCCTCATCAAAGTTCACATTTGTTACACCAGTGAATAGACCATCTAGTATTAATAAATCAATTTCAGGTGTGCGCTTTGTTTCTTGTACCTTTTTTGCTAAACAGACTAGGCTTGCTGTTAGTTCATCTTGCAAGTTAGCGACTTCTGTTGTTTTGCCACAAACACCGATCGTTGTACAAGCATTTCCTTTTGCTGTTTGTTCACATTGAAAGCAAAACATGTTTTCTGTCATATATCATTCTCCTCTATTTACTTTATAATTTGATTGTAGTAGAATCAAAGCGATAAATCGGTATCTGACGATACAAGAGGTGATAAATTGTCTGAATTACAATCATTTTTTTCGATTTTACAAACGACTCATTTTTTTCAAGGGATTACAGATGAAGAAATGCCACAAATCATTGCCTGTCTAGCACCAACTGTTCGTTCATTTCAGAAAGAAGAGACAGTAATTGAGATAGATGAACAATTACCTGGTATTGGGATTGTTTTAGCAGGTGAGTTGACGATTAGTAAAATGACCTTTTCTGGCGATTGTGTGCGAATGGAACAATTATTGCCAGCGGATACTTTTGGTGGTGTAGCAGTCTTTGTTGGTTCGAGTAAAGCACCAGCAACTATTGTTGCTTCAATGCCAAGCACAGTTTTATTCATTTCAGTCGCTCATCTTACAGGTGAAGTAGTGACGAAATGCCCAGGGTATCATAAGCTCATTACGAACACGTTACAGTTGCTTGCAAAAAAGGCATTCTTTTTGAATAAAAAGATTGATTTGTTAATCATCAAAAGTATGCGTGGTAAAATTGCTGCTTTTCTAATGAACTTGTATAAAGAGACAGGTAGTCGGGAGCTACAGTTGCCATTTAATCGTAATGGCTTTGCTGAATATTTACATGTTTCACGCCCTTCGTTGTCACGAGAGCTTGGGGAGCTACAAAAAGAAGGGGTAATTGCCTATGAAAAGAATCGAGTGGTGTTACTAGATATAGAAACGTTGATGAAACAATTTTGAAGTAAGAGACTCTGTGAACAGTGATTCCAGCAATCTGAATGCATTCAGATTGCTGGAAATATTTTTTAGACTTAGAAGGTGTTAAAGCATTTCTTTTCTCAGTCTATTTAATAATGCTAGCTTTTCCTCAGCATAACGTTCACTATGCTCAATATAAGATTTAGGATCTTTTGGATTAGCGTATCGTGTGATTTTTCCATTTGAATGAACAAATTTACTTGCAGCCCCACATCCTAAACCAATGATGGTTTGTATTTCTTCCATAATGAGAATGTTATAAATACTTTCATAGCCGGGCTTGGCATAGCCAATATTTTCAAGGTTACCAAGTATATTTTTTTGACGATAGAGGTAATATGGTGCATAGTTGTGTGAACTTGCCCAATTTCTCGCTAAATTCATCATTCTTTCAGCTTCCATACGATCTGCTACAGGATATTTATCTTTATGCAAAGTCATTTCTGCAGCCCGTTTAAAAGCTAGTGTGTGTACAGTGATTGATTCCGGATCTAATTTGCTAAGCTCAGCTAATGTTTGCTCCAATATTTGTACATTTTCGCCCGGTAACCCAATAATTAAGTCCATATTGATATTATCAAAGCCAAACTCGCGTGCTAAATGAAATTTTTCAATGGTTTCAGTTGCTGGGTGATGTCGACCAATGGCTGTTAGTGTAGGTCCATGAAAAGATTGTGGATTAATACTAATCCGATCCACTTTCCATTTTTTTAAAACCTCCAGCCGATCCTCAGTTAAAGTATCAGGACGCCCGGCTTCAACAGTGATCTCCCTCACTTGTTCTGAAAAAGGAAAATAATCAGCAACCGCTTGATAAAGCTTGTCCATTTGTTCAGCACTAATACTGGTTGGCGTACCACCACCGAAATAAATTGTGGTAATTGGAACTTGTTGTTCATGTAACCACTGACCAATTACTTGTATTTCACGTATTAACATATTGAGAAATTCATCAACCTGCTTACGATGCCCATGAATGGCATAGGCAGGAAAAGTGCAATAAGCACACTTTGTTGGGCAAAAAGGAATACCGATATAAATACTAACAGCTTGATTCAAATTATGAAAATCAGGTAAAACAGTTAATTGTTTGTCTCCAATTTGTTCTAATAATGCTAGCTTTTCCGGTTGAATAAGATATTGTGCTTGCAACTGCTTAGCTACTTCTTCTCTAGTGTTGCCCATTTGTAACTGTCGATGCCAAAGCTTTGTTGGACGTACACCAGTGAGAACACCCCATTTTTGAATGATTCCGGTTTCCTGCTGTAGTGCGCGCAGAAATAAACGTAAGTAATGATATTTCCCTTGCGCTTTTTCCATATCAGTAGAAGTTAAATCAATCACCAAATGACAAGATTCTAATTGGTCAAGCTGAACAACTGCATCTTGATAAAATAATCTTGCAATTTGTGTTAATGGTAACAGCAATTTTTGATCATGAACACCGATAACTCCAATTAACATCTTGTTAGGCTCTTTCTACTACAGGTATCCAAATTTCCATACGATAATCGGCTTGTGTTATATCGCCCGGATAATAAATTTCTAACTCAGCAGTGCCGGCATGTGTAAACCCAGATGTTGGCAGCCACTGTTGAATTTGTTCGCAAACAGAACGAATTTTTTCTCTTACCGGACCAATTGATTCAATTACTAACCAGGTTGAGGCAGGGATCACTTCCGTATAGAGTGTTGATGTATCAATCGTATCTGTTTTCTCAATAGCAATCATATAAGACAATTCATTTGCCACCGGATTATAGTCAGCAATGACCCCCATAATCCCCAATTCTCCAATTTCAGGCCTAATTCTGCTCATAAAAGTTTCATCAGCCATACATTCATCCCAGAATGCCGGAATGGTTATAAAGTTGTCACCATTTTTACAGCTAACAGCAAGTCCTTTTCCAACAACTGTGAATGCCTCTTTTTCAACAATACGATAATTCATTCAAATCCCGCTCCTTATCCTGTTTTTTCTAAAGTAGTAGTACTAGTTTGCATAGCATTTTTGCTTAAAACTCGATCATGCGTGAGTGCAAATACAAGCGCAATGACCATAAAGCCCATTAAAGCATAGAATAAAATTTGAAGATTATAATATTTGAGCATGATTGAACCAAATAGTGGTCCAAACATGATTCCTACTGTTTTTGCTGTGTTGCTAATGCCTTGAAATAAGCCGGCTTTACCTCCCGGTGCTAATTGATTGGCAATCGTGGGAATGGCTGGCCAAATCAAAATTTCTCCGGTTGTGAGAATGGCCATTGCGATCATATAACCCCAAAATAGCCCCGTAGTTCCATAGCCTCCAAAAAAACTGTCAATATTAGCAGTGAGCCAGAATGATCCCATGAGAATAAACAAGCCAATAGCGATTTGTGTCTTGATGCTGATCATTGTTTTTTGAATGATTATCATAAACAACGGCTGCATAATGATAATCCAAACACCATTTAGCGTCCAGAATAAACCGTAATGCTGCAATGATAATCCAAGACCTGTCACATGCACAGAAATAGAATTTTGCCACTGTACATAGCCTATCCAGCAGAGGAAAAAGGCAAAACTGATCATTAAGAGAGCAATTAATGCTTTATGATTACTTGCTGTAGTAGCTTCTTGTTTTGTTTCAACCGGTGCTTCAAGTGGCTTAATATGTCGAATCCCCAAGATTACAATCAAAAAGAATACAATGTAAAAGCTCAAAAAGCCCATAAAAGAATAATTAAAAGATTTCGCTGCTGCAAATCCACCGAGTGCGGTTCCGACAGCAAATCCTACATTTTGCAGTAAGTAACCAAGGCTGTAAGCTTTTCGTGCGCCACTTGGCCAAGTAGTACCGACCATAGCAAAGAGAGAAGGAAAAACAATACCTTGCCCTAGACCTATGATCATTAAAAAAGCTGCATAATAAGGCCAGTCGTGATTGATATTCAAACAAACTAACGCAGTTAATGTAGTAGAGACACCGGCAAAAGTAGTTCGGAAGCCTCCAATCCTATCGAAAAGCCAGCCACCTAGCATATTACCAATTGCTGTTGCTGATGCCATAAGCATTAAGACAACACCGGCTGTAATCATTGATTTACCTAATGCCTGTGTCATGTAAATTGTATTCATCGGCCATAAAAAGCTCGAACCCATTGTATTAATGATCATAGCAATATGGAGTATCCAAATTGGTCGTGGCTGATTTGCTATAAATCTTTTGATTGCATGAGGCATAGATGTCTCCCAACGTCCTTGCGAAAATATTCATTTAATTGTATGACTAAACGATTATTTCAGCAATCTTTTTTTAATTAAATTTTTCGAGCAATGTTCATTAGTGCCAACCAATCATCGCGAAGGTTGTTCCAGTCGCAAGGTTGACCACCATACAAATATTGTTCGTAGGCAATTGTTAAACGCTGCATTGCCTGTATATCGTTATATTGCTGATCGATGTAGTCAGCATATTGACGTAAGCTTACGGACTCGCCTCTTTTGATCCCACGCTGATTCAGCTGTTTCACCAGTATCAAGTAAGCTTTAGGAAACTTTTCGTTGTTACCCCATTTTTTAAAATATTGAATTTGCAAGAATGGTAAAATTCTCTTTGGAAAAGCGATTGCGAACATGACAAGTATGAATAACCCGATTGCCAAAGGTAAACGCCATTTTTTCAATGTTTCTGCAATGGTAGTGTCTTTTGATATTGCTTGATTCGTATCATCAGGTGCTACTGGTTGTCCGTTATTATTTGGATTTGATCCAGCATTAGGATTGCTGGTTTGATTTCCCGGTTCTGGCTTCTTTTCTGGTGCTTCTTCACCCTCTTTAGTAATGGTTACAGGCGAACTAAAACTTTTTGTTGGTTCAAAAGGGACCCAACCAAGTTCACCAAAATATACTTCACCCCAGGAATGTGCATTTTCATTGGTAATCTCGTAGACCGACAATTCACCTTCTGCTTTGATATAATTTCCAGCAGTAAACCCTTTCGTCCAACGTGCTGGAATATCAGCTGCACGGCACAATACGACAAATGCAGTTGAAAAATTATCGCAATACCCTTGTTTCGTCTCAAATAGAAACTGATCGACATAGTCTTGCTCAGCATCAGGATAAGGAACATCTTCTTTGCTATAAGTGAATTCGCTACTTCTTAGGTAATCAATAATAGCTTGTACTTTTTCATAATCAGTTTCTTTGTCCTTTGTTAGTTCTTGGCTTAAATTACGTACTCTTTCGGGAAGTGAATCAGGTAAATCAACGTATAGTTGATGAAAGTCTTGCAAAATGTCAACAATGAAGCTTTCATCAGTGTAATCAATGTTGTCACGACGAAAGATTTCAAGATAGTCATAGTCAAATACATTTGACGGTTCAAGGTACTGTTTGATTTCATCAATATTAGGTTCTTCCGGCAATTTAATAGCTTTTAAATCTTCCTCCTTATAAGTAGGCGCTTGATAGCGGATTTCTACTTTTTCATATGGGGAATAATAACTGAAAGGTTCTGGTAAAGAAAGTTTGTCTGTATGTTCTATTCTAAATAGTTCGCCATCCGCTAATAGAATGGGCTCATTTATATCTGGTATATCTAAACCATAGGCTAGCCATATCATATCCATATCATCTCTTTGAGATATATAGCCATTTTCATCCAAAACAACATATTCAGAAAGGGGATATACATCGCCATTAAGTTCAATTTCAAGGCGATCAAGTTCTGTCTCAATTTCAGAGTACAGTGATGCCTCCCAGTAAGCATTCCAACCGTCTACAGAGTCTTCATCTTCCCAATCAATGTCTTCTTCCAACTCTTTCCTTTTCCGTTCTTCCTCTTCCCAAACATCTTCACGTATATAGACATGATAAAAATTTTGTGTTTGCTGACGAACTTCACCTATTTGAAATCGATCAATGCTAGGCGTAATATAAGCACCTTCCTCCTCAGTACTATGCAAAATTGCAAAAGATTGCTGCGGTGAAGGAATTGGAATGTATTCAAATGGTTGTTCAAGTTTAATCTGAGCATATTCCTCTTGCGTGTTGTCTTCCTTGTTAGCTGTTGATGTATATAAATCTACAGATTCAAAACCATCCCAATCCCAACCTTTGCCATTATAAGTATTACGATTTTCAACTTTCCAATAGCTGGAATTTGTTACTCTAGCAGTAAAAACCAGTGCATCATCCGCTTCTAAATCGCCACCTAACTCACTATCATCCTCACGATAGCCTTGTTTATTCACCCGGCCTGTTCCGCTATCGTCGCCATTGCCACCATCTAGTTGAAAAGGAGAAGCCCATTGACTACCAAACTTAGGGGATAGTCCGCCAATTGTTGTGCCGATTGCAAGTAATAAGCATAATGCAGCCGCCCAAGTGATCCAAACTTGACGAGGCATTTTTCCATGGATCTCTGCAGCATCATGCAATTTCGAAAGTGCAATCATCAAAATTCCAATGATAAATACCGCCAGAAATACCCAGTGGATTTTTTCATAAGCAAGATGAAAATCCGCAGCAATCATGACAGTAAAAGCGCTGATTACAATTAAATACATATTTAACCTTTTTTTAATCCAGAAATAAAAGACGACAATCCAACATTGAGATATTAGGAAACTGATTAAAGTTAGAAAAACAGGCGAGACGTTATGCCACTCACGGGCCAAAATCGCTTCAACGCTGTCAACACATAGATCCACGAAACTAAAAAACCAATTGCTGAAAAAGCTAACGTGGCGGAAACCGTCATCATAAATACTTATCAGTAATAATGGTAAAAGAATTAAGTAAATGTAACGTTTTTTAATATTCAATCCATGTAAAATGATGGATGTCGCAATAAAAGCTATGAAATAATTCAAATTTTCGAAAAACCCAAGTTGTTTAAACGGATAAAGGCATGCCAAAATCAAAAGGAGAAACAATAGGTGTTGTAGCAATGGAATACTAGGTTGTAAATATTTTTTATTCATAAAAAGTCCTTCCTCACTTTTGCTATGCTTCCTTAGCCAAGCTTTAGCCAATCTTGTTCATTGGTAATAAAGTGCATGTCAATATCATTTGATTTGGCGAATGATTGAATGTGTTGACTTGCTGCTGAATCATCAAAAGCAATGATTTGCAGTGTTTGCCACGAACTTTTGATTGATGCAAAATAACGAATTTTTTCCATTGTGATAGTATCGGTTACATATATAGCAGCACTGAGCTGGTTGAAGAAAGATTGTTCCTGGAATATTTCGTCTGTCGTTTCAGCTTGGATCTTTGCTAGGTGGAGTAGCCATGAGTGTTCTTGAAAAGAGTTATACCAGTGTAAATCAGCATTCGTTTTATTTAAGACTAATCCAATGTTTAATCCCTTTTTTAATGTAGTAGCAATAGCTGAGGCAGAAAAAGAAACCATTTCTTCAAATTTTAACGGATCAGCAAAGCAATTAAGAATGAGAGCAGAGTGATTCGTTTGCTCGTCTTCAAAATTTTTGGACATCAATTCATTTCTTTTCGCTGATGATTTCCAGTCAATGATTCTTTCTTTATCACCCGGTTGATATTCGCGGACACCGGAAACAAGTGTTGTACCTTTTCTATTTTTATATCGTTGACTGTGGCTACGATCACTATTATTGGCAGTCATGGGCTTTATTGATAATGGTTTGACTTTTGGATAAACAATGACTGATTCAGTGCTAGAGAGATCTTTGCGTGTTGACATAAACCCTAAAAGATCATTGGCTTGCAACTGAATTGGTTGAAAATAATGCTCACCACGAGCCAAATCATGAATGAGATAAGAAATTGTCAACGTTCGTTTCCAAAAGGGAAATAAAACGAGCTTAATCGACTGCCTAACTTTTTTCTCTTTATCAACTATTGAACGCGGTGTTTCTTCGTAAATTGTCAGTGAAAAAAGTGGGAAAGGCCATTTTCGTTGCAAATGAAGCGTGACCTTCATTGTTCCGCCTGCATAGTGATCAACATTGACAATTTCCCTTTTAATTGAAAAATCAGATAATGGATAAAAAAATAAGAGTAACCCATAAAGTTCAAATGGTAATAATCCATAAAAAAGAAACCAAGTGACATAGCCACCTTGTATCATCGCCAAGACAAAAGTGCCTACTAATATGGTTAGGAGAAATATTAAGTTGACAATGCGTGAAGCAGTAAGCATCTTAGCAGATAGTCGCTTTCCGCTGAAGAATTTCAATTTCATGTTGCCACCTTGTCAATTGGAATGGGTGTGGAACGAATGATTTGATTGACGATTTCTTCAGCCGATAGATGCTGATGAATGGCTTCAGTTTTCAATATGATACGATGCGCGAGTACAAATGGCGCTAATAATTGTACATCATCGGGAATCACGTAGTGGCGGTTTCTTAAAAATGCATAAGCTTGAGCCGCTCTCATTAAGGCGATTGTAGCACGAGGACTTGCGCCCAAATCGACTTTTGAATTCGTTCTTGTTTGTTGAACAATATTAACGATGTAATGACGAATTGTATCATCTACTAGTACATCATTCACTAAAGCTTGTAGATCAACGATGTCAGAAGTAGAAAGGACGGCTGTTAATTGTTCAAGAATTGTTTCTCGACTTGTATTTTGTAAAATAGCCATTTCATCTGCAAAATCAGGATAGCCAATGCTCAGTTTTAAAAGAAAGCGATCAAGCTGTGCTTCTGGTAGAGCATAAGTGCCTTCATATTCAATTGGATTTTGGGTAGCCATAACAAAAAAAGGCTCGATGATCTGGCGTGTGACACCGTCAACAGTAACTGCATGCTCCTCCATTGCTTCTAACAAAGCGGATTGCGTTTTTGGTGAAGTTCGATTAATTTCATCTGCTAAAACGATATTTCCCATAATTGGCCCCGGGTGAAATTGAAACTCTCCGGTTTTCATGTTAAAAACGGAGACACCCGTGACATCCGTTGGTAATAAGTCAGGTGTAAATTGAATGCGTTTATAAGTTGCATTAATGGATTTGGCCATTGATTTCACTAACGTGGTTTTACCAACACCGGGAACATCCTCCAGTAAGACATGCCCTTTGGCAAGCAAGGCGACTAAACTTAATTCAGCTACTTGGCGCTTGCCTACGATTACTTTCTCTATATTTTGTAAAATAGGTTCTAATTTAGGATGGATAGAATTTGTCATTCGCGAGACCTCCGCAATTTTAGCAATGATTTGTAGAATAATGTTGAAAGTATTATACTACATTTTGAGGTGAAAAGTTGTAAATTAGCTGAAATAAAACAAATATTTATATTATAAAAGTAGGGGAAAGTTTGAGAGAAAATGGGGAAGAAACTTAGGGATCCGTTAGTGTTAGAAAATTTACATTTTATAATACGACATCCTGTTGTCATATTTGCTGTGATAGAATATTAAGGGAATAGTTATTAGCGAGGTGTTCAATATGGCAAGTTCATTTGATTATAAAAAAGAATATAAAGATTTATATTTACCAAAGACAGAACCAAGCATAATCAATGTTCCTGAAATGATCTTTATTATGGTAGATGGAAAAGGAAATCCAAATACCAGTGTCGATTATCAAAATACACTAGAAATACTATATGGTCTTTCGTATGCAATAAAAATGAGTAAAAAGAGCGGAACACAACCGAAAGGTTATTTTGAATATGTTGTTCCTCCACTAGAGGGATTGTGGTGGGGTGAGGAAGGCTATTTTGACGGAACAAATATTGTTGATAAAAATAAATTCTGCTGGACAGCTATGATAAGGCAACCTGAATTTGTTACACTTGATGTCTTTGATATAGCAAAACAAGTCTTAAATAAAAAGAAACCTGAACTTGATTTGTCACTTGCTCGCCTTGCGTCTTTTTCAGAGGGCTTATGTGCTCAAATCATGCATATAGGCAGCTATGACAATGAGCCTGCAACCATTAAAACTTTAGAACAATTTATAGTTGATACAGGGTATAGCAATGACATTTCTGCGAATAGAAAACACCATGAAATATATTTGAGTGACCCTCGTAAAATTGCTCCTGAAAAACTTAAAACTGTTATCCGGCACCCAATTGTAAAATTGTCAATTGCTTAGATAACTTAAAACAAGAAAGTTATTTTATGGAGGGGAGGAATATTACACTCAGAGTTAACTCGACAACAGAACATATGTGGCTGAATAATAATTTCTGTGTGCTTTTTCCTGAAAAGCACACAGAAATACAAGATTATTTTTCATTACTTTGCAGGAACGGTGATACCACGATCAAATATTACGGAATCGGGTTCGGATCAACTAAGATTAAAGCTTGCGTGAATTTAAATGTTGTTCCGACAGGTAGATTCGTCATTTGGGAGGTTGGAGTAAAATAGATACCAGTTTCGTCAAAACGAATGGGTAGACTATATACAACACCTGCTGGTGTTTCAACCCAGAGGGTGCCAATCGTTGTATCTCCTTGGTAGTACGCCAATTCTGGAAATTGGCTACTTAGGATTAAATAATATGTTGTTCCATTATTGAGCGTTTGTATGTGATCAAGTGCGCCGATTCCCCAGAAGTTATACGTAAAGCCGGAATGAATCACGGCTGCTCCAAGCCCTGAAAGTGCTGGTGTTGGGGACCAAATTTCAACTACATCTGATAAGTAAATAAAGCCTTCGATGATTGTGATCTTTTGGTAGATATCAGTTATATTATTCTCTATTGTGGTCAACCTATTTTCAATATCCGTCAGATCGCATTCACAAGTTCCAGTGACGCCATCAGCGCCAGTAGGCCCGGTAGGTCCCATTGTCCCATCAGCGCCAGTAGGTCCGGTAGGTCCTATTGTTCCATCAGCGCCAGTAGACCCGGTAGGTCCCATTGT
>Ga0131853_10004027_pt1 | contig 26369 bp, 13 predicted proteins | sample TergutLab28metaG_FD_92764 | JGI IMG/M metagenome (GOLD analysis project Ga0131853, IMG submission 92764) | Labiotermes labralis P1 segment gut microbial communities from Petit-Saut dam, French Guiana - Lab288 P1 (version 2) (version 2) | ecosystem: Host-associated > Arthropoda: Insects >... | reverse complement strand
TTTTATTTCACTTCTTATGTACTCAACATGTTTCGGACATTAATATATCCATCATCAGGAGCTTGCGACTGTGCTGTTGAATTACCACATCGGTCGTTTTGTTCTCGGTTCGTTGTGTGTTGGCGATTTGGTGCGGCTGGGTTTGAGAAGTCGCAAGCTCCTGATGATGGATATATTAATGTCCGAAACATGTTGAGTACATAGGAAGTGAAATAAAATAGCAAGTGACATCAAGTTGGTCTTTTATACTTCAACTGTCCCGACAGATATTCCAAAGGTGTTCCTTCAGAACACAAGTCAGAGGCGTTACTGTTGGAGCACACTTTCTCAGTATCACTGCCCGCAAACCGCAAACAACTGAAATAGCGTCGTTAAATTTATTACTTTCCCAGTCATCATCCTTATCTTCTTGGCGTTCTCATTCGACATTACAATAGCTATTACAGCTAGTCAGAAATTCGTCGATTAAAACAACGAATGACACAAATGGCTATGATTCACCATTCGCCATTCTGAACACAGGTTAGAGGTCAGGTCTCTAAGAGACACAAACAACAGCAGGTCCTAGATGCATTTTTCTGGCTTTTAAGGTCTAATGTAACACATCGGTGACGGGTAGAGACGCGAATACTAGGAAGCCAGTATAGCTATGGGAGACGCATGTGTTCAGCACCACGCAGATCCATTTTGTACGTGTTCTCGGAACATAAAGACTTCATTTATATGATCGTGCGGTACGAGCTACAGGCCGCGTGTGATATATATGGAAACCAAAGATAAATAAAATAAAGGAAGAGATGAACACAGAAGAAAATAAGATGAGGAGGAAAATGAAGTTGGGTAAAGAAACTTCCTTTTAACCGTAGGATATAAAGGAAAGAAGTTGTGAACGGAATTCAGTGTCCAACAAATAACGTCCGAAAGGTGGCAGACGTCATCACGAACGACGAAAGACATAATGCAGTGAACAATGGGACTTTGTGCGGATTGCAGCCGGAATGTTTTGACTGGATACAGTAGTAATAGTTTAAAACTACATAAGAAAATTTTAGTTGATACTTATCTGTCTTCTACTTCACTTCCACTTATTTCCTCCGACACTGACTAAAATATGGTTGTAGAAGAGCCTAAAGTATGACCACTGCAAACACCAAATCTCGAAAAACCGCTACACTAACCTGTTCAATGGCAAAACTTTGATAAATACATAAAAAGCAACAGGGATATTTTATTTTGCTATAAATATAGGACTAAATTAAAATTCAATTTAGCTTGACAGATAGACCACGTATTCAAAAACTTTCAGTCAAGCACAAACCATGCGTTAGAACAAACAGGTAGGGGGCACGTGGAAGAGGGTGGTACGAAAGAGGAGTGAAAGTACTCAGTGCCTCTCTTATACCAAATTAATGTTGGATTGTAGTAATGAATAATACAAGAGTACTTGTTAGACGAATTCTGACGTGCACGAGTAGTTTCCATAAATGGCTCCGAAGAGACATTCAGCCAACAAACGGCCTTCTGTTTTATGTGTCCTAGAATATTAAGATGTAGTGTTTCGTATGTTGAGGAAACAACTCTACCACAGATTGATTCAAACGACGTAGAGACGTACAGCTTCACTGTCGTCTTAATAGCCAGCACTCATCGTCTAATGTTGTCTACAGGTACACTATTTCATGCCCAGGCAATAAAGCACACGCCAACAAATAGTAGTACCTCTCTGTCATCCACAGCTGTATCATAAATGTACAGATCAACTGATAAAAAAAGTTCATTTTAGGAGGATTCCAAGCATTAACGAGCTTCTTTCTTCCTTCCTTAGTTCGACATTTTTCTACATATTACCTAATGGTCACACTCATTGACACATACACACTCGGCAGGACCCAACTGGAAGGGATCGACTCGTCGCAGAGACGTCTACCTGACAAGAGACAACACTGTTAGACATCCATGGCCCCGGCGGTATTCAAACCCGCAATCCCTGCAAACCAGCGGCCGCAGAGCCACGCCAGCTACGTCCTGCGTAACAGCGACTAGCATGCACGCGCTTCCATGCGCGTGCGGGCGATTGGCGTTTGTGTGTCGGGCGTGCCAGCGACTGGCTGTATAGCGCCACTGATAGAGAGCAACCTGTTTCTGCTGGGGGAAATGTCTTAAAATTTAAGTGGTGTGGAGAAGCAAAGCAAACATGGATTATTTAAAAGGCTGTATCAATTAGGGGAATTTCATCTCTCTGTAATTAGGTAAAGAAACATTGCGCTAAATTTGAGTATTGCAGAATGTTGTCCTCAACATTTGATCGTACATAGACGACAGCACTTTTCACTCAGCTCCACAAATTTTAAGAAAAAATATCCATGGAAAAGAGACTGTTTGTGACACTGAGGTACGGCCAACATGCTTCACATTTAACGCACTTTTTTCAATTCCGTGATGAAGCCAGTTTGGTTCCCTGAAGACTGCTATGTTCGTAAACACCCCGACAAATACACAGGTAGATAAAAATAATACATGTGGCAAGATTAGAGCAAATACAGTGTCATGGTTACATTATTTACAGTAACTGCAATATGAGTGAATGAATACGTAATGTCTATTATCCCTACTGCAACAAACTTGTACAAGCAGGTGCAGTAAACCTGTCGGTGGCACACACTACTGTGTGGTTACATCGATGCCAAATACGTACATTATACGATTATGTAGGTCTACCGCCATCGAAGCTGTTGGAGCTTGGGGCTGAATGTGAAGCCCAAGCATGTAGCAAATTATTCTGCAGTGCACTAATTTCATCTACCACCATGTTTTGGAACTGTGACCTCAAAAATAAATTTTGTGTGTGTGGGATGCAGTTGTTTCACTAATGGAATTAGAGACCGGAAGAAATTTAGATCCTCATCATTCTCACCCCCTTGCTTAATGAAACACTAGAGTTTCCCGTTCACTAAAGATAGCATTTCTACCTAACAATTTATTGTCCACTACTCTCGTTTTCTCCTTGGAGCCCTTGGAGAAGCAGTCGGAGCAGTATCCCGTATTTAGCAAACGCTAATTGAACCTCACTCTCCAGGCTTTCCTCCACGTTTCTAATTTCGTCTTGTGATTCTCACTGTTGTGCGTCGCAGATCGGTGTCAACAAAGCCCCTGTTCTGACAGTCTTCATTTCGATGATCCCACAGTGGCGGTCTCTTAAAAACCTTGGAAATTACAACCTCTGTCATCGACGACGTGAAATCAAGACGCACAATATCTACTGCTTCTCAGCTGTCTGCCCTCGCCTGTTCACATTGCTCGTAAAAGGCTTGTCCGCCATTTGTAAAGAAGGTCTCGGTTACTGCAGTCTGTTTTCCCGAAGATCTTACCGGGACTCCTTATCGGTACCGCCACACGAGCGACCAAGCTTGGTCGCTGCTACAACGGACGCTCGCTCGCTACACGCTGCCACGCAGGACAGCCGTATTACAAAGCACGTGTTTGTCCACGAAAGTGAGTAGGCGCGAATCGCGCGTGCACGGTGGTCTCCGGCACGCAGGACAGACTTAGCGGCAAGCGGGATCGGCTAATAAGCCCCTTACCTCGACACTGCTCTCCACAGGCCGCTCATATAGATTAATGCTATCAGAACGGACAATTTTTTTACTACAGACTACAATGTTCGTGTGCCTAACAATCACGGCATGGAGATACACATTGGGAGCGCAGATAAAAGACGCTGGAGGCCTGAAACAAGTGCTGAAAACATGGGTGCGTGTCTGTTATTCGTGGCGAAGGGAATCCAGATAGCCACTAGATAAAACACAAGGCCCAGAGTATTTCAGTGTGTGCTTGATACCGCACATTCATAACGTTTACTTTCCTACGGAATGGATTTTTGTTATTTTTCGGGACTATTATTATTATTATTATTATTATTATTGTCTTTTTGTAAAGAACATAATACATCGTTACACGCTTTTTGTTGGTTAAATTTGAGAGATAGAAACTTCAAAGTTCAATATAGCTTGCAGTACCAAATTTCACACTGCTAGCTAGAATGACGCCGAGCCCGGTGGCCGCGCGGTATATGGTGTGGGTGTGCAGCCGCTCGCTTGCTAGGATTGCTGCTTCGAATCCCCCCGTTGGCACGGATATCTGTCTCTTGTGAGTGTTTTGTGTGGCAAGGAGAGGTCCCCGTGGCAGCCCGATCACCCGTCCAGAGAAGTCTTCCGAGTGTAATGTATCTGAGTGTGATCTCGAAACCTCGACAAGGAGGAGGTCTAGACCCACCAGGGCTGTCACATCATAAGACAAGCTACAATGGTTCTTTCGCTATCACATCAAACCGAAAGCTACATAAAGTTCCATTACACAAAACTTTACCTTAAGAAAAGCTGCATAATTGTCTAATAAATCTAACCACACACCATTTTAAAATCCTACAGTGAGTGGAGTTAATTTCGCCTCTGTCCGTCAGTTTCGCCCATCCCCTCTGTACGACTAGGGAATCGTCTGCAAGCTTAACATCCAAAGTGGATTTCGTAAAATTACCGTCACATTGCTCAGGAACTGAAACGGGGTCTACGTCTCTGGCTTCTTACAATCGTGTTTATTTTGTGACACCAAGGAAATAAAGTAGGCCAAAGCGTGCCGATTTCCTTGTCGAGAATCACCAACCTCCTCCAGCTTTCGGCTAACAGAGACTTCCTGTTTAAACCACAGCTGTGATACCACGTACTGTACAGCCTACAGCATCGACGTTAAGTAGGTATGACTTTTGAAGGACGATTGTCGTCGTATCATCCTAACAATCGTTTATAGATTCCGATGAAGAGCAAGTAAATCTCAGACGTATTAGCCTAACCAGTATTGGAAACGTTCACACACAGGTAAAGTCGAACTTTGCCGATGCTTCATTCTTCTCGGTTCAAGGGCTGAAATCAAGAACTTTTCTAACCCATATATTGTCTAAGTCTTAAATAATTAGTATAATTTCAAACAAGGCAGCGGCGAGACACATAAAGCTTTGATTCTAAGCATGCAGAACACAAAACCCAGGAAAGACCAGATTGCAGATTATCACAGCTTCTCGGGGCTTGGTACTTTAATGCAAAACGTAATGCCAAAAATATATACAAATATAAATATATAACGGACTTAAATATTTAATATCATTGTTCTACCAGTTTCTAAACAAAATAAGAGATACGTACTGTATATGTTACAACTAAATAAACGTGCGAAGATTGTGCGGTAAAAATAAGACGCGGGTGGTGCCTTTCTTGCCGTTGATATATGCCGTTCTTACGGCGATGAGTGCCAAGAATACAGTTTCCTACATCGTGACACGGGGACAATAGCAATACGGAGGAACTTCAAACTTCTACATGAAGATGGACGCAGCAGGTACCCCGAAACATTGATTCCAGTCTACCATATAGAAAAACACCACACCCAATAAGACTGTAATCTTGACTAGCGGTGTGCAGTACGCAGCTCAGCAAACACTTGCAACGAATGAGAGAGTAGTGACGGAATTGATACTTACGTACATAAGAATAGGAAATAAAAAGAACTGTAAAATTGTTTTATGTACATATTATGACCGGTAAAGCTGATATAAACTGAAGACATGAAACCACGAGAGCGTAATGTTGGCTACTGTTACACCGAGAAGTGATTTCACGATGCAATACGTGAAAAGAAATGCAGTGAAGTGTTATAATGACGAATTATAAGAACACAAGTTATCAAACTACTGCACAGGATATAACGCGGAACAGCAAGTCAGAAAAATGAGAACAAAAAACAAGGCTCCTAGAATACCAAAATGCAAGAGGTTGTGGGCGTAGGTTGTTACACAAATGTGATGATCCATATCGTTTGAGCGAAGCGTATGCTTGAAACTTAACAGCCCCACTCAAAGCAGTTAACTGTATAAAGCACCGGAGGCACTAGAGTCACCGCCTGCTTTAAGAATTAAATATCTGCGTCCTGCCCACAGAGTGCACGTACGAGAATTTTGGTTTGTATGATTCTCAGAAGGAAAGGAGTTACTTCCCTAAACATATGGCGCACATCTTTCTTAACTGTGTAGGGGGAGGTCCAGATTCTAGACTAGGAATGGCCGGTGTCAAAATTGGCGTCGAATTAAATTTCGGACGGCACCAGTGACTTCCATACAAATCTGCAAATGAAATCAATTCGTAGCACTGAATTTCTTCGAACATAAATCGCTTAAACACTGTGAACAATTCTTCCCACGGTGCGAACCATCAAAACAAACAAAGGCAAACCCAAAACCCCTAAGGTGTTGATTACTATTTTCAGAATAACAAAAAACTACATAGGTAAAACCAATAGGGAAAGAATGTCTGGATAACGAAATAATTTTTATATTTCGTCATATGAACTGGAGTAGGTAAACCTAACAGCATTTTTTTTGCGCTGATTCAGGATTTTAAGTGACGCGCGGTTGAAGTTTGAAGAAAACTTTTATTTATATTATATTACGGGGCATACAGGTTACCTAAACAATAAGGGTGGATGAGTTTCTGCTATATTTTGCTGTGGGTCATTTCTTCTAAGTGTCCGGAAATAATCAGCCAGCATACTGCGACTCCACTTGCCTTGGTACGGCTGTTTCATGGTGGGGTTTGTCCTGGTGAAATCGCTCTCTGTGTTCGTTGCTCAACATATTCTGGGAAGAAGACTAAGTGAGAGTCCAAAAAACATGAACCGTTAAATACATATTATACTCCATAGCTCTGTAGGATTGTAAAAGATAAACCACAATATCAGAATAGTTTTCTGTCTTATGGCCCCCCAAAATTGCTAGTGACATTTTGAATGATTTCCAAGCTGCTTTTATGCACATCAGTCAGGTGATCTTTAAATTTTGCGCCCTGTATTAACTCTCTTATTTGAGGTCCAACAAATACCCATCCTTTGATTTTAGCATCACTTATCCTGCGAAAATTATTTTTTAATACATAAATCCAGCACCAGTTTGATCCAGTGCCTTGACGAAATTTTATATAAGTCCAGTTTGATTTGCAAGGGAGGTAAATCAACTTTTGCCAAGGTTGATTAATGTAGTAATTACTAAATTTTCTGTCCTGGAATAAGCGGTTTTCGTTTATGCCACTCTTTTGGATACAGTGATATTTTCTCTCCCTACTATCCCACTCATGTCGAAAGCAACAAAACTCTGTGCAGCTAAGCAAGAGAGCAATGACATTTACATAACCACAAATTTTCTAATTATATTTTTCATACTGGGTCTTTTCCAAGAGTAGTTTCGTATTTTCATACGACTATTTCACGTTAGCGGCATGGGCTAGGCGTACAGATTGGAATTCATTCCCGTTATGTAGAAGCACAGTATGTAAGCTAACATCTGAAGAGCCAATAAACAAACGCCACTCAGTTGGTGTGGCCTGTTGGTGTCCAACAGCGTCTATAACAGAACAAACATCATTACAAAATACCAGATAGTTTTCTTGACAGAAAAATTATTTGAATTAATTTTGGCGATTGCGAAACAAACACGCAGAATTTCAGGATTTTGGTGGAAAAGATTCTACCAAGTGAGTCTTGAACCTAAGAGATCAACTTGTTTTTTAGACAAAATCAAATCACGGACAAGATCGTTAAGATTTTCTTGTGTTAATAAATGGGATTCAAATGAGGAACAATTTGCTACAAATGTCGGATGGCAATCAACATTGTCCCCTTCTTGATCTTCACCCCAATCAGGGTCATCATCGCTAAAAGTGAGATTAGGAGGTTTCGGTACAGGCAACTGTTCACTCTGTGGGACAGACCTCATTGCAGATAGAAAATGTGGATACTTCACTGTGTGTTTCGATTTGGATGTGATCCCTGCCATGTTTGTTGAACAAAAGTAACAATCGGATGAGTGTTCTTTTGGTTCCCTCCAAACCATGGGAACGGCGAAAGGCATTTAGCACGAACCATTTAACCATCCTGTGATCAGCCTCATACGCGTTACACAATAAAAAGAGGGTACAAACTTTTATCTTATTCACCCACTTTACATCCAAAATAAAGCTCATAACATTTCTTAACGAGAGGGGTAAAATATCGCCTATGAGATTTGAAGGTCATTTCACCACACACGTAACGGAAAGTGTCAGGATGATTTTAAACATTTCCTTACCACGACGAAAATATAATAAACGCAATTCTTTTACACAAAACACTTCATTAAAGAGAATACGCAACACTTGCAATTTAGCACAGCGCGGTCAAGCACACCACTAGCAGTGCACAGTTCAAGCAGATCTTACTGTTAGTTTCATGTCACAACGTGTCAAAACGTGTCCGAACTTGCACAGTCTGGCTGTCTGTGATTTGGCCCCTTGCATACATCCTTTTTTATGGTTTTGCCTTACCATGTTTAAAATGTAATAAATTGCCTCTGCTATATTTGGAACATAATGACAGCTTGCCAAAAATATTAAATTCGCTAAAACTGCATTTCAAAAAATTCCGTCATACAAACGCTGTGGGTGGTAGAGTAATTCTAATCATCTCAATTCAGCGTGGAAAAGCACATACTTACTTACTCACTTACTTACTTACTCCATGGTGCAGAGTCCTTCTTGAGAAGCTAACTGGTTTGCAGCTAATCAAGAGATTCCCCGCATTTCACGGAACCCGAAAGTTCATTACCGCACTCACAAGCGTCCGCCACCTGTTCCTATCCTAGGCCCGCCCAATCCAGTCCATATAACCACATCCCACCTCCTGGAGATCCATTCTAATATTATCCACCCATCTACGCTTAGGTCTCCTCGGTGGTCTCTTTCCCTCCGGTTTCCCCACCAAGACCCTATACAAACCCTCTACTCACCCATACGTGCCACATGTCCAGCCCATCTCATTCTTCTCGATTTTATCACCCGCACAATATTGGGTGAGGAGTACAAATCATATAGTTCCTCGTTATGCAATCTCCTCCATTCCCCCGTTACCTCGTCCCGCCTTGGTCCAAATATTCTCAACACCATGTTATCAAACACCCTCAGCTTCCTTTCCTCCCGCAATGTCAGCGACCAAGTTTCACAACCATACAAAACAACAGGCAACATTATAGTTCTATATATCTTGATCTTTAAATTTTTGGATAGCAACCTGGAAGACAAAAGCACATAAGAAACACAAATTAGTTTTCATGTGACAGAAATTATGTTCACTAGTGATATCGAAGGGCAACAGGAACCTCAGTCTACGGGCCATAGAGATGTATAAATGGTGAACGCTGAAATATGGTATGATATGATGTGATATTAAAGCGTTATGTTCCATTTGCTCTGAGCTCAAACAGCGCTTCCAAAGCCACTCATCATAAAAAAATGCAAAACTGTAGAACTAAACGAGTTGTTTGCAGAGAATTTGTTATTTAACGTTCATTGTAACTTATGTAAGAAAATGAATATAATAATAATAGTTATTATTATTATTTACTGTAATTGCTTTGTTACACGGTGGCAGTGGTTATTTTACATGTACACAAAACATGAAATTGGTTACTACTAGATTTAAGTCGGGAGGGCTACATGAGAAGCATGTAGTGGCAACTAGGAATCTTGGGAACCATCTCAGCATTTGCTTACAGACACAGGGAAACCAAGAAAAGCCTGTGTCGAGATGACCGGTCGCAGGACCTTCCGATACTGACTTCTAGCCAGCAGTCCGCCATATAAAGTACAAAAAAAAAAAAGGCAATGCACACACAGTACAACAAATACACATAAGATAACTACAACTATACACACGGCCAACCAACAACAATTACACACAAGACAACTTAAAACTAGCAACAATACACACGAGACAAATTAGAATTTTACTACACGTACAAAAGCTAAATACACCCAAGCAAGAGAGTACTGTGTACAGTTTCTTGTAATTGTTTTTTCCCAATCATTAATTCACTCACGCTTTCACCCAATTTAGCTTACTTCTCATCACTTACTACTCGTATAAGCCTTTTCCATTAAGACTTGTCCCACTCCCCCCCACACTACACTGCACTTCACTTCACCTCATTCCACTTCACTTTGCTTCGTTCACTTCACTTCACTTTATTTCACTTCGCTACACTTCACATTAGTTGACTTTTCACTTCACTTTAGACTTTTCACTTCACTATACTTCGCTTATCTACACTTTTCGATGATTTCCAGCACACTTTAACTTCCTTTTAATTCAACTCAATTATCACTTTCCTTACCCTCGTTTTAAAAGTGATTGGTTTGCAGGGAGAGTTCCTTCTTATAGAAAAAATATGTGGTTATGAGTGGATTCATTATTAGGATAATTTGGTAATGAAAGTAAGATTGTGGAAACGGCTGGAGCAACCGCCATGCACCTGAAATATTATCAACGATACAGCATAAAATTTAATCAATGATTTCTGACGTCAAGATCAAGAATATTTGTGTAGAGGTGTTTTTCCATTTGCTGGGAAGGGATAAGCGATGTTTGTTCCCAGGCAAAAATTGCCGTTATAACGAGATATCCTTCAGATGACACAGGCTAACCATGCGAAAACATGCAGAGCCTTTCTATTATCTCCGCAACAAATACGGCAGCTTTATCGCAGAAGTAGCTTCCATCCGCCGGGACATCCTGCGACAGCTGTGGTGCTCAGAGACCCAATAAAAGAGTCGCATAGGTTTGTCCAAATACTTCGGAAATTGATAATAACTAAAGCAAAGGTTTGTCTATGCGATGTACGGTTGGAACAAATGCATGGTTTGTTACATTAGTATGAAAGGCTATCGGCTAAAAGCTGTGACCTTCCATTGCAGGCTACAGGCACAATGGGCGAAAAAACAGTCAAGCAGTGGGGCAACATAGGTAAAGAGAAAAATTCAATATTTTTAGTCTTTCACCGTGCATATTGTACAAATTTACATTTATTTGAATTACCAACACACGCACACTGTTATTAAAACATTATAAAACCTCACTTGGTTAAAAACATTTTAAAAGTCATTCATAATTCTCTGACATGTTTCGGTTGTTTCTTCCAGTCATCACCAGGGAGCTGCATAGTTTGACTAAAGTTACTCTTGTGATATACATTTACGATGGGAATGGTATGATGGCAGCATGTCTGCAATTCAATATAACAAAGAAGTTAATGTCAATCAAATACAGGTAAAAAACCTGAACGTCATATGATTTTGCGTTGTAATCAGTGTGAAAATCTTGATGGAAGAATTAGTATTTTATCTTATCGTTTAATGTATGTGATGTTCTTGGATATGGTGTTGCCCGTCTTCCCCGTGCCCTTCGTTAACTGCAAATGTGATGCCTGGTATGAGTCTCGTTAGGTTCGCCACGGTATAGAGAGGGTTTAGTTCGCTGACCTGCTGTTCTGAGATTAAGACTCCACGGATATAATGTATTTGTATATATATGTTTTCCCAACAACTCAGCTTTGATCCTTTGGTGCAATGCTTCATTATCTGTAGGATTTCTGTTTCAGGTCCGAATTCGTGTCTGTTGTTCAATATGTGCATGGCGTATGCTGACTGTGGATTATTATATTTTATAGATCTGATGTGTTCTTTGTACCTTGTGCTGATTGATCTTCCTGTGTGTCCGATGTACGCCTTATTGCAGGTCATGCAGTGTAATTTGTAGATGCCATTAGGATTTGTTAGGTTAGCTCTTTCCGTGGATAGTTGCTGTTGTATAGTGTTTGTGGTTCTGAAAGATATACGTGTGTTTGTGTCTTTGAATAGATTGGTTATCCGTCTTATCAGTGGGCTGTGGTATGTAAATGTTACCATTTTTTGTTGTTGTTTCATTTTGTTTTCTTGTTCATGTTTTTCTTTTTGCATCCTTTTGCTAGTTAGTTTTTTCTTTAGATTATGTACCATATGACTGGGGTATCCATTCTTTGCGGCTGTTGTGATTATTGTTTTCCACTCCTCCGTTTTTTATTCTTTAGTTATAGGTAGCGTTGTCATTCTGTTTATAAAAAACTTAAATGCAGCCATTTTATATTCGTGTGGGTGGTTAGATTTGTAGTGGATGATTGTATCTGTGCTTGTGGGCTTCCTGTATATGCTGAGCTCTATATTATTGCTATTTCTATGAAGTGTGAGATCCAGGTAATTTATAGTGTTGTTGTTTTCTGGTGTCATTTTGAATTCTAGGTTTTTATCAATTGTATTGATTATTTGTTCTATTGTGCTATTCTTGATTTTGTGATTATTGTATATGATCAAAATGTCATCTACGTATCTTTTGTAGTAACAAATCTCACCAGTTTCCCACCATTGTTTTATGTGTATTGCTTCCACATATTGTAGATATATTTCGGCCGTAGTTCCTGATATAGGTGACCCCATTCCTATGCCTTTTTTGGGTTGAAAAAATCCGTCTTTGTATTGAAAGTAGTTTTGTTGCAATATTGTTTTTATTACATTTAGCATTTGTGTTATTTTAGTTTCACTGTTATCGTTCTTGTGTAGCCAATGTCTAGTTGTTTTCAGTATCCCAGCATATACAGGAAGCCCACAAGCACAGATACAATGTCGGAGAATTATGAATGACTTTTAAAATGTTTTTAACCAAGTGAGGTTTTATAATGTTTTAATAACAGTGTGCATGTGTTTGTAATTCAAATAAAAGAAAAATTCAATTTTACTGTTTTCCTGGTACGCAGATACTGACGGGTCAATGTGTCCTGCATGAAGTGATCTGAGTATTGCAAGATACTAACTAATCTGTAAAAACCTACGTGGTTTAGCCGAAGTCATGCCGTTCACATATTTATCAGTTGTCTGCTTGGGACAATATGTATATCTGCTAGAAGTATGACATATTGTGGAAAACAAGAAGCATAACCATCCGTAAATATAAGGCCAGAAAAGGTCGGCAGCCTCAAAGATTTTTTTTTTTTTAATCTGCCTTCCAATTTAGTGAACTCAGAAAGCTTGACCGTAAAGGAAAGACTGAGAATGACACGCTAGATATTTTCAATGTTTTGTATTCACATAGATCCATTTGTGGCTATTGAATACTTTGTGCGAAGTTGAAATGGAATTTTCGTCCACCTTCTGGCATTAGATTCAAAATATGTGGGCAAAATATTTGGACATAGCATAAAATATACGTCTCAATAACAACTATGTCTCTTATTTTAACAATTTTGTAAAAAGAATATATGTTGAAATATTAGACGATATACGTTGTGATAAATGTAATGTGACAGCTTTGATACAATACTTTTTTATCTGTCACATGCAATTAACTATGCAAGATAAGAAACAATACGTTTCATACACATTCTTAAAACTGGAGTAGATTCTTTCTGAACAGCCGGTGCCTAGTGATACCCACGACATTTACCTGTGTGGCTTCCAGAAGTGAATCGTGACCGGAGACTCAGGTTCAAGTAGTTAAAGAGGCGGTTTAATCTTTGATTCAGATGCATCCAAAACCACTTCTCAGCGCCGGGGCTATTCGCCGATCACGACCGCACTGATATACGTATAACGTCTCGTGGTGTCACGTGAGAATGACTCTGTATCGTGTCTGTTAACGACTGATAACATTCAGCATTCAGCACTACATAATGAGGAGATGCATGACGTTAATCCATGTCAAATATTATTACAACGACAAAACAAAGGACGAAGAAATGGGCGAGCAATATGGCACGCATGGGAGAGAACAGAATTCATGCAGGGTTTTGGTAAGAAATCCCAAAGGGAAGGGAACAATTGAAAGATCTCGTAGTGGATGGGAAAACAATTTTAAAATGGACTTTACAGAAACAGAAAAGGTTGGTGTGGACTGTATTATTTGGGTCAAAATAGGAGAGACATGCGGGCTGTTGTGAACATGGCAGTCAAACATCGAGTTGCACAAAAAGCGGGGAACAGTTTCTCATGAGGCTGTATACCTAGATCATGTTCATACATTGTACATTAAAATTCAATGGCGTTCACGAAGGAATTAAGAAAATAATACATCACAATTCGTGACGCAGTGGTTAGCTCTGCTCTTTTGTCACTAGTTGTTCGGGCTCCAATCGAATATTCATGGCTTTCCCCATTTCCTTCCAATCCATCTTTCACACTAAGACTGTCATTAGACGTCTTATATGTACCGTATGCACTATAGAAAGCGCTGCAAATGTACCATGAAACACATACAAAGAGATCTGAAAACGTATGTGTAAATATAGACTGAAATTGCGACATAGCAAAGAGTAACTAATGGCACTCAAATTTCAAAATCAGCACAAAAAAGAAGACAGTTGAAGAATACGGACACGAACACTGAAGGACTTACTATGTCTCTTCACTCTTTTGTTCTGTAAAGGCACAATTTTTAGTTTGGAAGATGGGTACGAAATTGTAGGAGAAACCTGTTTCTTTCATTTTCTTTTTCGAAGAAGAAGAAGAAGAAGAAGAAGAAAAAGAAGAAGACAGAAGTTGCGCCAAAATTTTAGCAGCCAACGATCAAACTGCACGACGTCACATTCAAACGAATCGTAATCTTGGTACTCGCAGCAGTAACAAGATGAAAACTCACAAAACAACCTGTATGTGAAACGATGTTACATAAAATTATTCTGCGACTTCCATAAAGCAGTGATAAAATATTCGCTATTAATCATACCAGCATGAGATTTAACAACTCACCGTAGGACGTAGCACATTCACAATTACGAAACAACTATTCAGAAGCTGCGCGTCTGGCAATAAAAAAGAAAAGGAGTCACGTGAGTACGACGTGCTACAGAATACTGGTAGCACAGCCGGTGGCAGCTGCAATACGAATGGAAAATTCTTGTCATTAAAATGCCAGTGCAGCAGAAACAAGGGCTTATAAGACATAAAGCGGGCAAGCATCAGACTCAATTTGGTGTCTACTTGGTTCTTAATCTGCCTGGCAAATATCTTTTCTTAGTTCCTGCTAGCCAGCTTATGGCATTGAACTTGGCCGCTTATGCCTCGCTACAGCAGGAATGTATATCTGTGGTCGCCGACTGGAAAATCGCGTGTTTCTGTACGGAACATAAGACATAATTAAATCCTACAAGAAGTTTCATACTGAGTTTAGATGAAAGTTTCCTAATCCTCCTGTCCCATAACCTATAACAACAATTCACAGATACCTAAAAAGGTTTTCTTGCAACAAGTTCAATTCTAACCAGAAACGTAAATAAAAGACGCTGATAAGAGAAACAAGAGAGGCAATGTACGTACGTACCACGAAACGTGCGGCGCTTTCGTGTAACCACATTTGCAGTGAATAGAGATATAAGTACTAAAATTAAGAGTTTGTGTTTGTGCTCTTGCCATTCTGTTGTCATCGGTGGCCTGTCTTCTTCTACCTTATTTTTGCACATTATTTCATAAATGAAACTATTTTCTGAAAAAAATTTGAACATAAAATGTGTGTATTGATTTTCTAGGCAACTGTGTCTGAAACATTTCTCATTCAAAGAAGAATTCAGAACGATATTACGATAAATATATATATAGGTCGCCGTGTAAAGTACCAGTAATTCTTGTCATATATTAAATTTCTCAACAGATTTTCGAAAAACCCCAAAATATCACATTTCATAAAAATCCGTCCAGTGGGAGCCCAGTTGTTCCATGCGGACAGACGGAAGGACGGACAAATATGAAAAGTCAATAATTGCTTTTCGCAACTTTGCGAACGCGTCTATAAACTAAACGAAATTGGTGCTAAATTGGAGGCATACCAAGAAATCGTTCATTCGACATACACAGCAAAAGTGCGTCTGCAACACCTGCGCCAATTGCAAAATATCTGTTTCCTTTACCCCATTTCTCTTTAAGTCAACTGTAGTGCACAAACTCTGTGAAACTGATCGAGATGCAGGAATGAATTTTGTAAGGGGTACCTTCGTGCTGTATATAATGGAGAGAGAGTCACCACAGACATTATGTTTACCGACGAAGCTTTGTTTCATCTCAGTGAATATTTGGACTGTCAATACAACAAGTACTGGTTAGAATAATATATCATGTTCATCCACGACGTGACTTTACACAGTGTTAGGTTGGATTGGGTCCAAATATTTCTAAGATCATAAATAAGCACCGGTATATTACACAAATGGACACAGCTTTTGAAAACCTCTCGTATTTCGACAGAACCTATGCCTTTTTCCAGCAAGGCAGCGCACTGGCTCGCTCGGCAAATAATTCTGTGCGTAATTCAGAGCGTGGTTTTCGTGACACAATAACAAACATGTGATTGTACTTTGTCGTTTACCAGATGTGAAACCGAGCAAATTTTACTTGTCAGGCATGTTAAAGGATACAGTGTGTATTAAACATCCTGGCACCAAAGACTGTCTGAAAAGAGACATTCAGACTGTAATTTCTTCAGTGTCACCATCAGGACTTCGACGACCACTGAACAACGTGTCGAGAGCTTGCGAGCCGAAGAAACCCTTTTCAGCATCTTCATTAAATACGATAATTAAGCCCTATTATTAGGTGCCGTACATTCAACAATAATTTTTCCATAGTCAGAGTTAAACGTATTAAGCCTAAAGACAACTATTTATTTATCACACAAAATCAGGTACAGGTTCCGGCTAATATGTAGCCACCATCAAGCTGTCCACAAAGCAGTTGCACTGGTTTTAAATCTCGAACTTTATAGGTATATTGTTATTTAAAACTATATAACGTAGATATGCAGCCTAATGAATAAAATAGAAGAAATTTACAAAATTATATTCGTGTAAAGTTTAAAAAAAAAACAAAGTAAATGTAATAATAGTAGTAGTAATAATAACAGTTTAAAATATTAAAATATTTGTGACACAGACAGGTCACGAACATGCCCAGACGTTAGTATGAAATGCTGCTTGAATGAGTGGTTTCAAATAATGCAGCATGGCGAAGCTTTGAGGTTACATCCGACAAACACGGGGTTCTTATTTCATCTGGCAAGTAACTTTTTCGCTAGGCGGTCGGTTGAGACATGCGACAGGATGTAGCAAAGGATATGTGCCACATAAAATAGTAGCCTAATACAAGTTTTTAAAATTATGACCCGTGAAGCTATTTGTAAATGCCAGCCTGCCAAAACTAGTTCAGCGCAAGGAAGTCTGTTGCGCTGCCTTCCGATTAGTCGCACACGATGGCACGATCAGTTGTTTTTCACTCGCAGTGGACTGGCGTTGAGATTAGTGTGTTTTGGGAGGGCTACCGAGAAAAGTTTGCACGTAACAGAATGATATGCTACAAATTTATCATTTGGCAAATAATGTTGTAAATTTAATAGAAAATTCCCTAGTATTGATGTACCTACAAAGACGATGATACATTAATTTTAAAAAACTCTCATAAGTAACGGATCTGTGCTCAACATACACGACAGAAGAAGGCGGATTGTATTGACAAAAGAGAAGTCAGATGAAAGTGAGTTATTCTCAGAAAAAATAAAAAAAATCATTGCCATGTTTTGCTTCCGCACTTCACGCGGCAACGAGACTCCTGAAACAGTGACGACATAAAGTAATGTGTCGGAACACAAGGAGGCAAGCAAACGATGACACGAAACTTTTCAAGCTTATTTAATGACAGGCTGATTAACGATGATGTATAGGATATAAGCGACTTTCTTTTCAAGGCTCGACAGCCCTGGTGCTAGGCCTCATCATCATTGAGGTTTCGATGTCACTCTCAGACACATTTCACTCTGTAGCACTCCTCTGGACGAGTGATCGGCCCGTCACAAAGGCCTCTATCTGACAACACACAACACATAAGAGAAGCATTATCGATAATGGGAGAGCCCGATTAGACCTAGGCATGGTCGCATAAAGTAACGAGATAGGAAATGTTCGTACAATGTAACATGTTCGGATCCATGCGTCCTAGACTCATCGCAGATGATTATGCCATTTAGTCTACTGTGAGGTAGGAGTCACATTCTTTATGATCACTTTTGCAGATGTATCTTACAAGGTGATTACTATTACTACTGTTTTTTTTTATTTTGAATGCTTACACTGAAAAAAATTTAACAAACGTAAAGCTACATTAATCCCTTATAAAGTCTACAGCTATTTTATTTACAATGTAACTGCACATCCACACTAACGACTACTAACATCCACCTTCCGTCGGGCACCATTAGTGGCAGCGGTGGATGATGAGAACGTCGACTAACAGCTAATTGCAGAGATAACCTCTACTCAGGGAATATCTGCGAACTCGATATTAATCAACGCGCGTAAACATCCGCTTCGAACTTTTGAGTGTTAAGTCGCTTATTGGTGCAGTTGCACACCGAATGCCTGCTGTATCTAAATCAAAACTGGTAGCCAATACCGCGTAAAGCTGAGCTCCGTTACAAGGAAAAGAACTGACTTTGGGTCTTGACCGTTACCCCTTCTTTTCAATTGTCATTCTCTGTAGAAAGCTGAGGGACCCTCGCACCAGAAAGTTTATGGGCGCTAATTGTTAGTTCGTGACTTCCTGGGGGAACGAACACTTAGGTCCAAATAACATAATTATACAATACCAAATGTAAATCCTCAGCTTTTTTTTTTACCGGTCGACATGGAGATTTCTAATCCTAAGAAGTTGCCCATAACCTCTTCCTTCCTACAAAATAATTATCACACTGAATGCAACAAATCATTCATCTCATCTGGGGATGGCAGTCCTTGGATTCGAACTCAGGCTGCCCTGCTACAACAAATTTTCCTACACACATACATGGGTACCTTTATTGTCATTGCACAACTGATGAATACTGAAACTGTAAAACAAGATGAAATGAAGCACCACCGCAACAAAGAAACACTTACTTTCATAACTCAATTATGCAGGTACAAAAACTGCATCACATTCATAATTGAGGTAACGGGAACAATATAAAAATTACACCGTAACAAAAAGGGTAATATAAATATAAATATATATATATATTCATATTCTTAAATTTCATAAGGAAAGCAAAATGGAAAACACACATATACTTCCACAAAAAAGTAAGTAATTTTGTCACTGACAGCTTTCATTTAGTACAAGATATCTGTTTGCTGAACGTCTTCCTTCTTCAGGCGGAATTTCACATATTTGGTCTACAAAACTGGTACATCGGTGGACCAACCAAATTTAGGAAAAGCAAACCAGCAACAGTTGTACCGTTTATGGAATGTCTTTTGCTGTCAAAATATTAGTCACTTCAATAAAATTTCTTTCACTCTCACTGTATCCACAGAAGTACAATGGTGACAATATGTCAACTTACTTACTCTCGCAGCATGTATACTGAATGAAGAAAATCGGTAAATTCATAGGAACGTGACGTAAAAATGCCGACTAGACCTTTTTATTATTACATCACATCACAATAACTCCAAACTATGCAGCAACATATTATGTAATTTTAGTCAAGAAGAACGAAATTAATAATAATTATTACAATTGTATGTTTGTATTCCTTCCTTAAATTCCAAAACACGTAAATCGCATGTAAGTGGCGCCACATTATAGTTAGTTCATAAAATGTTTCCCTCACCTGTCTAACTCTGCTGTATTTCTTGTACTGATCTCGCAAAGGGCGAGATGTTATTACCGATGTAAATAGATTTGCATGTAAGCTGTCTGCTTCTTTTTTCAGACGTAACCGTTCCTGAATTCGTCGGCATATTTTAGTTTAAATCTCCCAATATAAAATTTACGACAAGTCATCCAGTGGGAGTCGAAATGTTCTATAAGGATAGACACGACAACGTTAACAGTCGATTTTCACCACTGATTTGCAAAGTGCCTTAAAAAAGAGAAGAATATCACGATCAATTATTACACAGGAAAATGACTAAGAAAAAATCACAGAGTAGGTCAAGTAGGCGAGGCAGTGCCTCAACATAAGACTTCTTATTCACTCTTACCATTCTTCCACAGGGACTGTTATTACTGCGTTACCCTAACTATTTCTGCTACATTAAGCAATATTTTCTGAGTGCAAATTTCAGCCATTAAGCATGCTTCTACACATCAGTCACATTAGATGGTGCTGGGCCTAGTAGAACCTGTCTCATCAGGTCAATAGGCGCTTGACACAGTGTTACTAAAAGGCACAACCGTATTTCTCAATTAAGAGTCTGTAAGCATAATTTCATTCGATGATGTATGACCGTGGGGTAAAGAAACCGAAGAGATATCTTTTTAACATCACGTAGTATGTAAATCATTCAATATTTTTTGCTGAAAAAAATGGCAGATATTCAAGACAACATTCTACTTTACACTCAGTTATAAACACGGTTTGTAGGAGCATACTTGTCTCAGCACAAAAAAAATATGTGGACATGTCACTTTTCTCTAAAATAAAAATGGTGCCCTGATACGAGATAGCACTTACAATTTTACACTTTTTCTGCACATGGGGCATACAAATTAGTCTTTTTTAACCCCACAGTCTCCATGCGCCCAACGATAGCACTTCCACTTTGATCTCATTTTTTGCCACGCTTGTCATGCGAGAAAAGCCCTGTGCAGTATAAGCAATCTGGATCTCCATCGCTTATGTCATAACCAGAATTATCACTTTCAAATTCAATTTCCATATCTGATTCATTAGATGACTCCTGTATGCCTACTTTACCCTTCTTTGAAGACCTTTTACTCTTTGTTCCAAATAGCCTTTTTATTGCTGGTTTCTTTGACAGCGAAAAGGCTTTTTTTTTTTGACACTCTCGCAACTATTTGCTGTAAGGAGAAGCTGTTAATAGCTATGCACGACTAGCTCTGGATTGTTTTGTTTAATCTACGCGAGCAGAACATTTGCTAGATGAGGAATGAGTCGGACGTCTGCTGGTCTTATAAAATTTCCCACCAGTGGCGTTGTGGAAAGAAATGTTTGATGTTCTCGGTATTGAAATTTCATTGCCAGCTCCATCAGCACATTTATCTTGAGATTCGTTCATTCCATGGCATGCGAATTCATGATCTTGGAATATGTGTCTGTTACAGGGAAAGAGTCCATTTTTATAAATGAGTTTACTGAAACATCCATGGTTGCTGCTCTTCTATAAGCAGGCTCGAATAAATTGCACACTACGAGGCGTAACAACACGACCAGGATTGTTGCCTAGCTACCTTTCAATTACTTGTGCATAACATTTTTTAGTGGCTTCATGATACCAACATCAAGTGGCTGCAATTTGTGGGGAAAAAGTAGGGGGAGAATGACAAGGGCAACACTGTGTTCCCTGAATTTATCCATCACATCTCATTTTTTGGTGTGTGAAAAATAACCATCAACCATCAGAAAGACGTTTTCAACTGCCGAAGGCTTTCGAAGTGAAAAAAAGATGGAATCATTTAGTAAATATATCCGTCTGAATCCAACCACTTGGATGGCAAACCAAAATTTAGCCCGCCGCTGCTCCATCCATAAGCTTCTCTTTCATATTTTTTTTCGGGAACACGTTTGACAGTGCAACGTATATTCCAGTGGCACTCATAGAGATGACAATAGCGATTAGATCTCCCCCTTCTGCCGATATTAGACTCCATTTCTTTCTTGCCCCTCATGCTGACAACTTTACTGTTCCTGTGTTGCACTGTTGTAATCCGTGTTTCATCAACACTGAATATCCTGTGGTCTGGGTGATTAACTTTTCTTAGTTCAGATTTAGAGATGTCAGAAAAACCTTGCTACGTTTTCTGATGTAAAGCTTTTCCCCCAAGTTGCAGAAATGACTTCAGGAGTTCTCACAGATAACACTGGATGCCTTTTAAAAAAAGCATCGAGGCCATTTTTCCCCAGGTGCTGATTTTTCTTGGTTAAATGGATGTTTCAAACCATTTCTTATTGCCAACTGTAAAGCCATGCGTTTTGTGTCCTGACGTCTCAGTCCATTCATAGTATCTTTGGTCGATGGTTATGCAGTACTCCAAAAGTTCATTCTTAAGCTCACTAGGTAGAACAGTTCTTCCTACATGCACATTTACTAGCTCCTCTGGAGAAAGGGATGTATCCTTCACACACTTCTCCTGATTTTCTCTCGGCACAGAAAAGTATTTTGAAGCTCTCAAATAAACCATTTCTCCAATTCTTACAACTCTTACGGCACGACACATTGCCTCCTTACTCCAATTATTTCGCTGCGTGCTAGGCGACATCTAAACCAAATGCAGAAGAACGCTTTTAAAAAGAAATCATTGTTGAGGGTAAAACTGTTTGAAGCAAAGCAATTCAAAACGTTGTATGACAGCGGTCTCCTAATATGAGATACTGGTAACCAAATATGAGATACTGACTTATATTGGGTGCCAGACACTGTCTCATATTAGGGACTCGCCATCTTGAGATGTATTTAATTATTCAGGGTTAGGAACACATTTTGAAAAGAAAATAACTAGCGTATACTATAGTTAACTATATGAAAGTAAATGTGTGCAAATAAATTGAAGCTCTGTTTCTGCCTTCAGGTAGAACACTGATGTACATGCAGCCCCGTAAAAAAAACTCGAGAACTGAAAAATATGATACGCTGTTCTGTGAACTTACTCCTGCAACACACAGCTTCCTGTTGCTCACTGATTAATTTCAAGGTCTGAATGAAGCAGGTCACGTGGTTACCACGAGATTTCAGCACTTACTTTGACCGCAACTGGGGTGTCTCATACTAGGAAACTATCTCATAATCGGTTCCTTTACCCTACTATTCGAGAAATTCGGTTAATAAACCAGGAACATAAAATGGGTATAGTTGTACTGTGTGGAGGAAACCGTAACTCCAGGAACATTCCAGACTTCTTTAACACAACACTGTTGCAAAACATCACCATCATATATATTAACACAGCAACGTCTTTTTGCGACATCAAGATCTACTATCATGAACTACCGAACGAATCTTTTCAACAAAAGACATTTTTAGAAAGCTTATGATTCGACACTGATGGCAGTTTCTTTGTTTTATTAATTCCTTGTAAAAAGGTGATCTTTTTTTTTTAATTTGTGGCTAAAATCCGACAGTGCTGTCACATGAGAAGACCAAGGGAACCTAACACATTACATGTACCTCCATTTACCTCCGTCTAAGGCAAGACGTTTCTTTACACGCGTTAGAAAGCTTTAGTTTCTTATATACACGTCGCTTATTAAAAAAAATTTCGACGAATAATTATTTTATTCGCTTACATACAAAAATATTATAATAAACAGTGACATAAATAAACAAGTGCAAAATGAAAGATAAATAGAATGCAAATAAAATCATGTATGTGTGCTCAATTCATTTTATCCGGGACTTATTACAAAAGAAACACAATTAAAGACTTATTAGGTAAGATTAGATTAAAGTTTTGAATATTAATTCCAAATAAGTTGCACCACCCCAGTGGTGACACTACTGACGACAGGATGTCATCATTATTGACATCCGTAAGTAAAAAATATAATTATTATTTATAATGTGGCCCGCAAGCATTTTGCATCTTGATTTGGACATCGTGTCCAAAAGGTTTCTCGCCAAGGCCTGGGTTATTTAAATGTTTGTGTATTACATGAATTTGTGCATTTGATAATGTTTGCCTTTAATATCAATTTTATTTGAATTTGATTTTATTAGTATCAAATATCAAGGTCAATAGGCCGCTTGACATGGTGTCACTAAGAAGTAATTTATTATTATTATTATTATATTATTACCGGGTTCAAATTTCAGCACAGACACCGAATATCAATGTTTCTCGTGGCTTTCCTCACCCCCCCCCCCTCAACAAATGCCGGAATAGTAGGCCTACCTGAAATCTTAATATGATAGCTTCCTTCGTCGCTGTTCCCACTCGCTTTTTACTGATCATCTTATCATTCGACGATATAATCTGAGGCACAGCAATCTTATGTACACAAAATAGGTATATTTAAAAATATTATACTAATATTTTGCTTATTTTAATTCTGTGACATCTGGTAGGATGGTTGTAACGTAAACGTCGCAGTGGCTAGTCCGGTACTTGCTGTATGGACTCAATGAAACCGCGAAAATAATAAGTCTGCAGAGCTAGCCTCCGCGAAAAGAATCGAAAACGAAAATTGTAAATCAAAGAGTACAGGCCGAGTCAGCAGGAAGACTGACAAATATTCGAGAGGTGAATACTCCAGTTCACGGTCGAGCTGGCAAAGGGTTTGAATTTTGTTACATGTGCGTAAGTATTCCAGGAGCGTACCTCCTTCCAAATCGTTATATTCTAAGTTTTCACATTTGCGACAATATTCGCACCTTACTGAATCTGCACAGAAATGTAACTTAAAATTCGAGTGTTTTCCCCTGAACAATTTTTCAGATTCATCCAATTTCGATTCTTCAGCCCAATGGGTAACGCGTACCTTTACACGCAAATCGTCCCCCAGAATTCAAAACCCCCAATGTCTTGCAGCGTCTAGCAGGCCTACATCTGTCTACTCAATATGGTTGCCTACTTTGGAATAACATGTTTTCTCCTTATACTCTTCATTTAGTTTACTGACGAAGCATATTTTGGCTATGCTGTCCACGTGAATAATGAGCATTAAATTCAAGCTGAGTCACAGAAAAATTCCATAGGGTTTAGTAAAATTTGTATCCTCTGTGAGATTTGAAGTTCTCTCAGTGGCGATTACGAATATTTTGTTCTGGGTTGTGATGCCATCTATACTGGTAAAAATTTACCGACTTTTCGGAAGAAGATACCACTTAATTCTTCACAGAATTATATTCCGAACTACAATCTAAGCCGCTTCTTGTGAATAGGAACACTTCGTGTAACTTAAAATCATTCAGGACACGACAATAAAAAGCACGTAAGATAAATTTCGTCCCGTTAGATGCCAATATTTTTACAAAGAACACTATTCCTGTACCCAGTTTTAATGTAAAGATCAGTTTTATTCTGTGTTGCCCAGCTGTGAAATACAGTGAAATTTTTCATCGCCGGACTGCTCGCAGTAGACCAAACCACGTAATTGCTGCATAGCGAAGAATTGTGCCACGCGGTCTGCACTGACCATTCCGGCAATAAAAAAAAAATTAACTTCTCTGTTCTTCCACGTATGGACAGATCTCGATTAATACAACAATAATCGCTGATATTTCAGAAATCGACGGAATATTTTTAAGGTTTACTCCGCCACCGACTAGCTTTTCACCGGATTTCACAAGTTGTGGAAAACACTACACATCTCAGAGAATCAGATAATACGTTGCAATATACTAAAGTGGTTAGTAGGGTAAAGTCGCCTAATATGGGGTAGTGTTTTTTTTTGTCACACCGGTAATACAATTTAAAAAAGCTGGCAATGTTTAACGCATTTTGAAGCCCATCAATCCTTCATTAAGAACGATGGTTATTTGTTCATGAAAATTTATTACAGAGATAATACCAATTTTACGAAGCAACATAATACGGGGTGGCTCCTATAATAGCGTACTATGGATTTCTCAGATTTAGAGCAAGAAAACAATGTAGGGAGGCCAGAAACAGGAAGTTTCGTTTATTAAAATTACAAAATGAAGTTTTTCATAACATTTAGCGGCCACAATAAAACAATGTATTGTTATTTCTGACACCTGGCACACACAAAGGTCCTTTTCCGATAGTCCGCACAGTGTGTGCCCACATTTTTGGCATGCAACCCAACCTTCACGGTTGTGGTCTGCAGTGAAAACATCTCGCACAGTATAGACATTCAGCATCAGCTTCAACCTCACTCACTTCCTTTCCCCCATCCATCTTCTTCTTCCGACCCCGAAGAAACATTTAACTTGCTTGACGGCGAAATCAGTGGTTTCACTTCACTTCTTTCCATTTTCACCAAGGGTTTGATAGGCCTAATTGTTCCGCAGGAAAAGAGGCCCTGTTTTGCTCTTTTCCTTCTGCTGCTTACTATGTTTCTCGAAGGGACTTACGACGAGTTCATTTCTTGCCTGCGTCGGAAAACTTCAACTCTCTTTTCTTCTTCAGTTCCACGTTGTATGGAGAAACGTTTATGACCTAAGCGAAAGCAGGTCCAAAAGATCAAGCAACATTTGTGCCTTGTTTTTACACTGTAGACAGTGGACTCAGACTGCAGGCTTGACTGAAGAAGTTCTTTGTGTTCTGAGGTGTGTCATTCCCGTTGTGTGTTTAAACTATATGGTGAGGTAAGTTCAGTCAAAAACACAACTATAAATATATGGCTAAATGATGGTGTTTATTAGCAATGGAAAAACTACATGTTCCGGTCTATAGCGGCCATCTTCAGGTTTTGACAACTTTCTTGCTAAAAGACTTTTATATAATATGCCTAAACCGCGTGGTGATCTTGAGATCTCATCATCATTTTACGTG
>Ga0131853_10004026_pt1 | contig 26370 bp, 18 predicted proteins | sample TergutLab28metaG_FD_92764 | JGI IMG/M metagenome (GOLD analysis project Ga0131853, IMG submission 92764) | Labiotermes labralis P1 segment gut microbial communities from Petit-Saut dam, French Guiana - Lab288 P1 (version 2) (version 2) | ecosystem: Host-associated > Arthropoda: Insects >... | reverse complement strand
TAATACGGAAAGTACTGCAATGTGAAGCTTGAAGCCTGAGCGGTGGGGATCACCGCTGGTTCAAGAGAAGTACCAGGAAGAAATGCCTGTGACAGGAGACATACATATTGTATAATAATAATGGATACAACTGTGTATTAGACCTACTCTGACTTCTGTATTTGTTACGTATCCGAAGTTCAAGAGGCTTAAGGATATAAATAATCACCAACACGGTACCTGCAGCGATTATTTACCAGTGTTGTTGGTTCAGTTTAAGTATTTCGAAGTCAGAAGTGTCCGTATCATGTTCAAGCATATAGCGTGGGCTGAAATCAGGCTGGTTATTACTGAGAGGTTTTTGGGTACTGAAAGTGCCCTTCAAATATGTGAGCAGCCAGCCGGAGGGAAAGACGAGTGAAAGGGGATTTTGCTTGTCTACCGCAATCCGCCGACACCGTCACATCACAACACCAGTGTTAACGTCGTCCGTCAAAACAGCCCCGAGACGCGTTTTGCAGTAACAAGAACGAAGGTTTCCACACAAGGCAAAAGTAACAACCTGCACCACAGTATAATAGATAAATTTACAATTAAAAACGTTAAAATTTCAACTTGGAGTTGAAGTTTTAATGTTTTAATTGTTAAAAATTATATATCATAATATTGTGTTTCTGTGTATAGTATTTCACGGAATCTACATTAACCCTTTAAGGACGAGACGTATCTGTTCTATTTAAGGACTCAGTTAATGATGTAGAAGGCAAAAGCTACTGTTTGTTCTGAGATTCATACAAAATACGTAAATGCAATGTAAGCAGCATGCAGAATTTTCGAATGTTAAACCTGTTGGTATGTCAAGTACCCGGTAGGCCTTAAAAGTTTAATTAATGTACGGACAACGAATGGTACCTAACAACGAACAACAACACGTCGCAATATAATAATAATAATTGTAATGATCATAATGTGCATTGCACTCCAGTGTGATCATCAGTGGTGTCCAGTAACATTGTGCACTCCAGTTATGATCATCAGCAGTGTCCAGTAATATTGTGCACTCCAGTATGATCATCAGCAGTGTCCAGTAATTGTTCACTCCAGTATGATCATCAGCAGTGTCCAGTAATATTGTTCACTCCAGTATGATTGTCAGCAGTGTCCAGTAATATTGTGCACATTGCAGCGACGAATATGTACATCTGTTTAGTCTTGCAGTCTTACGTAACGTAGCTGATAATTAAGACACTCGTCGGGTTCAGCTTCGTGACATTTCACAATTGTATATTTTGTTATATCATTTTGTTACAAATTTTAAGAACACTGAATGCATTGCTTCTGTGAAAATCTATGAAAATTGAGATGGTGCATTGTGATGCCGTAGCATGTCGTGAATGTGTAATGTAAAAAAATTCCTATTTGGCGAGATACATGATTAAAAGCACGAAACCTTACAGTGACAGTTTAAATTTGATGTGTATTGGACCATTTATCATCTTGATAACTGAAGAATAAAATCCAACTAGATGCCACTTATTACTTTATTATGCTTATGTTAAGCTCAACATGTTTCGCGCACCATTATGCCCATCACCAGGAGCTCCCGACGATTGCGTTGGTTACCACATAGGCCGTCTGGTTCTCGAGTTGCTGCTGGTTGGAAGTTAAGTGCAGGCAGGATGGATGAGTGCCTCTCGTGTTAACAGCCTTCGGTCCGGACACTCATCCATCCTGCCTGCACTTAACTTCCAACCAGCAGCAACTCGAGAACGAGACGGCCTATGTGGTAACCAACGCAATCGTCGTGAGCTCCTGGTGATGGGCATAATGGTGCGCGAAACGTGTTGAGCCTAACATAAGCATAATAAAGTAATGTGGCATCTGGTTGTAATTTATTCTTCAGTGACATTTTAGTTGGCATCGTAATTGAACGTTTAACTCTTAAGCTTCTGTGATATTTGAAAGGTCTTGTATGCTACCGTTTTGCGTTGTGTGCTAATGCTGCCATTAGAATTCTTGATCCAGTTCATTATTAGCAAAGATTTTCACAGTACACGGAGCGACTCTTGTGTTCCGTAAAATAACTGCAAACATCGTGGTACATTCTCATAATGACGTGTTATCCATTAGCACACATTGCTTCATAACAGTAATGCTTGAGCGCTGTCTAAATATAAGATATGTCGTGATTTCAAAATGACTGAACATGCTTGCGGCAGACCTACACAGCTTCCTGACATTTCACGGTACGACACTTGAAATTCGCCTCAAAGTTAAGCGTTCCAGAGTTATGTTCTCAGTTATCCGCTGTGTCGGTACCTGTGTGGAATAGTCAAAAGTTAACTGAAACGCGGCGAATGGAGCACGCGTCAATGTGTGGCGAGTTTTAGAGTCACGTCACGGAATGGGTATGTTTACGCCGCATGTGAACGTAGTAGGTAGTACGAAATGATACTTTTCTGATGAAGTCCAAGTACAAAAAAATGTAGTGAAGGTTACTGTTGTTAATTATAAAATGTTAACATGTCTTTAAATCCACCTCAATATGACATAAAACTTCGGCAAACACCCGCAATAGTTTACAACTGAAATATGTTGTGGGAGGAGAGAGGAGACGGAAAGTTAAAAAAAAAAAAAACGCGGTATCAGGACTTAGGCTTAACACAGAATGGACAAAATCTGATAAACAGGAATTCCATTCAGCGTGTTTTTAGGAAGTTTGATTCCAGGGAATGAAGAAGGACGGGATAGTTAAACCATAAAACACCTTCAGATGAATTCTGCCCTACATAGTTTTCTTGAAACGTTAATAGCCCCCTGGCTGTCAAGTATGCTTGCCCCATGTGTGGTGGAATCTGAAGGTTCATTGTCACGTTAAAAGATGCCGGTAGTGTGCACTACTCCGAGCCAGTTGATTTCGAGAGTGCGCCCTCCATTCTACGTCTTTAATGACCAATTTCATGTTATCCTCTCATCAGTATGTAGGTCTTGAAGTTGTCTCCTCTGTTAAGGTTCTCTGATTAAAAGTTCTGTCTCTCTGCACCATGCATGCTACATGCCGGCCCATCTCCAGGAGGAAATAGGCCATTATGCCTTTTTTTTTCTGACTACCTGTCATTATTTGCGAATTTACACTATTTGGGCCGAGACTTTGAATTTGGAGATCCCCGATTATAATGCAGTATCGGGAATTGTTAATAACGTGGCGTGTGGGGAGTCACAGGCTCACATTTTGGGGGTAAGTAAAGAGCAGTAGGGCCACATGTCTGGATATTCGGTGCCACTGAAATTGGCCATGCAAGGATGCAGGGCAAGAATGGATGAAAGACCAACCGGAAATATCAAATTCTGATTATTAAATAAACTACATTTATTCGGTCTAACACAACACAAGTTTATTTTAATTCAGAATGTGGCTTTACATTTGTGCTGCATGTTTCGGCCTGTGCTTAGGCCATCCACAGGCATGTCAGTACAACAGTATTAAAAAGGAAGATGTGATAGAATAGAATCTGTGTCTAAGAGGCGTCCTGTTTAAGTCACTATTTTATTATAATGTTAAAATATAGAATGCGAAAATATAAAACATGTTTTATAAGACACGCCAACTCGCCGCAGGTAAACATCGCCCCACCACCACCTTAAACTATATCGCGTGGCCCACGGTTTCTAGCAGAATTCAAAGAAGAAAAAATTTTTGAAATGCCGCGCCAAGTAAAATGTGCAAATCATAGAAGCATTTAAGTACGAACGTTTACTACAACACACTAAGACCTACAATTAATAACAATATTTATGTATACATTTTTTAAAATTGATATCTTATACATTTTATTTTGTATATTTTATATTCTGTTTTAACATTATAATAAAATAGTGACTAAACAAGGGGCCCCTTAGATTCTATTTTATCACATCTTCTTATGTACGATTTTTGTACTGACATAACAGGTGATGGCCAAAGTACAGGCCGCAACGTGTAGCACGCATGTAAAGGCACATTTTGATTTAAAATACACCAATATTTTGTGTCGACGAAATAAGTGTAGTATATTTAGTAACAAACACCACAGGGTGGCTTCCATGAAGATTACATTCTGTTGAAATAAGGAAACTTGTACATTGAAAATGTTACATTCTGGTGGAATCGTGGGAATTTAGATACCGATGGAACGGCACGGAGACATAGACGAATACCTGAAAAACTAAGCTGTCTAAAAACAGTCGTGATTGTTGTCAAAACATCGTAAGATCGCCTCCGTCTTGTCTTCGTACTTTGCCTTCTAATTTTCGTAGCAGTGGAGAGTTAGAATTTGCAAAGTCTTGTGGCTGTTAGAATCGGTAATTCTACTGCGATCTTTGTTGTGTTGGTAAAATGTTGCCCGCATGCTTTTGCAATTGAAATTGCTATGAAGCAGCAGAGCGGACGTACCCCAATTAACCAATTAACAGTAATGACAGTCAGTATAGTACAACACTGTACACCGTATTCAGAAAGAATTTCACCTTTTCTCTTAAACGCTTTGTTCTTTTCTTGGGGTTTGCTTTTAACTTGTTTTTGTACTGATGTCTGACCGTTCTTGATCATAAAAATTGTTGGCATATTTAGAAACAACGTTTTGTTGCTACAATAACCATAAATCACACGCAGTTGCGTTTTTGATTTTTGTATGCTGAAAACATTCCACTGTTGAAATAAGATATGTACAAGAGAAATTTCTTACGAAATGTCATGCAGTAATACAAACACCTGTGGCAGTGACCGTGCAGGCTGCTTTGTCTTGTTTTCAGAAACGTAAGAAAACATCAACCATCTGCGAGCTACACTTTCATTTTTACACGTAACGACGGTATGCACACACTCCGTGCATCCTACAGTTAGAATGACTGTAGGAAGTAGAACAGTCATACAATATCAATCATGCACAGAAGTACACTGTAGGACATTATGGAGTCAGATGGTAACACTAAATTCTGTCTTGTAAAAAGGATGTTATGCTGTTGATTTGTAGTATGCAAATACAGAGACTTTAAAAGGATTATGATTCATTTTCAAACATTAACAGTTCATCAGCTGCGTAAAGTATGTGTGTGTGTGTGTGTGTTTAGAGTACCATTTTGCTTGAGATAGAGACAAGTGATTTGAGAGCGCAGCGAATTCGTAATATTTTATAGGGCCGGTGTGGATGAACGGCATGTGAGTAGGTAGCATTGGGGGAATGGTACTTTATTTTCTTTACAAGTGTAGCATATATGTATTCAATGTCAGTCACATACATCAACGTTAACATGTATTTTTATAGGCAACCAGTTTCGGCCCTAGTAACGATCCATTATCAGGCCTTATCCAAGAACAAAACTTTAAAACTGCAATTTAGGATGGATACATTACATTACACTACATTACAAGTGGATACATTACATTACGCTACATACAAATAGATACATTGCATTACATCACATTACAAATGTGTACATTTATAATGTATTTCATATAAAGTTTTAACGTTTTTCTTTGGCTTTGTTCTCCGATAAGGCTTGTTGATGGCTCGTAACCAGCGCCGAAACTAGTGGCCTGTGACAATAAACTTTAACGTGTTGTTTGTGACTGACATGGAATAGATGATACATACTTGTGATCTGATACACAAACGGGGATGTATCATATAAAGTTAGTCTGAGCTCTTCTGTCTATTCATTGTAGGCGTAGGGGTTTATTGTTGCACGTGATCACACTCAGTGACACACGCCCGCACACCACACACTGGGTAGGTCTTCTCTGGACGAAGGATCGGCTCTTCGCATAGTCCTCTACTTACACAATACACAACACTCACAAGAGACAGGATATCCATGCCCGCGGTGGGATTCAGACTGCAGTCCAGAAAGTGAGCGACCGCAGACCCACGTCTTATACCGCGTGGCCACTGGGATCGGCGTGAAATGATACTACGTGTAAGTGGGGGGCGGAAACCAAAGTAGGCCTTCGCGAAGAGTAACCTGCCCCACTACCGCTCTGGCCGCCACATGACCCATGTGGATTTGGCCTCGGATCGAACTCATCCCTTCGTTGTGAGAGGCCGGAGACTGAAACACACGAACCATGACACGGCGTAATAGTACTGTGAGGCTGTGTGGTGGACTGATGAAGATGCACACCAACATTGTCCTCAGGTTAGGGCTGCCAGATGGTCTGTGGGGAGGATATCCTTACTCATTGTGTCAGCACTGTGTACGTTTGAATTTCCTGAAAATATTGGAGGTATTTATATTCACAGGGAACAAGGAAAGTCTCGTACTTTCTGGAACAGTTTTTTTTACATGAATTTCTAAGTTTGGCAACAACCATAAATTTAATTATTTTGTTTCGTGGAGTAAATACGATTTGTTTAGATGGATTAGCCTAGTTTCATCAACGCTGTGAAAGTGGGCAGAGTCATTTGATTTGAGCGTGTCAGTATTTATGAGCAGTAACATCATTCTGTGTGACATGACGCTCCCAGAGTCGCAGTGATTTGTTTTCCTGTAACAGTCGGTGTTAGGCTTACCGGGTAGCACGAATCTTCCGTTGTCATCCAGCCAGTCGAGAGGAAATTTAAATCCTGTCCATAATGAGTTTTTGTTATAAAAGCACAGATTTGTGAGATATGGTGAGGTACTTACCCCCCCTCCCCCCAGGACAGAGTTTGACAAGGTGGTGGTGGAAAAAGGCCTTCACTGGACTCGAACTTTGTATATACTAAAGAAAGTATCCGGAAAATTAAAGAACAGAAACCTGCGGAGTAATTTGTAATTGGTTTACCTACTCTGGGCGGGGGAGACTCCCTTGTGCTTCATCACAAACCAAAATACTCGTCATGCAGAAGGCAGGTATGAAGTGGGAAGGTCTCGCCAAGTCTCTAGGTCCACTGTACACCCACACAGATAGTAGTGACAGTGTTTTGAATTTGTCATGCCCCGACGCAAACAGGATGTAGTGTGTGCGCAAATTGTGGGTGTGGTGTGTGTGTTTCAGCAGACATCACGAACACACGGTAAAATGATGACCACACTTCCTGTCTCTGAGGTAATGAAGCTCATCAGTGTAGTGATGGTTATGAGGGGGCCGGTAGTACGTTAGCAACACGAACAGCACCAGTGTTAAGGAATATGAACACTTAGCCGTTCGGAGGTGAGTTACACTCGACAGCGCTTTCCGCGGTATAAGTGTCGAATTCAAATCGACACGTTTACATTGTTTTGTGTTGGTTTTCCATAAGCCTCTGTGTATGGGGCTGCTTTTAAAATTTGAAACTTACAGATTTTCTGGAATATTGATTTGGACCAGACTTTTGGAACTAACGAGAATAACTTGGAAGCTCCCTGTTCTCATATTCCGAAGTTGGAATTACAAAGGGCAGGTACCGTTTTATTGTCCGTTCACTGAGTAGGTTTATGTGACGATAACAGCTAAGGTTTAGATAGTGGTGGTGCGGGGTTCGATCCTCGGACTGGTTACTATTTATTTTGTCACCGAGTTTTTTCGTGCTCTGCGAACAGTGAGACATTGCTGCCTCCCTTTAGACGGCGATTGCATCCTTTAAAGTCCTTATCCGTTTGCTCAACATTCAGCATTCATGTTGACCAGTTGCTGCGTCGCGGTCTGGTGGCTAGCACTTCTGATCTTTCTCCGCAAAGTAACCCGTTTTGAAACAGACAACCACGATGGCTTTCTGTCGTTTTCTTTTTTGTCCGTGATCGCAGTTTTAGGGTTGAACGTGTAAGGTGTAACATGCCGCAACCACTTCGTTTCAGTTTGCCTGTCATAACCATCTTGCCATTCGACGTCACGTGACGTGATTGTTAACAGTACCAGGTTTCCGCACCTTGTCGATTGTCTCGTATAACAAAATATTTGGTCCACCGAACTTTCACGGCCGAGACCCGGTCTCGGTCCCAGGCGAGTCCACGTGGGATGTGTGGTGAACAAAGTGACTGTACAGGGCTTCGTCCTTTGTTTTCTCCTATCATCATTCCGGCGTTGTTCCATCACTAATGTATTAGTAGGTGACAGCGTCGTTAAAAAACACGTGAATGGAATTTGGTCTCCTCCTCGGGTGAGAGGGTGGGGAGGGACTTACTGAGGTGGATCCGATATGAAGGGCTCTTCTCAATCGGTTGACCGGTGCTGCTGAAAAAGTATCGTTAAACTAGGTATGGATCATTTACAGTGAATCACCGAGAGATATTTGGCGTCAGAATCGTCTCTGCATCTTGTCCTCGTTTGTGGTCTTTTCGATTTTTAGGTGTTTAATTCGTGCCATCTGCGTGGATCATTTCTTTCCACTCATTCTGTATGCATGGCCTTTCCGTCTCTTCCTGTATGCAGCAGTCTGTTTGGATTTATCAGACTTAATTTCTTTACGTAGGCAGGTATAGACCTCCGTAATAGATTGTGTGTGTCTGCATGTGTGAATTGATTTTACGTTTTATATCCAGAAGGGTCGCAGTAAGTTACTCATCTTCAGGAGAGTGGCTGTGGTCGGGTGGAGCTGTAGGCCGCCCCGGGCGGCAGAGCCCAAGGGGCGGAAACGTGAATATTTTAAATGAAAAAAACATTCTTATGCTCTGACAATGAGTCAAACAAAAGGAACGTCAATACATGATTTTGATTATATTTAAATTTTATAATTTCTGGTATGGGCACAGTCGTGATTACTTTCCCCGGGAGCCTGAAAAACTTCGGTACGTCACTTCGCGTCTGAGTCTTGGTATTTTGTTGCACGTGGCCAACGCTGGCATTACCGGTCTCACCAGCCCAATTCAGATTGTGGCGTGACATCGTTTGTTAAGGAACATGCTACATGTTCTGCCCTGAAGAAGGAGGCGGCATGCCCCTCTGAAACATTAGTAACAACCATCAGGACAACGCACAGGACACTATGAATCCTCGCTGAATTTAGGTCACCAGATCTTGTGTAATTTGAAATTTGTGTTTGTGATTATTTGTTCGTAAATTTGATTCCATCATATTACTGGAGATGATTCTGAGCCAGTTTTATCACCCAAAAATTTCAGTAATAATTTCATTACTTTTGATTTCCAAGAATGAACACCAGAGGCGCTGTGGATGTTCAGTCGTAACAACACGTAAACCGTCCCTGAAAAATGGCGCATGATTCTGTTTGGAAGTAACACGTTTTATATCGTGCGTCGTATATTTGTCAGTAAATTAAATTTTGCAATTCAGTTTCGATGGCTGCTAGTTAATGTCACGTGGATAAATTCCGATGCTGAAGGCCAGCGAACAATAAGAAGTGTGGCGTATACAGCATTGTACCATTTCTGTTTTCTGTGATGGGAAAATAAACATGAACTGGAATTCTCCATGTTAGGTCTTTATGTAACACAAGGGTACGTCCCATTTCGTAGGGTTACGTTCTGTTTGCACTGTACGCCAGTTGTTGCCAAGGATGATCAAATCAGGTAGAATAAAGCTTGGTTCTCAAAAGGGGCCGTCGGAATTCCGTCCGTGTAGCGACAGTTATCTCGTCAAGATAATCGCTATTAATGTTTAGTACGTAAGCATACCAAGAAATACAAACAGAGCCGGAAGATGGCAGCAGGGGAACGTATGTCTGCGTTGGTGCTGTCGAAAATATTCACTTAGGTAGCAGCACCAGGTTCTACGTAAAATGTGTGTTGTTGAAATCCAACGAGATGCGACAATATGCGGATCGTACTGTCTGGGGAGCAAGCTTGCTCCCCAGATAACATGTCTGTACCAGAGGCTGCAACTACAGTTTTATGTACTCCTGATGATGGGCGCGACGGACGCCCGAAACATGTAGAGTAATTTAGCAGTAAATAAATATCTGCATACTGTTGCATCTCGTTGGATTTATTCAACCTAGAATCACGATGCACGGAAGCACGAATATAAAATTTACATGAAATGTGTTTCTTGATGATGTTTCTGACCCTCCGTAAGTTTTGGGTCATTGACTTTAGTGATTTTTCATGAAGTTCGCTTTTCTGTTTAATTTCAACAGGCTTTTATTAGGCAGGTAAATCTACAAGTACTGTCGGACGAGTGTTGATGAAAAATTGTTCTGTTAAGTAGTAAAGCACAGCAAGATGCTTCCATTTTCATTTAGCACCGTAGTCTACAGGCCTGAGTGAATGCGTCTAGAGGGACGGCGTGTCCTTCTGTCTTTCCTCGTGTTTTTTCTCTGAAACTACCGAAAGTACGGCGACCTTATTTGGTATTTTGCAGGACGAGGGAGGCGATAAATCTTCCCCAGAATTCATGGGACGAATGTTGATAAATATCTCATATAAGAGCTGCACATCTCAGTGGGATCTGCATTTACGCTTCGTACCTTTTACAGAAAGAACCACTTCCGAGACCGTTAATGATGAAACTTTTATCTCACTTTCATGTAAACTATTTACGGACACGGACCAACATCACTCACACACAAGAAGGATAAATGAAAATTAATCGTAAACTTTTTTTTTGACAGAAGCCATCCCGTTGTGCAATAACAGTTGTATAAAATATTATATACCGTCAGTACGCAGCATCAGTATAGTAATATAGCGTATGCAGTAGGTTAAACTGTGGCGATTTTGTGTTATACGCGAAGCTGGGATGTGACCGGTACCTTTATGTTGGCGTAATTCGGAATGATTTTCTTGGTGAGGCATTGTCGGTTAAAGAAGATATCAGCGCAGCATTTCAGTACCTCAACCTTTAAGTTCTTATATTGATAGATGGAACGTGCTTGACTGGCTATGAATTTGACAGAAACCATCCCGTTGTGCAGTAACAATTGTATAATATATTATATACCGTCAGTACACAACAATACCAATATAGTAATATAATGTATGCAGTAGGTTACACTATGGGCTTAGTGTTAACTTATAACGTTGTAATTGTCTGAACGGCTATTATTAGGTAATATTTTTTCCCCGTCGTAAATAATGGATTACGAATAGAAAGCCTTTCGTTTCCTTTTATCTTCCATGCAGCCGTTTCTGACGGACAGGTGAAGGTACTTTTCTGTGCAATGCTACCCAATTCCGGACAGACCGTTTGCATTCTGGAAGGATCCCAGGCTTCGTCCGTTTGTCCCTCTGGCCAGAGCAACATGTAGGTGAAGATGAGCATGGAGCGTTCATGGAATGACACAAACAGGGCAAAAAAGAAGTACTTGGAGAAACAAATGTCCTAGTTACACTTTGTCCGCAACAGATCTCACATGGACTGACCTGGGATCGAGGCCGGCGAATGACCTGATCCATTTATGCATGGAACTTTAGTTCTTACCTCACAGAGAAGAGTCTCCGTTCCGTAGGAAAACCAGTTTTTATTGATATGTAACCAGATAACTTGCGTTTATTGTGAGAACCATATAATATTACATTGGTTGGTATCTACAGTTACCACTGGGCTTAAACGGTTAAATAATCCATAGTTCCAAGTCTTGATGTTCGTAATGGAGCAGTACGTTTATATTTGACGTACAGATACACACCATATTAACATCACGGATAGTGCGGTATGCAAATTCGCAATGAACATAATTGGAGAAGCATTCGGCCACCAGCTTATAGAGAGGAGCGTGAATGTCAGTCCCTGTCCTTCAGCTACATAAAAAAAAGGAGTCAACCATAACATATCCACCTAATGCATTTCATGACCTGCGTCAAGGGAGCATTATTGGAATGCATGGGTATTGATTGTTCGTTCCACTTGTTATCTGTTGTGTTACTTTCTGCTGGTTTTATCACTTATCTGCAGATATTTCAGTTGGTATTGTGTGTCGAAGTACGTAGGCAAAGTTTCGTAATCGCTGACGTGTGACAGATGCTTTGGTGATTAGTGATGAATCTTGAAAGCCCAGCAGAGCAGGAAATCGCTTAGGTGGTATGTACATTAATGATGGATTAAGTTTAAAAATTTACAAGAATGCCGTCAAGATGTCAGTGTAATCCGAACTATGCTTCGTACAGAGGGTCAGTTGGAAACGGAACAGGCTTTGCATGAGAATGTGGATTTATTGTCTGTGGAAAAAATTTAGGTATGAATAACCTGCTTCAAATGAATTACCATCTGCAGTATAATAATAATAATAATAATAATAATAAATATGCAAGGAAACGGGTACAATTGGACAAAAAACACTGGTATGAACATGCACCAAAATCACTAGAAACAAGTCAAGGAGGCAAGGTAATCATATTGTGGAATCAACAAATACAAACTGACAGAACTATCCCCAACAACAAACCAGACATTATAATTTGTGATAATGAAAGGGGAACATGTATGTAAATATACGTTGCAATCTCAGGAGACATAAATGTGATTAAAAAAGAAGCCGAGAAGATTCCAAAATATAAAGACCTTACAGTATAAATAGAGCGCATGTGGAATGTAAAAACAAAGGTAACAGGGGCGACTGGGACTTTTTCAAAGTCATTTAGAAAATACGCGAGCAACATACCAGGAAAACATGAAGTCAAGGAACTCCAGAAAACAGCCATATTGGGCACTGCACACATACTTCGGAAATTACTAATGTAAAAATACAATAGATTCAACACTGAAACTAACGATGTAAGCACCATGAATAGTAACAGCAGAATAGCTGCAACACTGTATTCCCTAGGGACATAGTTTGTCTCAGGAATATAAGTATAAATACCCTGCATAAAGAAGAAGAAGAAGAAAAAAAAATAATATACCAATATATTATTATTACATTATAATTATTGATTTTGACCACTAATGTGTACAGATTTGGAAAATCAAAACGTATATGTGGAATGCTGGATTACCATTTGATGTGACCTACAGCTCAAGTTAGACACCATGCTTGGAGTCATGAGCCAGAATTAACACATCTCACTGAACCGTGAGAACTGTGCTGTTCTGGGCTATTGCACGGCGTGTAGTGGTGATTCCTTACCGATGTTTCACCCCTCACCCACCCCACCCCCACATAGGGTGGTTATCGATTTACGCGGTGTTAATTTACGCGAATTTGGTGTCACACGATTTATTAATTGAGGCATGTTTTCAATTTGCATGGTGAGAAATTTACATTTACGCGTTTGAAACGAACCATCAGAGTGCGACGCGAGAAATTGTTGGTAAAAAACATGCTCTGTAGAAAAAGTAGATGAGGTTCGGATTTCATTGCCAGCTGTGTCAGCGGTGGAAACAACTCGTCACACGGATCATTCCCACTATAATAGGTCTCCGTTTCCACGTGGCTTCGCAGTGGACGATGTTCCATGTTTTTCGTGAACTATTTTGCCCTTTCAGTTATGTGAAGCAAAAATTCAGGTACTTACTGGCAAGCTACAGTTCATTATGGAGCAGCAGCCTCTTACAGAATAAGGGCCAGCTGAAAATCTGCAAGCCTTGCGCGGTTCGCGTACCAGTGTTGTTACAGTAACGGCCTAATTTTTTCACTGAAAAGTTGTTGTATGCTAAGCTTTTAAAATGTTGAAATTACTTTTAATTAATTTATAAAGAGAAATTAACGTCGTTATTAATTTTAATTTTTAGGGCATATATTATTTTTAATGATGTAAGAACGTCAGAGAGAAGTTTGCCTTATTCCTTTGTCACTGATTTTTTTTCCTACGAAATACGCGGAATTCTATTATATAGAAGTATGACAAATACACTTTCACTCATTATGGTTAATACATAGAACTGAAAGATTTCAGGGAGTACATTGGAGCTTAGAACTCTGCATTTTCTCACGCCTCTCACTGTAAAGTTTCCTACGTACGATGTTTGCCCACATGGAATATTCGCGAATCCCGTTACAACTTACAGTTCCCCAGATCACTAAAAAAAAAATAGTTTTCCATTTTAATTTGGGTGCACGAGTTAAACGTGTTCGAAAATGGTCGTGGGCCACAGGCATATTTTGCCCTGAGCCACATGCGGTCCGCGTTTATCATTGTTCAGGTGCTACGACAGGCCTGCTTGTATAGAGGCAGTGTGGCAGAAGTACGGTCCCTGAGTTGCAGTAAGTCGCGGGCAATACTGCACTACCCTGACTGACCTTGCTGTCAGCGTAGCAGATGAGGATCGCGATACGGACTGCAGCTCAAAGGTTGTTCCAAATGTGCGGGCAAGCCATCAGCTGACAGTGAAATATACAAGTACAGGGAGATGAAAGGGAAGGCGAAGCTGTCGACCTTGGAGCGGTTTTTGGGAAAAGGAATACTCACCTATATGTTAAGTCGTTGTACAGTAGTTCGCTCGTTCTATCGTATTGTAAATTAACAATTTGAAATTCCTGTTATGCTGCGTAGGCTGATTATACAGGAATTTCCCCACCCCCAGCTGTGTTACATCAAGCATTGTATGTGGGGGAAATGCAGGGGTTCACAAAGTTTCCAAAAAATAGGAGCCACCGCAATTCTCGGCGCTAGAAGGGTGATAAGAAGCAAGTTTCTTCCTGGGAGGACCAGTAAAACTGGGCTCCAAGGTACGAAATTTAAGTCGCTCGGGAGATCTGGTACCCAATTCGTGCACCCCAGTGTGATGTATTTGGTATTTTTCAGGTAAACTTGTGTTATACTTCAGGGAGGACGAGCAATATACAAATAACGTAACAATGAGGCGCGTTCGTGCAACCATTGTTGCAGTGGAAAAGCAATAAGTGTTATATATTGTGAGTGTGTGTCTGTAGCCTTATGTATTCAGCATGCAATGCTCATGCGTCCTACTGTCAGTGGCCTGTCTGGCTCTACCATATTTTTCCACATTATCTCATGAACGACAATATTTTCGAGGGAAAAAAAAGGGGTATTGAGCACAAAGTGCGCGTTTTGGTTTCCTCTGCACCTTTTGTCTGAAACACTTCATTCTAAGCAGAACTGAGCAAGATATGATAAATAATGTATGTTGGTCTTCATGTAAAGTACCCGTCATTCTTATCTGATTTAAATTAAAAGTTAATTTTCTCGACAGTTTTTGAAAAAACACTCAAATATCAAATTTCATGAAAATCCGTTTAGTGGGAGCCGAGATGTACCATGCGGACGGACACACATGACGATGCTCATAATCGCTTTTCTTTTTTTTCGAACGCGCCTAAAAACTGGAAAATGGGGTTTCGATTTTCCTTCAAAGGCAATTTTTTTCTTCCCCAGAACGAGCATTCAGACCAGCGCCAGAGGCCTTCTTCAATGGGTACGGAAGGCAAAGCGGCCGGGGCGTGAAGTTGTCTGGTACCGCACTTCCGTCTAGTGTCAGGGTTGAGAATTACAGCTGTAAGTTTACTCGTCGTATTCGTCTTTATGGCGTGTTGCTTTAAGGCTAACGTTACCTCTCTTTCTCTTATGTAGGGACATTATTTTATGTGGCAATTGCCACCACTCCTCGTCGGCTCGGTTGACACGCAGTGAACAGCGTGTTTGTTAGCTGTACTGCGTGTCTGCCCGGAGGAAACGATCTCCAGCGCCTTCTTGAAATACATCTCTGGGTAAATAACCAACGTGGTGCACAATTACGTTATAATAGTTTATTATTATAATATTGTATAACGTAATTGTGCGTCAGGTTGGTCATTTACCCAGAGTTGTACCAGGATGCACGGTCAGCAAAACAAAATTCTTGAAGTACGGTCAGTAAAACCATTCCCTGCAGTACGTCGAACTAAAACGTACGGATCCCGACTAACGCCACGCTGGAATAGTGGCAGGCGCGGTGCTGCCTTCCGTCACGGGAGACGATTTGAATGAAGAGTGTACGGAAGATACAGGATAAAGAGATAGGCAGTGTAACGTTGTGAGGCTTTCACTTAATGTTTATACGTCCACGGCTGTCCTAGCACCGCGTTTATGGCGATGTAATGTGGCCGGCAACGGTAAGACGTATTTAGGTCTTCATGTGAGGTTCCCGTGTTGTGATGCTGCCAGCCCGGAGCGCTGACGAGGAATCCTCAAACGGCGGCGGTAGTGCATTTGCTAGCTCGTTTACATTCTGTGTTTGTTGAATGTTCAAGTTTATTATTCTGAGGCTTGTGGTAGATTGTGAATGTTTCATTTACGGTTTGTGGAAGCTATAAAATACGGAGAGTAGGCGGTGAGTGTATCAGAGCAGCCTTGCACAGCTGCGTGTCGCGAAATCTTTCGTAGGTCCGCATTGCTCCAGAAATGATGGGATGTATCAAGTTGGGACCGGAAAAAATACTTTTTTGTTTGAAACTGGAGCATGGTCAGCGGGACTTGATTTTATTCCGAATGTATGCAAGACATTATGAGGAAGATACATGGCCTAATAAAAAATCAAGATGAAAACTGGAGAATAAGAACCATTGAGGAAATAGATGTGCTAATCAAACATGCAGATGTTAAATATATAAAAAAACAGAGCATAAAATGGGTTGGACGTATTCTAAGGATGGATAAAGGACAGTGAAAAGAATAACAGAGTGGACACCAGTTGCAATGAGGATTGTCAGGCCGAAGTTAAGATGGGCAGATGATGTCAGAGCGGATGCGGGAAAAACGAAGATTCAGAATTGAAATAAGATGGCTGTGGTAGAGAAGCATGGGAATAAAACTGTTGAGCAGACCAAAACTCACAATAGAATTGTAGTGCCAAGAGAAGAAATGTGAAATACAGTTCTCTTGTTCATTGCCGTCCTTATAGTCCTTGCTCTCTCTCCCCCCCCCCCCCCCCTTTTTCCCCTCGGTCCCCGTGCCGTTTCGTTTCCGGCCCTCCTTCCCCCTCCCTTTTTCTTTTCTGGTGCTACTAAAAACAAAAAAAGACAAAAAGAAAAAATGTTAAATACCGTTCTCCTCTTCCTTTCCGCCCTTATAGTCCCTTCCCCCTCTCCCCCCCCCCCCCCATTCTTTCCGCTCTACTCACTGTCGTTCTTTCTTCACGGTCTCTCGTCTCATCTCATTTTGCCTGCTGGTGCATGCCAACAGAAAATATGATCAGAATGTAAACACGTTGGGCAGCAGTAACGAGAACACGGGGTAGCCACTCTTACGTAGAGAGTCGCGGGCAACAGGAGCTACTATTTCTGAACGGTAGGTTCACAGACACACTTGAGCACGAATGGTTTTGACAATTTTATTCAACTTTGTTATCTTTGATTATAAAAACAGTATTTGTCTTTATAAAATATTACGTTCTTCGACCCTTAAGGGTCACAATCAGGCGCGATTAAACAAGGTTGGCAATAAAAAGTACGGTGTTTTTTTCCTGCTTGACCGATAAACGCCGGCGCAACACTCTGCCAGCGTGCGCCGTTCACCGCGTGTCGGGGGAGGTTTAACTTAACGGTCGATGATGTCAGCTACACAAACAACCGCAATTATGATAACCGTTAGAAAGTGTAATAAATACTGGCTGCAACTTCGGGCCGGCGCTTTCGGTCAAGTAGGAAGAAGCTCCCAGTGCCTTCAGTTGTCATTTGTATGCTAGAAATCAATTCTTACAGCTTTTATCGTGTACAGTGCTATTGTATAAAAACCAAGCTGACACACCTCAGTTATATAATGTAAATCGTTTTGTATATAGCTACGTTGTTACTACAGCATGTATGCTATATTAAAAATGTCAAATTCAGGATTGTTATGAAATCAATAAAATTCTTATATTTTTTCTTTATTGTAATGAGAATGCGTTTCCTTATTTTTCTAGAGGACATCACGTTGTGTTTAACCTTTTTTTTTTTGTTTATATTATTTGTGCTGCTGTTGAAGTGGCTATGTTGACCTTGCACTAATGCCATATATGTGTTGATCGATGAATATGTTGGGATATTCTGCCCTATATTTGCATTAAATAACATCCCAGTGTGATACTCTTTTCTTTACGTGGTCTTCTTATTTGTCTTCTTTATGAAGTGTTCTGTTGGTCTTGTTTCACATTATTATTGGCAGACTTTCCTAGACTGTCTGTTCAAAGCCTGTCGCTGTGTTGTACTGTACACCGTTCAGCGTAATAATGTGCACCGCTCAGCGTAATATTTCAGCAACAAAATACGTAATGTAAACTTAAGAAGGTTAATTGATACTTATTGCAATAAATTAAAAAATACAGTATAATCCTTTTAATACTGTAACATACTTGGTGTTGTAATAACACAATTGTAAGTACAGAAAGGTTTAACAATGTACAATTTGTGTCAGGCAGGTTTTTATGCGATAGTATAATTATAGTAGGTGAAGTTGTAAGGAAGACATCTCTTTCACAGGAATGGCAATTCAAGGTATTTGACTGCCTGTGTGTGCGTGCGCGTGCGTGCGTGTATGCGCCTTATGGTGACACTAAGGGTCGAAACATGTGGCGTTTTATAAGGGCAGATATTATTTTTGTAGTATTAGGTAGTTGTGCCAAAACTCGTCTTATTTACTTGCAGAAACACAACGGAATGTCTTCTCTACAGAATGATTTTCTGTTGTTTTCTTGTTTTCCTACTTTTCCTTAGTTTGCTGTTGGTCCAGACTTGGCCGGATTGGATGTGCATGATGTCCTTTCTTGTTTTCCTACTTTTCCTTAGTTTGCTGTCGGTCCAGACTTGGCCGGATTGGATGTGCATGATGTCCTTGTTGCTTGGTAGCCATTCAGAATCATAATTCGATCGGCTTTATGTAACTGGAGAGTGGTGAGGTTATTTTGCACACATTGTGCTCCATTAGCGCACCACCTGTTGGTGTAGTTATCCTTTTTAACTGTGTTTTTTTGTTTTAGTACTTTACTTTTAGTTTGTGTGTTTACACTGGGTAAATATGACCTTCAGGAATATATTTTCACTGTTTGCAAAGTCGTCACACTTTCTGGACAGGTCCTTGGCTTCTGTTTAAGTACAGGGCTGTTGTGGTTATAGTATTCATAAAAACATAATTGCTCAGAAAAAAAGGCAGGTGAAACTGATGAACATATAGTGGAGTGGTAAAATGTAGATTTAAAATAAACACAATAAAGTACAGTAGCGCCTGTACATACCCCACATTTCACAGACCAATTTTGTGTCATCTGAAATCCGTGCTGGTTACGAAAGCCCAGAAAATGCATGTTTTTATTTCGCTTTTTGTAGCTTCTGTAAGAAGACAAAGAAAAGAGAACGTCGGAAATTATTTCCAAACAAAAGTTTTTCAAATTAGGTTGAAATACTTCAGCATTCGTTTCCAGTACGCACTGACATAAGCCAGCAGATTTGTTACATGACGGTGCGGTTGTGGGCAGCCCGTCTTCAAACGACGTCAGCAGACAAAACCGTCACTGTGTTACTCGAAGTTCCTTGGCTCAAAACAGCGGTTTTACTTCAGGGCGCATGATGAGTGCATTCTGAACAACAAATTGGCCCCAGACGAGTTATCGCTTTGCTGATGGCATAGCCAGCTTTTACCGCATAGCAACAATAACTTTGCTGTAAACACGGCACTCCGTCAGCTCCGGCATGTCAAAGGGAAGCCTTCCACAAAAGAAACACATTTCCTTGGTTATTCTTAATTTGTCCCGTGCAGCAAGAGTCTTTAGTGAGAAGCTGATACGCACACTGAAGGTGAATACATTTCACGCTTCTCATACAACTCGGTTCATTTCATTGTTCACAAAAGCTGCACATCTCAACCTGTACTGAGCCACCTCAAACTGCCCCGCACCCTGTTCAAGACCCGTTTCAGGGTTGTCCGTCCATCTCCGCATAAGCGTCCCAAATGCTGTACTTCCAGGATTTCCGACTGAAATTTTGTATGCATTTATCATCCCTGGCTCTTTCTTCCATGACAGGAATGATTTTCCCACGCAAATTACTCGCAAGACTACCCTCAAAATGGAAGCAGAAAGGCCCACCCAAACGCCCGTAGGTATTTACAAATCAGCAGTTCGTCAGAATACTGTACTCAAAAATTTCAAATCGCACAACGGTAATGTTCAGCAAAACTGTGAAGTGACAGGGCCATTTGGTTGGGAGTCGCAGTAAGGAATGCCTATGTTGTGTGTTATGTAAGTTATTGCCGTGTGTGCACATATATGTACATCCCTGACTAACGGATTAAATCAGACGTTAGAAAAGAACGTACCCCGACGCTGCGTGACGTGGTTGCAGGCGGAGCGACGCCACTTCTTAATTAGGGCCCGTTGGATGAACCGCACGACATGCCAACATAGCAGGCCTCGTGCGGACGTACAAGCCACTGCTTATTTTTAGGGTGACATTGTGCCGGTAATACAGTTAAACACAAGACACACAATTATTTAAAGATCCTCTTGTTCAGTGTTGACACAAGAACGGAGTTGAGATGAAAATACCGTTCCGTTGTTCCGCCACAGTCAATTCGCGTCAAGCAGACTTCCGCATTAAATTAATTCACTGGGAACGCGTAGAAATCCTGCTAGGAAACTCAGTGTTTTTTTTTTGCCAGTTTCAACTGTAAAAGTGTTGCAGGAAAGCGTAAAGCCTAGACGGAAGGATGCTATTAAAACAGATATTTGGGGAGTAGGGGGCGAGGAGGTCTTGATTCGACTGGCCGAGAATACTGTCGAGTGGCAGGTCCTTCAGAGGACGGCGTCGTATGAAATGGGGGATTTCCTGAGTAACTGAACGACTGTGGGTTTCTGAAGAAGAATTCTTCGTCATGTAGTTGATACGGACGGACCAGCTGATGAATATGTAGTTTTATGTCTGTAGTTAATTTGTTAGTGAGTTTGTCATGTAGCTAGATGATAGGCCTGCTAAGTTCTTTCCAGTAATTTGATTACACCGACAGACGGACGGGTGGATAAATGAGTGACTGAGTGAGTGAGTCACGCAGTGTCGTAACAGTGGCAGCCCGTTATAGTAACGTTATAGAGTCATACCATCCGGTGCGTCAGGAAAACACTAGTACTGATTCCACAAATATGCGTTAGTTATTTCAGTGTTGTAATTTTGCTTGGTTTTAGATTTTGTTACACATCTCAGTTCGATAAGCATAAGGAGTGAGCCCTGTGTTGTCAAGTGATCTTACTTAAATGATCGCGGTTCCGCAGTTGTGTTTACTTTGTCATGATCGTGATTACCATAATCTTTTGTTGTGTTGTTTTTGTTCATTGTTTGTTGTGTTTGTGTGTTGTGCTGTATCTGACACTGGCCACTTGGCTGTTGACCAGACCGTTAATAAACAAGAATTATTATTGTTATTATTATATTTTGTTTTTAGATTTAATGAGTAACCAATAATAAATAGGCTAAGTAGCTGTGTGAATGAAGATACATCAACAAGCATCTTGTGTTAACAGAAATGAAGAGGTGTGGGCCGGAGAGTGCCTAACGCATTTGTTCACTAGGCTTGGTACAACTGATAGTCACACGCCACATGTTGACATATTGTTTTCCGGTAAAGTTTACGAAATACGCTGATTTTAATTCAGTTGATCACGGTGATCATATAAATGGCATCCAAAAGTTGTAACACGCCTCAGGTTTATAAAAGTTATTTGTTTGTTAGACTTAAGTAATGACATAATTAAATGAGAGTAAATCCTAATGGCTAATAGCACATCATATTCTCACTAGATACACAGCCTCTGGGCTCCAGTTACGCCGAATTTCCCCAGCCGATTCCTTTGTTTGAAATGCATGAGAAATGCATTTAGGCGGTTTCGTGCATAACCGTAACGAGATGCAAGATACGTGCTACCGGTTTTGGAACAGGCATATCAGACTCAGTTTTCATACGTTACTTTTATTTTACCGTAACCTTGTTGACCTGTACTGCTTATCGCAGATACAGTTTTGGTGTTGCAATCAGATGGACCCCGCAAGTATGAGCATGCGGATCCTAACAGTTTCTCGCTGCCTTGTGCAAAGCTGCACTCAACTTGGAGAATACCCTGGTTGGAAGTCTTACAAGCGAGCTGTGCACCAGCTGAATCCTAACAATGCCGAAAGACGCTGTTGAGATTGTTGGGTGGTTAGGGTCAAACCCACGCTCCCACCCATATGGCTTCCTCTGCACGCCTTTCTTGTCGTCTTAAGAGCCGGAAGTTACGAAACTGTTTCTCCAAACAGAAGGCCAATAATCATTGATTGCAAGTGGGAGTGTTGTTAGTGGTTGAGGTTTCTTCGTATACGTTTTTACATGTTTGCAAATTTTAAATGTCTGAGCAACAGGAAAATAAGTTTATAAGAGTTATTTGTGTAATTTGTATATACAGAAGCGTGCATGTTATTTCGCAACAATCACTGAATGGACACGGCGACCTCTGAGTATACATAATATTGTTACCGTTGTTCTGCGTTGAAAGTTGTGTGGAAATTAATTGTGCCCCTTATTTTTTGGTTGTAACCCATGCTGTACTCCGTGAGATTTCTCAAAAGCGTCATATTAGGTAAACTGAACTCACTAGACGAGATCTGTTTAGTCCCACAGGTCTTACGTATAATAGTTTTAGCTGTGATCAGTGTGTTGCAAAATGTACAGCACAGCACATTAAACTGCCAATTATCGTCCCAGTGTGACTGGTATAGTAGCAGGGTTTGTGCTTGTGTTAAGAAAAGCGAAACAGAATCTACAATAGACAAGTATTTCTGCTCCAGATCAGAGTACGCTTTTCGGTATTTCAACTTAGGCGTACGAAGTGTACAAGAATGCACCAAGATCGTTCGTAGTTCAGTTCGGCGGTCACTTTAAAATCCTCTGTTCCTAAACGAACCACACAGCCTCTTCCTTTCTGTGAGAGGTAATACTTGACGGCCACTTTCTGTGCTCATTACGCTGATTTGTGTTGCATTTGGTTAGTGTTACGCAGCTTTCAGTCGTGTAGTGATTCGAATACACAACAAGAGGCATTGTACTGTACGTGTAAGCGTAATACTGAGGCGCTTTCGTCTAACCATTGTTCACGTGGAAAAGTAATACGTATTACATATTCTGAGCATATGCGTGTAGCCTTAGTTAACTAGCATGTAAAGCGCATGCGCCGTGTTATATTGTCAGCTGTGGCCTCTCTCGCACTACCACATTTTTCCACATTATCTCAATAAACGGCATAATTTTCGTGAGGAGGGGGGGGGAAGTTATTGAGCAAAAAAACGTGTTTTTCCCTACAATTTTTTTATGGAACATTTCGTAAAGTACGTAGTACTCGTTATTCATGTCATATTTTAGTGAAACTTGAATTTGCTCGACAGATTTTCGAAAAATACTCATTAAATTTCATGAAAATCCGTCTAGTGGGAGCCGAGTTCTATGCGAGCGGACGTGCTTTCGGACGGACGGATGGACGGACAGGCAGACATGACTAAGCTAATAGTTGCTTTTCGCAGTTTTGCGAACGCGCCTGAAAAGACTCCTAGTAAGTTACGGCACCAGAACTGCCTTTTAGCGACATCGTTGAATTCTGTGAGCAGGGAAGGCGGTTGGCGTGTCTCAGCATGACAGCTAGTTTATTGCCCGGAAGTAGATGTAACCGCTTCAACACGCTGAAGACTTATATTTATCTATATACAATTTAAATGCAGTTTCTGCTTCCGTGCGAGCACTGTGTGTGTGTGTGTGTGTGCAAGATGGTTAATGCTGTTTTTGCATTAATCGCTGTTTATTCTGGGACTAATGTGAAATTCGTAGGTACACCCTGTGGGGAAACTACGGCGTTTACTGTTAAGTCAGGCACTTCACATGGTAACGTATGTGCTGTGTGCTTGAAAGGGTGATTGTGTGGAGAAAGCGAAGAAGCATGGGAGTCTTAGTTCAGTGTTAATATAAACTGAAGGGTTGAGAAATCGTTCTTAGAGAAACAAACACATACCGGTCGGCGGGATGCGGGCTTTACACATACAAATATACTGCACTTAACTACGGGGATACGTTCTGAGAAATATGTCGGAAAGGGCGATTTCGTCATTGTGCGAACGTCATAGAGTGTACATAACACAAACCTAGGTAGTATAGCATACTACACACTTAGTCTATTTATAGCTTGTTGCTCCTAGGCTACCTGTACAGCGTGTTACTGTACTGAATACTGTAGGCAGTTCTAACACAGTGGTAAATATTGCAGTATTATATCGTAATACTATGTTATAATCTTACGGTACCACTGTCCTGTATGCGGTCCGTCGTTGATCGAAACGTCGTTATGCGGCGGATACCATTACTGTTGTTTGGGTGTGTATCGTAGCATTGTCCAGAATAACTACAGAACTGCAGTTAGCATTACGCGGTTGCATCAACTTCATGTTCGGTATCGGTACCGACTTGCATATACGTGGACAGATATTGGTAGATTATACGAGTAAATAATAACCAGAGATAAAGTAAAGTTATGTACATCGTAAAAGCCAGTTTCACATGAAGTAACCTTGGGTGCCCCACCCACGAGTGATTACGAAAATCGGTTGTATGATTGATTAGTTGGGGACAGGTGAATGTAATGGCAGGTGGGGATAAACAGACCGGAACTTGCTGACTGTGTGGCCAACACAAGGTACTAGTTTGATTTACATTCTGTTCAGCTGATGCAGTTCGAAGGTCTACGCCTATATCGAACTATAACGATCATCATCGCACGCAATAAAAGAACTCAGTATGAGCATTGAAAAAATAACGTACGGTTCACATTATACACAAGTCCTTGTTTTACGCCCATTTGTTTTGCACCTTTTTGTTTTAATGTCACCACTTTACACCAATTCATAATTTACGCCTTTTGCAGTTTAACTCCTCTTAGCTGTTTTATTTGGGTTTAAGTATTTCTTGTTATGGGACTATTATTTTTGATTTACGCTTGCTTTTTCAGGAACTCAACTAGGGCTTTAGGCATGGCCATTGTGTGTTACTGTGACTACTGACATGAAAATAAACGTATATTTTGGGTTGGCGTTACATTGTAAATCGTTACTTCTGACGCTCATACGTGTAGGTTATTTACTTTAGTCGCGACACATTAAATAGCGTCGAGTGGTGGTAACATTTTGGAAAGGGGCCTGGTAAGGAAACAGTTCTGGCCCCATGTAAGAGGCATTATCCCGAAATGGCCGGAGATACTCATAAACACCCAACATCAGGTAAGATATGAACCCGAAACATGACGAATTCGAAGCAGAGGTGCCAGCTACATGATTGTACCTTTCGGTATTACGGAATCATCTTTCTGTCGAATCTAGTAACTTTTGAACCAGTTTGTATTTTGTGGTAAATTTCATACGAATGTCGTCAGTACAGGACATTCCACCGCAGGAGACCTTAATTCCCCAACTGTTCATCTTAGTATGAGAACTGAGGCCGTACCAAGTTACACAGTCATTGCAGCAGTGACGACAAAACTGTTTTGGTAACTAAAAATAATGTGACAGTGGTGCGCTGCCCAGTGGTACCAGGTAACCGAAAGTGCCTGTTTTGAAGGTTCCCAGCCTTTGCCCGCGTGTTACTTCGGATGAAGACGGAATATGGAGCGCTGGTCGAATAGTATTGACACATGAAGAATTAAGTACCCGGAGAGAAACCTGGCCCATTGTTACTTCCTTCACCACAACCTACATGGACCGGTTCCACGTCGAACCGGGGCCTCACGGTTAGAGGCCACGTGACGTACAGCGGTAGACAAAATGAATCTGCATTATACGTATGGACCCGACCCAGTCCTTACCTGACACAGAACACGATATGCATCCGTTAAAGAGTCGGTGAATGCTGTAGAGGAGAATGATGGTTGCGAGAATTATACGAAGTTCATAAGTGCACTCTGTGGGTACAGTTCGGCGTCTTCGTTGTTAGACCTGACAGTTCGTATACTGACTACAAGGGTTAACATAGGATACTGAGTTATATGTGGGAAATGTTGATAGAAGGTTAGGGGAGGGGAGGTGGTAAATGTACAAAAAAGATTTGACTGCGTGAATCTGTTACTGTCTGTGTCTGCCCGGCCATCCGTCCGTCCGTCCTTCTGTCTGCATGTACGTATCTGTTGTCTATCGATAACTATATCTTTTATGTGTCTGTTTATCCGTCCGTCCATCCTTTCATCCTATCTGTCTATGTGTCTGTTTATCTAGCTAACTTCGTGTGTGTATATATGTGTGTGCATGCAGGTATGCATGTATGTATGTGTTTATGTATGTATGTATGTGTTTATGTATATATATGTATGTATTTATGCATGCGTGTATGTATATATGTGTATGTATGTATGTGTTTATGTATATGTATGCGGGTATGTATGTGTGTTGCATGCATGTGTGTGTGTGTGTATGTGTTTATGTATGTATATGTATGCGTGTATGTATGTGTGTGTGTATTTATGCATGCATGTGTATATATACAGGGTGTTTCACGACTTTAGGGCATAACTGCAGGAGGTGATTTCCTAGGTCTTTGTGATCAAAAAAGTTCATATAAACATGTGTCCGATTTTGGACGGTTACGGAGTTA
>Ga0131853_10004025_pt1 | contig 26371 bp, 10 predicted proteins | sample TergutLab28metaG_FD_92764 | JGI IMG/M metagenome (GOLD analysis project Ga0131853, IMG submission 92764) | Labiotermes labralis P1 segment gut microbial communities from Petit-Saut dam, French Guiana - Lab288 P1 (version 2) (version 2) | ecosystem: Host-associated > Arthropoda: Insects >... | reverse complement strand
TCTTTATAAGATTTATCAGTTTAGGGGCGTCGTTAAACAACAGGAAACTAAATCGATAAATTATTTACAAGCTCAAATAAAATATTGCATTTCTAAGACTAATATAATTAATCTAAAAAATCAAGCCATATTATTTTATTTTAAGCCTGTTGGCTGCAAGAAGAGGCCCAATACTTTTATGGCTATTATGGAGAAGTAAAGCCAAGGCAAAGTTGTCCCTGTGCAAGCCATGAATCTAATCACGATCACCCTGTCATCCAGCAAAGGCATTAAGCTGCCCGAGGCACCTTATATACTAATTAGGTTACTTACTTATTTATTTACTTACTTACTTACTTACTTACTTACTCCATGGATCAGAGACCTTCTTGAGAAGCTAACCGGTTTTAAGCTAGCCAAGAAATTCCCCACATTTCACGGAACCCGAAAGCTCGTTACCGCATTCACAAGCGCTCGCCAACTGTCCATACCCTGGGCCAGCTCGATCCAGTCCATACGGCCATATCACACTTCTTGAAGATCCACATTAATATTATCCTCCCATCTAAGCCTGGGTCTCCCAAATGGTTTCCTTCCCTCAGGTTTTCCCATCAAAACCCTGTATTAGCTTCTCCTCCCCCCCCCCACACACACACACACACACGCTACCGTGATAAGTGGTTCCCTGTCAACACAGCATAGCGCGTCCACAGTATGCGGATGGAAGAACGGCCTCAAATATGGAGGGTAACTGCGATTATATTGAATAAGCAGTCAAGGACAGTCGACAAGGGGTGGCCCTCCAGTTTGGGGGTTGAGCGAGGTACTAACAACTCCTCACTGTAGAAACGTATCTTGTTATGAAACTTTCATACAGTAAGATTCGGACCTGGGCTGATACTTTGGTACGACCTAAACAACGAAAAGGCCATGAGATTTGTTACGTGGAATGTTAGGTGCCTGTATAGGGCAGGTTCATTTACAGCAGCAGCAGCAGCCAGGGAATTAGTAAGATGTAAATTAGATTTAATGGGTGTGCAGGAGGTTAGGTGGGACAAAGGGGGCACAGTAAGAGCAGGGGATTATAATTTTTTCTATGGAAAGGAAACGAAGATCATCAATTGGGGACAGGATTTTTTGTACACCACAGAACAGTATAAGCAATTAGACAGTTGCGTTTGTCAGCGATAGGGTATCATATATAATTCGGAGAGGCCGCTGGTATAATATCATTGTTTCGAATGTGCATGCACCAAGTGAGGAGAAAAGTGATGATTCAAAAGACAGTTTTTATGAGGAATTAGAGCCGGTTCTTCATCACCACGGAAACCTGGGCATGACATCAATCACAAACCACGTTCCACCGTTACGATATTTAATATGGAGACCCGGATGTTATGGGAAAAAATGTGACACAATCACTCCTTCACATAGCGTATTATAGAGACAAACCACTGGAAAGAAAAGCCCACAAAACACGTCTGTTATCTGACTCTCTAACATTCATTCTCAACGGTCTTATCATCATTTTTTCAGTAACAATGGGTCACTGAATGCTTACAAACGCTCCACATGCTGGGTAAGACACATGAATTTTGTGTGTGGTTCGCGGATATGCGCACAGTAAAAAAAAAACCAAATTTTTTATTTTGCCGTAAATTTGTTTTCCTAAATGTGCTGTGCAGTGCAATGCAGAGTGTTTTTGTTACAGCATGTTACGTAAGAAATAAATCCTACAGAAATTGTTGCAGGAAATACAGAGGTCGAGTTCCCACTGTTTCAATTTCGTGAATATTAACAACACATCTATAGATAAACGCATTTCGAAAATGTTTTTTGTTACAGAACAATCTAGAGTGAACACAGCATGTTCTACCAGAAGATACCTTAGATAATAATGGAGTGCATTCAGAATCACGTCCATGTAAGCGTTGAAGGCGCGCATTCAAGGAAACCGGTGCATCGCAATCATTTATGTGGGCAAACACAAAATAGCTTGCTTTGCGTGAAACCGTAAAAATTGACATGTGCGCATAATATCCAGTGTTGGTTGCAATAATACGGTTTTGTGGCTGGTATTGCGAAGGAGTATGTAATGTTGAAGTCGATCCACTTCCAACTTATTTTGCAAATTAGATTACTTAAACGATCATATAATTACTCCAAATAACGGACAGCCTACTGCTCAGCAGATAATCCACACATAGAAGAAGATCATTAAACCATCAGACATGCACCATCGAGAATCTCTTGTTAAGAGGTTTCTTATTTCGAAATGTAATAGAAACAGGATGAAAAGTGACAAACATTTACTTTTATCAGTCTCCTACCTACGCATAACCTTCAGTGTGTTCCATGACTATTTACATTTTCACATTACATCGTACCGCGAAATGGGCAGATATAATTAATACAAACCCGTAAATTATTCATAAAAACTGCAAAAATGGAGCAAACATAAAAGAAAAGACAAAATCTTCCAAATTTTGACTCCGTGAATTAGTATGGAAACTTTACCAAAGCGTTACTTTCAGAATGTTGTACGGGTTCACAATACACGCTTAAGTATAGTTTCATTTACGGCCATAAGAAAAGTAAAATATTCTGTGCCCCAATTTGCATAAAGCAAGCATATAATCAACACGAGTAAGTTTAGATCTCCCGCACAGTATTTCCCCGAAGTGGGACAATAAAAGTGGACAGTAGGGATAAAGATAATTTACACTCTTACCTAAGCTTTCGGCTGTCACTTTGTCTATTTCCAAGAAACTGGGAATAAAATGGAAATGTTCGTGAACATATCCAGTACATAATTTTGTTCAGGTTGGACGAAACAAGAACAAGAGAAAAACACTTCTCTTACTGCGTCGATTATCTCGAAAGTCAAAATTCCTGAGCGGCACAACTCGCGATCTTCTTTATGGATCATGTAAAGAAAAACCAACTTGACGCACAACATATTCTTAGTATATTCGCGGAGTACAACCAACAAGATGCAACGTTTCACAGTTTATTTATTTCTATGAGACGCTCTACGTGTTTCAGACGGCTTTTCCGTCCATCATCAGGAGCTCAAAACTGCACATACAGCGTCAGGTATTTGTCAGACCAATACCTGACGCTGTGTGTGCAGTTTGAGCTCCTGATGATGGACGGAAAACCCATCTGAAACATGTAGAGCGTCTTACAGAAATAAATAAATTGTGAAACGTTGCATCTTGTTGGTCGTACTCTGCCAATATATTAACGATGCACGGACCTATGAATGTTAAAAATATTTTTAGTATATTTCGGTTCCAATCCAAACAGGATAATAGACAGTCATCCAAAAAGAATAATAAGTACCAATTGTTGTATAGCTACAGTTGTACCTCCTGATGATGGACCTAGATACGCCCGAAACATGTAGAGGTTGAAGAAATATACTAAGAATAAGTTTGCATCAAGTTGTTTTTTTTACACGATTATATCGAGATGCACGGTCAACAAAACAAAAAAAAAAAAACTTCATATTGGAATTGAACCCAACTCCGTCAAGGAATATACAAAGGACGGATAGAAATTTATTTAAGTTATTAAGCGAAGTATCACAGCCACTGAACCAATTTTCACGTAAATAGCACTCTTCGACAAGTTTTATAAAGATTTATCATTCCGAACTTAATAAAGATCCGACAAAAGGTTTAATCGTTGATATTAGGTCACAGACGGACAGACGAATGGCAGGACAAAAGTGTTGTCCACGTAGGCTTAATATGTTCATTTTCACTTCGTAAAGAACAAGTAAAGGGAGAAAAACAAATACTCAAGTTTCTTAACCAACAATTAAGGAAATACTCGGTTGGGACCGCCGGTTCTAGAAAGAGACGCGCAGAACTTCCACGCACAAATTTACTACTGTCGTTATAATCTCGGTGAAATCGAGTTAACCTTCTTCTGTGCCAGCGCGTGATATACCACTTTTTCATTGCACTCTTCATATATACTACTCACATACCTACAGTGTAGTGGAATAGCAATTATAATTCGCGCGCGCGCACACACAAACACACATCTATACATATAAATATAGCAGTTGTACTGTATGTACGTACATAGTACGTTGCTATGGACACATCAAATACGGTAGAAAATATTACAGCAGTACACACAAAATATTCATCATGTGATGCATGCACTTGTCTTTTCCATCCGCGCGTTTTCCCTCCTCCCCATCCTCTCAACGTACCCTGCCACTAGAAAATTCGATAATATTGCTCAAACGAGTTCCACTTATAAAATGTATAGGCTATGTTGCTGATGCTAGTCTGATGCTTGAATATAAATATTCTATAGGCATATCCAGTATTCAATAGCCTTTGTTATAATATTGGGATGAATTGGAGGGCGGAACAGAGATTTTCCTGAATTGGATTTGGGAGTTTATAGCTTATATTGTCGTTGTGTTAATTTATTAGTCCTCCTTGTTTATTTGTTCGTTTGCGTGATTGTCAGGATTTACATGCACCTAGGTACTTCAGTTCGTTCTCTACTATATCATCCGCAGTGTATCAGTCAGACATAGGTCTACTGCATGTTTGGTTTTGTTGATGTTATCTTAGTTCGTGGCAAAACAGAATTACTTGAAAATAGCTGGTTTAACAGAAGAAGTATGAAGTAGAGCAAAAGTAAAGTTCGCCCTGTAGCGTATTATGAAGGCACAGTGGAACGGATAAAGGTATACACATACGTACGTCAGCACAATCTATTTATTCTAGAGTAAGGCTACATGTTTCGACTAGACGTTAGTCATCTTCAGGCCCCTACAATTTCGTTACCAGATTCTTTGTCCACTTTGGGATCCCATAGTGTTTACATTTGTGGATTACTTATTAGCTAAAGCTTTCTTGAATAGTTATAACTACAGAGTGTGTTATTTGCAGACTGTGTTTAAGCATTGAAACATTAAAGCATAAAAATCCCTTCCTTTATAGTGCGTTGATGTTCACCGGATATTCAACTGTGGGATACCGTTGTCGTGTTAGGTTGATGTTGGGGTATTTCTGCTTTCCGTATCAAATAAGGAAAGCAGAAATACCCCAACATCAACCGTAACACGACAACGGTATCCCACAGTTGAATATCCGGTGAACATCAACGCACTATAAAGGAAGGAATTTTTATGCTTTAATGTTTCAATGCTTAAACACAGTCTGCAAATAACACACTCTGTAGTTATAACTTTTCTAGAAAGCTTTAGCTAATAAGTAATCCACAAATGTAAACACTATGGGATCCCAAAGTGGACAAAGCATCTGGTAACGAAATTGTAGGGGCCTGAAGATGACTAACGTCTAGTCGAAACATGTAGCCTTACTCTAGAATAAATAGATTGTGCTGACGTACGTTTGTGTAATACTAATTGATTTTCAAGCACATCGTGATGCCTTCATTCAGGATACAGTTATAGTTCTACGATTTCTTAAACCTCGGAGCTGCATCGGAGTGGGTGGTTAGCGCCACTATCCGGCCGAAGTACCCGTTGTAGAGAAGGCCGGGTTGGATTTAGGGCCGGTTTGGACAGGTACGGAAAGCCTGGCTCCAACCGGCGTTAGAACCCTGAACCTTGCATCCCGCGCCGAGGCGCTATGCCTTCTGAGCAATCCTGGCTGCGCCGAGTAGAAGGATTTCCTTGTTAAACGGAAGCCAAGGTTTTCCACTAGAGATTCATACTTGCCATATCCTACGACATTGCTGAGGCTCGTGTGAATGGAGTCCAAAGTGTTACAATAACAAATCAATTTGGTTTTAAGAATTACGAAATAAGGTGGGTGTAGAGTGGACTTAGCTACCTCGAAAAAGGGGCATTATTGTGCTCGTTTGAACGAGGTAAAGAAAATTCGAGCTCAGTGAAAGGCCTGAAATATGTAGACTACTTAAATGGCTACACGAGATTCTGATAGCCGATAATGCCCCATGGAATTACTTGAATTAATAGCTGCAATACCATTGGTACAAACATGTTGTGATGGAACATGGGAAGGGGGAAGCATAAAGGATGTGCCAATAGAAGGCGAGTAATTCGAATTCAACTGCAGCCAATGTACTTCATCGGCGGAATCGTGATTGGTAACTCGTGCATTTTCATATAACGGTGCAAACGTTTAGTGCACGAAGCAGTAGGAAATGTTACTGGCTGCAGGCGTCTGATGGATGTAGCAGTCAGGGCACTTCGAAGTCCGACGATGCACTCTTTCACCTCTCTGGATAAGTTAATAAAAAAATTACAGATACTGGAGAGATGAGCAACTACGTTAAGCGTTTTAGAAACCTCTACATGGTTCGGGAGCTACCGTTTGGTATGGAGGACCGACTGTCAGAACCACGCACTTGACTTCTTTGAATCAGGCCACTGTACAGTGACCTTGAGTTCAACACGACATCGAGCAAAGCTGGAGACGTTAAACGTGGATGCTGACAACGCCAAAGCAGAGTTTTGTTACAGGAAGCCGTTGCTGCGGGGCACCCACCACGTGCACCAATAAACTGTTGCAGACACATGTCTCCCGGGCGCATCGTTGCTCGTTCTGGGATATCGCCTGGCCGGCCAGTTATCCTGTCCCCTCTATGCCCGTTTGTATTCCTGGGCATACTTGAAAGCCCAAGCGTACGCGAATAAACCTCGTACACGCGGTGCTTTGAAGGAGCACATCATGTTCGCAATTACAGCCACAGACAAAACTCTGTTGCAAAGAGTTAAAATTTAATTTCGATAATGATTGTAAGAGTGCACTGAATGTCAGAGACAGCAATTACGGAACGTAAGTTTTAAAAGTAAAGATCATATATAAAATGACATTTTAGTAACGATTCTCCGTAATATTTGTGTTTCTTACATTAAACGAGATTCATCAAAACAACGAGCTGGAAATTATAACATTCTATTGGAGCACTCTGTATTTATCCCTCATTAAAGTGATTATGAAAAGACACAATACGTTGGAAAGATGGACCTAATACGATAGGCTCTACCTTTATACCTCAAGGTTTGAGATATTTCAAATCTTTCACGCATACATTTAACTGAAAGACACAACGCAAAGCTGCATTTGCATAGAAGAGCTCCTGTTTTTAAATCCTACTTTATCTATAATTAACTAAAATGCTGTAGTATTTTTTTGCAAGGAATTTGAGACATTTGAAATCGTTTAAAATCACTGTCTTATCGCAGCTATATATTGACGCGTAATTGCGATTATTTTACAGCGGCGAGTTCCTGTAACTGCTTTGTGAAGAATTTCCGAGTGAGTAGGCAATTTTGTCGACGCCACCACGTACAGACCGGCTCAGGTACCCACTGAGCCTACTGAGCCTCCTATCCAATGCTTGCTCAGAACTCATTTTCCAAGAGTTATGTCGCAAAACACGGATGTTTTCATTATCTTTTTCTCCGTTTGTTGCAAGTAACCAATTACCGTCCTAACTGAAATTTGAAAATGAGTATGGTAAGGAGTAATATAGGCCCCAGTTACTTTTAAGCTCTTTGAGAAAATGCTTCTTGTTTGCTTACATTGCGACGGTGGGAAGTATTGACGCCACGTGCAATAACTATTATATAATTACAAATCTCTGCGAGTGACTGCCAAATTCCGCCAAGAGAGAGGCTGCAAAATTACGTAACTCTTTACTCATAGCTTCAGCCGGACTCTGCACAAAAGAAAACACTTGAAAGAAAGTAAGCGTCTTGGGTATTTCCATGAACTTTGTGTTTGTATTATAAAAGCTTCAGTACACGTCCATTCATTTCTTAGTCGGACATTATTCGAAATGGTCATAATATGTGTGATAATTAGTTAAAGTTATTCTTGCGCTTAATTAATTACCACACCTTGCAGACATATGGAGGTGCTTTGGTAGAGGCACAAATCTATTCATTCTTAACTCCCGCAATAAATGGTGTTTGCCGGTTTGTTTTACCTCCCGGCTGCTCTATCCCCATACTAACTAAACAGAAGGCTGGGTAAGCCCCACAGCCGGATAAAATGCTGTGTAAAGGAGATAATTTTGGGAATGCCAGGTTTATTTAATATACTGGCTAATCGATCCCGGATTCTGTATAATGAAGATATTAGATCTGATATAATGAATTAAAATAATGCAGTACTTCACGCATTATTTCCATCGCTGTAATTAGGTTCATTATAAGAATCTACTTGAATGTCAATAAGTTTGAAATGCTTAAATCCGAAGTAATGTTCTTGAACACAAAACGCGTATTGTGTTCCCTGTCTGTACTGGCATCATTATAAAGTTTAATATGATCGTTGTGTACAATTAATAAAAAAACAAAATGAATGAAGGAGAATTACGATAAGTTATTGAACACTTAAAAGGAAATAAAACATATTTTTGTGGAAACTAAGAAATTAAAAGTAAAAGTAATTAACAGAGTTGAACTATAAGTACATAAAGACATAAATACTTGAAAATATAATTTCGAGTTACGTTTAATTTTACGAACAACCTTTCCTTAAAATATTAATGCTCTGCACTGCTTACACATTCAGGTTGTTAGCAGTAACCTACTGCTGATATCATGTGATCAAAAAGTATAGTAACAAATAGAATGCTAATTTTGACGTTTTGCTGACCATGCATCTCAGTATATTTATTTCAGTATTTCACAAACTTTGTGCACAAAATTTGTTTCACAGCCTCTGGTATCATCACACCTATAGGTGTGATGATACCAGAGGCTGTGTAATGCAATTTTGACCTCCTGATGATGAGTACATGTGCTCGAAACATGTAGAGGCATGAAATAAAACTTATTGTGAAACAAATTTTGTGCACAAAGTTTGTGAAATACTGAAATAAATAGAATGCTAATTTCTACACATACTGTTGGCAGTGATTATTCACCTGTACATAGGATAACTTGGTCGATTAACGCCAAGCGGGTAATAACGCCATTTGGATAATTCAAGCCAACTCACGGTTACACCAAACGATGTAATAAACTTTCCGAAATGTTTGTTCCTCTTTTGTCGGCTACGATTTTCTGTGGCCTTGAATGCCCTTTCAACATTGATATGTAATTTTTGAGCCACGAGAAATGAATGTGTCTCTATTGAAGGTGAATTTGAGAGGCTGAATTTCTGATAGCGCTGCAAGTTGTGAGCAATATTATGTCTTTGTGCATACAGACAGACATACTTTGCGAGGTGTCTGTAGACTCGGTATACAATTATCTTTAGTGGTTCAATATGAACAGCTGATTAACTGTACTCGTTGGGCCACGCATATTGTAAGGAATAAAAACTGTCTTTTGCAGTACAACCGTCACTGAAGTGGGACAAGTATCGCCATGCGAGTTTTTCAAAATTCAGAGGAATATATCTGTTGAATATAAATTTACTCATGTGATGATGATGATAATAATAATATTAAATATATCTCTATGAGATTTTTTTATGCACACAGGAAATATAAAGCAGAGAAAATCTCTAATTCAGAATCAAGAAAAAACAGCAGGTAACCACATCAATTATTTCCATTTATGTACACGTACCTCCCATGAGCCGTTCCTTGCCACACCACGAGTAAAGCAAATCAAGGGAAAGCAGGAGTTATGAAAGCTACAAGAGGAACAATAGTAGGCCTACATCAGTTCAGGAGCACCAGTGGTGGGTTCACCACAGCAGTACAAAATTGTTCTCAAAATTTTCAGATAATTCTTGTTAGTAAAATGCAAGTCTCAAGACAGTAAGGTAATAGGATGTCACAGGAACACATGTCGTCCTAACTTCATCTGCAGAAAAACTTAAGAGCAGGTGGGATTTGATGTGACTAGTAACCAAGAGAGTTCAATCGCACTTTATAACACGGCGAATCTATTTAAGATATAGTGCAATTCTGAGTTACGGACAATCAGTGTGGTTCCAAAAACAGTGTCTTATATCTGCAGACTGCTTTTGAATACCTTTTATACCACATACATTCATGCCAAGACCCAGCTGATCTGTAATGATTATATAGATGGATCGACATCGGAGCCACTTCGAAACTTCATACTTGATGTTAACGAAAACTCGCGAATATAATTGTTATGCCTTAAAGCGCATTTTAGTCATGAAATACAGCCATACGATGAACGTTTCTTGAAGCCTAGAAAATCTTGCTTGGAGTATAGCAGTGGACATCTACTGAAGACAATATTCTGGAAAGGCATTACGAAATCCTTAATGTCCAAAATTATTGTCACAAGGATGGATAAATGTTGCGAAACCTAACAATGCTGTCTAAGATATAAGACATACTTACATCTATTCAAACAGTCATAATGTCATCTCACAGACACCATTGGCTGGTAAAAACATTTCAGTCCATCCACTGGTTGAGCTACATTAGTCAATGTCAACAATGTAACGAATACAGAAAGTGTTTCTTTGTTCTACTGAACTATCTATCGCTGTCACCAGTACACGCAGAAAATGGATCGTTGCAAGGGAAAAGCAAAAGTGAGTTCTAGTTGTGTTGCTGAGCTACATATCGCGGTCAGCCATATAAATATTGAATTTTGATACTGAGACACAACAATGAGTTTTCATTGTTTTGTTCACCTACACTTTGCTGTCAACAATATAAATATTCTTTTGCCAATTAACTGCAGTAACGATGTTGTAAAGATATCAAATACGTACATCGTACTCGTTCTACATCTTCGGCCACCCTAATACAATTTCGCTGGAGAATATCGATTTTACATCAGTTTTTTGCCCGATAGTTTGTCCGATATTAACCAAACCGGAATTTCCTCGGCAAAGTCAATAAAAGTCCCCAGCATTACATTTCACGAAAATCCGACCAGTGGGAGTCGAGTTGATATATGCGGACAGACAGACGGACAGACACAGCAAAGCTAATAGGCCCTTTTCGTGACTAATTGAACACGCCTAATACCCAAGGTCAATAGGAAGGATGCTGCATGCATTGGGGTGAGCGCGAAGCCTACGGGCGTGCCAGAAAGATCAGCACTAGTGGAATCATTACATTTGAGTATGGCAAAATATCATTAGAAGTGCGAAACATATTATTTTGATGGGCGGTTTATGCTCCCTGTATAGAGGTTTGTGCTTCACTAAGCGACACTGGCGTGAGGTGCATGCATTTATACATTTTTAATTGTTTTCCTAAAAGCTTGAGAGTCAAGTTATTTTTTTTAATTCAAATCAATTATATTCAAGTTAATTTTTTAGTTCAGTGTGCTGTGTTCATTTTTCTCTTGATAATTCTAAGAAACAGTTCTTAAAGTGCCTTCCGCCTTTCAAATGTATTACCGTTACTGTGCTCAGTTGTGTCGAAGCTTCAGGGATTTAGAGTGTGTTGGGCTTTATGCAAATATCAAAACACATATTTGCATAATTTGCCTCATTCCTGCATAACAATGTTTCTTGATCTTTTGTAGAAAACCACTTTTAATTAAATGTTAGAAATATCTGAAACTGGCAAATATTTAAACTCAGAAAATTTCGCTTTCTATAAATGCAAGTATAAAAGTTGTGTCATAAAAATTGTAGAAGATATTTACGAAGAAATGAGTTGCTGGTATTATTCCCCGACTTTTACCCGAAATAATACAATTCGCAGGCAATACAAATTAACTAGTGGAGAATGTTGGTCTGTGCAGCAAGTCGTTATGTTCCGTTTTCTTTCCTGCAGTTTAACATAAGCTATAGATATTACCCCAATATTAAGATTACAGAGCAAACTATGCTCCCCCTGCTGTCGTATGCTGTTAGGTAATATGAGATGTTCATATTAAAATTCCAAGCTCCTAGGAGACACAAATCACGTTACCCAGCAACCCGCCCTGTCGTGTATGTCAGTGTGAAGTGTGAACTTCTACTTGAGACTTCTGTTGGAGAGACTTTCTCCATTCCGCCACACCCCATATCTTTAATTCTGCACTGGACGTAAAACTGTTACTTTTCGTTTTCATTGACGTTGTCCTCGGAATTCTGGTACGCTAGGGTCCTGCTCTTTCAACACATTTAATGCTCCAGTGTTCCAAGAGTTCTCAATCTATAAACAGGCATATAGTGGGAGGAGACAAGTCTAGCTTTAAACAAAGAACTATTTCGGGTCGTCAAAATATCCAAAGAAGAAGAAATAAACCTGCGGTTAAAAACTATGAGAAGGCTTCTTCAAAATTCTAAACACGCCAGATGCACAGTCTGCCTCACTGTTACAAAAATATGTATTTTGAAAGAGTACCACGTTTAGAAGGAGGTGGCGCAGTTGATTGAGGCACTGCGCTACAAACCGGAAGGTCGCGAGTTCGATTCCCGATGGTGTCATTGGACTTTTTCATTGACATACCCTTCTGGCCACACTATGGTCCTGGGGTTGACTCAGCATTTAACAGAAATGAGGAACAGGAATATTTCGTAGGGGGTGAAGGTGGCCGGTGCTTAAGGCTGACAAACTTACCACCTTCATGTGCCGATTGTCTTGAAATCTGGGAGGCTCAACCTCCTGGAATCCTCAGGGCCTCTCTAGACCTGTAATGGGATTGCTTTCCTTTTACCTTTTACCACGTTTAGAAGAAAATATGATTCAATATTGAGTTTGCCGAAACGAGAACGAAGGGTCATGCAGGACATAAAAGGTAGACAGAATGAAAGGGAATATAATCATAAAATTATATTTAAAAAATCAGGAGTACAAATCTCCTAAAAATGTTTGATATTTGAAGAAATGAATTTTCTTATTTTCTTTACGTCGATAAATACTTTACGGAATTTTGAAAACATATGTATTCATTCTTTAAAAAATACGTACTTATCATCAACATCCATTAAATTGGCTGAACAGAATCAACATGGAAAAAGATGTTCGTAATTCTTTGAACAACTACAACTAGATCTGCAGTACATTCCATAAATTAAAGTTACTTAGCGTCTTTGAGGATAATGTGTGAGAAAACTTCGGGGAATGCTGAAACTACACTCCCAAGAAATGAGAAACGTCACGAAAACCGACCACTGCAATTTTATCACTCATTGGAAAGTGTCTGAAAACCGGGCGCAATTGTTGAAACGTTCACATCTTTGCACAAAACATAAGTACGTATTTTTCTTTTTGGCGTTTAATTAAGGATCTAAGTAAATTCTTAGATTATCTACGCCCCGTGTGTGAAGGGTTTACTAATAACGTCGGTGGCGACAGTGTCTACATTTCTGGTAATATGAATGAAGTTTACAACGTGCTGTTCAAACGTGCATAGACTGAGCACTCACCAAAATACACAAAGCAACGTATTATCGATATTTACTAACATTGGTACCTTAATTGTAGGGTTACCATCCCAGGCTTCATGATATGCAAATCTAAGGAAGACTATAATACTTTCAAAAGTAAACACTGCGGAGCTAGCAGGCTATGGAGAAAGAAATATAATGTGACACACAATCTCTCACTTTCATTACCTTCAGTTGTATCTAAAGCTACATGAATAAATTCAAATTGTAATTTCCAAATTCTTGTGGACTAACTATTTCTCCAGTATAAATTGGGCAGAATAATAACATAACGATGAACACACCAGATTGTACCACAGCAACAAGCTACAAAATTCTTAAGACATTCAGAACACGCACGTTCACACAAAAATCGACAACATGTGCGTATTGAAATTGACGAATGTTGATTCAGTAAATGCACATGCATTAGTACAATAAACAAAAGAGTAATTCCTAATTGCCAAACAACACGCTTTGCGAAAACGCATTTGCTATTTACCATTTAATAAATTTAAGTAACACATTAAAAAAAATTTTCTGATGAGGAACCTGTACAAAGAAAAGCTTCCTACATTTATTTACTGTGATGTAAGAAGGAGAGGGTTGTGGCCATACCAAGAAAATTGCGACAAGAGTTATTAGCATACTTTGGACCCACCGTCCCAATATCATCATTCAGTCTGGCGATATCTAACAATACTGTAGCAGTTTCATAAAAAATATCTACTCAAATATATGTTTGGTAATTTTCTTTATTTTTTTGTTGATTTTTATAATTTATTTACGGATGATGAATTCAACGTCAGCAACATTAAGAATAATTCATTAGGAATAAATGATTTGGTTACCGAATCAAATAACAAAATAATAATTTCACATCTGATACTCGTATAAGCCTAATCAGAATGAATAACGGAGTATATAATATGGCTCTGTGAGTGGATAAAATAACAGACGGTCTAAAGTACATCGATTATTGATGCAGTATGGACTGTAGGGAGGGAGCAGGGCGGTTTAGCGAAGTGGTCCTAGATTTGCAGTCTGAAACACGCAGTTTGAATCTAAGTGGGACATCGGACATTCTGTCTGAGGAATTCCACAGTCTTCTTCCTTCCCTCCAACACATACCGTTTTAGTACTTCGGATAGGACAAGAAAGATTTTTTTCAAAACGTTTCCAATTCATAGTTTACTAATCATCGTACCATCGACGCCACATTCTACACTCGCAGGAAATAGAATATATATATATATGAGTGCTATGATTGGGCGAAATGTAAAAAAAAGCAGTACTGACCTAACAAACACAATTAAAGCACCACTGCAGCTAACGGAATATTTAGCAAGTTCTTTCATACTAGTAGATTTTAATTTTATTTGAAAAATGATAATAAACTTTTAACACATATGCTTCAGTGACAGAATGCACAAAAGACACACAAGGCCTGCGATTTGATGTTTATAGTACAGGGGTGCAAAATGTAGGGAAGAATGAGAATTAAGTAGCGCTAATGGCAGAGTATGTAACAAAAATATGAGGAACTGGTTAAACATTTAAAGGAAAGTGCTGGAGTATTATTCATGATTCGCCTTCTGTTTGGTCACCTATTGCAACATGTTCTAATATTAAGGGTCGGGTCACGAACTGTGCTTGGAACAACATAAACTGTCAGGATTAGTGGACTGCATCTGAAGTGGGCAGTTAGTAGCAGCAGCAAAATGAGAATGTCTTAAGGTTTAATCAAAGAATAAACCTTAAACATCAAGTTCCTTCTGATGGAATTAGAAAGCTTGTGAATTGTTGGACCACATGCGTTGGTCAGCGATTATGGTTACATAAAGAACAAGACATTCTCTGATTACTTTTACAGCTTATAATAAAACCCCTTAAGTAATTTAAATAATCACATGACAAAGGCTGGCACTACAATTTATTTAAATATTATTAATAATTCTCAAATGTGCCCTCCCCGTTGTGTGTAGTAATTAATAGGTAGGGTAATTACAGTCAATAACACAACAACGCATATCTAATTGATGTTTATTATAAGATGATAAAAAACTACATGTTTCGGCCACTATTGGCCATCATCAGGTTTTTCATCCGAAATATTTCTATGCTGTAAGAGTGTTTATCATCTTCTAATAAACATCAATTAGATATACATTGTTGTGTTATTGACTGTAATTACTCTACCTATTAATTATTTGTTATTACTAATATTTGTCTTCTTAGTCTTAATGCATGATCAGTATCATGTGCTGGGGTTACTGTTTACCTTTACTTTACAAAAAATGCAAAGTGATTAGGTCAATGTCAGACGTTCATTCGTAGTACAGTCTTTCCAGCGAAACGCCTGGTGCAGCGTGAATATTAATTTCACGCTTCAATGAATTACAAATAAAGGAGATGACTGTGACGTCATGATAGTTTATTCAAATGACTTTGCAAGTAGAAGTACATATTGACGTGTAACAGCTGTGTTCATATTGCGTAATTTAATGTGTCCTACACATCTGACGTTTTAAGAAATGTCTAAACTCACCCCACAATGACGACCTTCAGACAGCCTACACTCAAACCGGAATCTTTCTGAAGGTTGTCAGCGCTCTGTCGTCCCTGCTGCTAGAATGACTCATTTTAAACGATATTCAAGCCTCAAACACAAATTGCTGTACGAGTACTATGATAAAGGGAGATAATTAATTTAACGTTTCTTGGATAACGTATAAAGACTGAAGACGTTCTGTTTAAATCTCATAAGCTAAACACAACAATGGTACAGCCCAAAGTGCAACGCGCACACTCCTTTGTTTAGTCTCCTATTACTCGCACTTCTATGCAAGGTATATCATGACGTATGTGAATGTACATAAAATGTATTAGGCAGTTTCACATAATAACTTTATTTAGACGAGAATAAAATTTTATTCCATATCATAACACGATATTATTAACAATACACAGTCTCTTTTCGCCAGTTCTGTCAACATCCACTCATATATGTTCATTTTTGGATATACCCCATATCCTATGAAAGAAAACTGCCAGTAATCATACTGTTTTCCTAAAAATAAGTGACGTTATGCAAAATGTTTGTGTCAAGGTTTGGAGTCGGCGCATCATAATTAATTTAACAATTAGGATTGTTAGTGATATGCATTATCGAACGTGACTAGTGTTTCTTCCGGATATAATTTATTAGACACGTGGCTGGGGCGAGTTTTCATTATAATTTGAACAACACATATAGCTGTTACGAAGGTCGTTAGTCCATTCACGGAGTCCAGTAAGTTAATAAAAGAAACCTAGTTCTAATATAGGTCTGTTGGGTCGTGCAAAGGCTCAGGCAGTTTATCACCAGCCTCTCAAGGCAGAGGACGGATTTAACCCCAGGACAATCGACGTAAAATTTGGGTTGCATGAATTTGCACTGGGACAGGTTTCTGGGCGCGCTCGTTAAGTTGCGAAAAGTGACTATTAGATTCGTCTTGTCTGTCCGTCTGCAAGTAACCACTTGGCCCCACTGGGCGGACCTTCGTGGAGTTTATAATGCAGCGTTTTACTAAATTCTGCCTTGCATAAGAAAGTTTGGTTAACCTCGGCATAAAATGACAGACTATTTACAAACGTTGTTACATTCATTAGGACTGCTTCCGTTACTGACGTTATCATAGTTGCCTTTGATATTAATCGACAACAATCAAACAGCAATCCAAAATAATCAAAACTAATCTGATCCATAAATGAACAAAAAAGACGTGTCATTACACATCTTAACACTCATGTCTAGGAACACAAAACTGTGTGTATACTACGTAGACACTTGACGAATATCGTCAAACTGTGTACAGAATGTAATATAATATTAAATAATGTACGTCAGTACAACTACTTTATTACACAAGGTAATTACATAGGCTACATGTTTGGACTATTGATCAGTCATCTTCAGGCCTATTTTGTCAATTGAGTCACAAGATGCTATGCACACATTGGGATAAAAATACATAAAAATTAAATCACTTTTATGTATTCCATGAATGTAAACACGATGGGATCCCAATGTGTCCATAGCATCTTGTGACTCAATTGACAAAATAGGCCTGAAGATGACTGATCAATAGTCGAAACATGTCGCCTATGTAATTACCTTGTGTAATAAAGTGGTTGTACATTATTTAATATTATATTACGTTTATAAGCACATCGTGATGCCTCTGTTCAAATGTGTACAGAATGTTTTTAAATAAAAAATTATGAAATGTTTTGAATGGATGACATTTTGAGGTTACGTACGAAACATAAATTCAACATGCACGATATCAACTCAGATGTAGACTATAAATAATAAGATTTGCATAGGAGTGTGATGGTCCTATTGACAGTGATACTATGTAAAATTATGTACAGTAACATTGTGTGGCCACAGCGAATAAAATGGCATGACCATCCGAGAAAAGTCCAGGATATAAAGATACGAACGTGAGTCATTTTAATGTTGCAGACCTACGGATATTTTCAATCTTCTTCTCCGTCTACTTAGGTTTTCCCCTGTCATTATCATGCCACCACTTCTCCGTACTCAGTCATTTATCTGTTATCGACGTTGTGTGAATGTAGGAATTTACAGGGTCGTTAAACTACAGACTTATACAGGACTGTGTTCTCGGACCTCCCAAGCTACTCTTTGGTGCTTAGGAGGTCATGGATTCAAACTGATTAAAATCCTCTCACGCCCAGTGTTGAAGTAGTGAACTGACACATTTCTCAACGTAATTTCCTGTTCAACTTTCACAGTTATCCATTTAGAGTTCTGCTGTAGCCTATCGCTAATTCCGTAGAACAGCGAATATAGATAATTAAAGAATAAATCAATGATATAGCAATACAAATCTCACATATTTTTTGTCTATGCCAACCAAACAAGAAATCTTGTATATTACACTGAGTCATAAAGGTAAAGCAGTCCCATTACAGGCCTGGAGTGGCCCAGAGGGTTCCACGAAGTTAAGGTTCCCAGATTTCATGACAACGGCACATGATGGTGGTAAGGTTGTCAGCCTTACGCACCGGCCGCCTTTACCCCCAGGAAATGCTCCTAGTACTCATTTCTGTTAGAAGCTGAGTCGACCTCAGGGCCATTGTGCGATCGGAAGGGTTTTATGTCAATGAAAAATTCCAATGACACCATCTGGGATCGAACCAACGACCTTCCGATTTGTAGCACAGCACCCTAACCACTGTGCCACCGCGGTCTCCGGACTCAGTCATTAAAAATGTAATAATGCTGGTACTGTGACAAGGAGAAAAGGAAGCAGAAAATTTTCTTTTTAGTCATGTTAACTGTAAACACAAAAGGCTTTTCATGGGCTAGGATATAAGAAAAGCGTAAAATAAGAGTAAATTTGTCACTGTGTAGGCCATAAAGTATGCGCGGTAGCAGAGAAGAACCTCAACATTAGATTACGTGAGTAGTCAAAATCATGCCCCGGCCGCTTTGCCCCATTCAAAGATTCCGCAGTGCCCACTGAATACAAGGGTGGGTGGGCTTCACAGTTCGTTCAGAAGCTCTGGAGAAAACAGCAGCTATATGGGTTATGATACCCTGGCTCTCGGGTTGTAGCCACCGCACACTTTCTGTACAGCAGCACGCCAACCAGCATCTTGTCAGAATGTCAGACATATCGAACAACTCCACCACCGGCTAAGTTGGGAAGAAACGCTTCTGGTTTGTATTAAGAAGGTGCTCAGTTTGAATATGGACCGGGACACAGATTATCTTGAGTAACACTGTCGTCGTTTTCTTTAGTCGCTGCAGGAAACTGACGAGATATCACTGTAAATTAGACCACCTCCGAAGCCTCCACATCTTCCTAATTAGTTATTCACTATCATGCTGTTATCGACATAATAAGCGCTAGATTTAGTTACTCAGAATGTCGTTAAACAAACCACAAATAAGTATCTTCAGAGAAGAATTCTGCCTGTAACTGACCCCATGAGGACCTACAGTTTCTCTTGAGAATATTCCTGAATACTTACTCAGCGGATAAATTTCTCTGTTATGTAACTCGAATATTTATCACCGTCTTCACAAACGTCCTTAATTTGATTTCATGGCCTTAAAGTTTTACTTTAACGAGGCCCTTCGTTATGCGTCATGACTGAGTGAGTTATCACTGAGGTAAATCGCGTCAAGCAGGCACCCATTTCGACAGGAATACCTGCTATCCTGTCTGAGGTTTCTCTGTCGAGGAAAAGCTTTGGATAACATTATGATACACTACAACTGCCTCCTCTACATAGACCTCTACCTGTCGTCTACTGTGCCAAATTCCCTTCGACCCTGCACAGTCCCTGAAGTTCATACAGAATTCTAATACAACGGAATAACCATGCATGATCAATGTCATGTTTCAGGTACAGAGTTCTCCGCAAAGAGTGGTAGTTCCGCTACTCGTCAAATGAGGAAAACCGTGTTCACGGACCGGGGACAGTGCTGATGGACGCGGAGCCCCAATCAGGAATAACCAGACATGACTAATGTTATGTTACAGGCGCAGAGTTCGCCGCGGAGAGTCGCAGTCCCGGTGCTTGTGAAAGACGGTAAGCCGTGTTCAGGAACTGGGGACGGTTCAGTTGGTGGAGGGGGCCGGTCAGGAATCGGCAGTGGTCAGTCGCCACAGACAGCAGGTGCGGGGGCTACACACTGCTCACACAGCCCTGCGAGTTCCGGGCTGACTCACCAACAGCAGCAGCAGCAGCAACAACAACAGCAGCACCAACAGCACCAGCAGCAGCAACAACAATCAGCGTGCAGCAGTACGGCCAGTCTACTCAGCAACATGGCGTACCAGCGCCAGAACCTCGCAGCTATGGGCATGCAACACCAACATCAACAGACAGCTAATATGTGCTCCTCCTACCTCCCACTTCAGGGCCGGGCCTGGTAATGAACTTCATGAGACGGCCAAAAGACATGTGCCCATCCTACGATAACTGTATCTTTAGCGCAAATCAGAATATCGAACGAAGACACTATCATCGATATGACGAGTTGTAGGTAGTTACTCCTAGGATATGCAGATTTGTGAGGCAGTCGAAAGACACTTCCGAATCCCGTGGTAATGGTATCTCTGATGGAAACCAGAAAGTTGACTGATAATAGTCTCCGTTAAGTACCAACCTATCGAGTTGACTGAGGTGAAGATATGGAACTGGTATGTGAGGTGGCCTAGACCAGTTTGCGAATCCTGTAGTAAAGGTAATACTACTGAAAATTAGAAACGCGACAGTTAATACTCCCAGTAAATGGTCGAAGTGTCGAGGAGTAGCTAGTCGACTGTAATCTGCATATGGAAATTCAGCGAGGAAGCCACAGATGTTTGCATATTCTGTGATAATGTCACCTCTAATAAATGGGGTCTGAGTTGTCAGAAGGCTGACCAAAAGTTTTAAGGATATATGGCAGTGCATTCAGTCCACCGTAACAGTGATGTCTATGGTAAGGATACCGTTCTATTAATGCGTAGCCAACGATAATGGAAAAGCTAAATCGATACAGCTAGTCTATTGTGGCAGTGATATCAAGCAACAGCGGGCTGAACCCATCGCAACAGACTTATTTATATTGTTATAATGAAAGCAAACGAGATGCACGGTTTCTCGTATTTATTTGACAAAGTACTCTACATGTTTCGGACAGGTCCACTGTCCATCTTCAGCAGTATCTCAACACTGTATAATCGCAATAGGTATTTGTCATTCTAGTTCTGTTGGCGTCTGCTAGCGTGGTCAGGTCCTGACCACTCTAGCAGATGCCAGAAGAACCAGCATGACAAATACCTATTGCGTATATACAGTGTTCAGATACTCCTGATGATGGACAGTGGACATGTCCGAAATAGGTAGAGTACTTTATCAAATAAATTTGAGAAATAGTGCATTTCGTTGGCTTTCATCATAAGAATATATCACGATGCACGGTCCTCTGAATGTCAAAGACATTTACATAACAACAAAGGACGAACCAACAGAGTTTCCAATGGAAGACGACGATTTGATTCAGTGAAATACTGTGGTAACTGTGTCAATTAAAAGACCCACTGTATTGCGTGTTACGCACAGCGTCTGTAGGTCTGCTCGATATGATGGCAACTTGTATTACAGAATCTTTCGATTTATCAGTATGATCTATTCGGGCAGCAATTCATTTTGGTGGTAAGGGGTCTAACAGCGCGACAGCGACAGATGTACAAGGAAATTGTATGTAATCAAATATAACTGTACAGATAATGCTCTTTCGATATGCTTGAACTGACACGACCATAATCAGGACTGTAAAACCAGCGACACATCACGATGTGTCACGTGGCGCTCTTGAGTAGCGGGTAAGAAACTTGACCTATTAAACGACATCAGATCTTTACAGATATGCTGAATATTACGCCTATATGACTTCCATAGATTTGGTCATATATTTTAAATGAAGAAGGTGAGAATATTGAGTTGTATTTGTGAGTGTTATAGCCTGACTTCAGCAGTTGTTGAATCCAAACACAGTACGGACTACAGTGCTACCACTTGATTGGACGTCAGTATATTTATGGGTTGCATAATAACTTTTAACAGACAGCGATTGTTTCGCTCTCTATTCCTACAACATTAACCAAGTGATCTTTTTTTATTGAGACGCGATGTGTTTGGTAGGTGAGAACGAAATTTTTAATTGTTGTACTTTGTACAGGAAATTTGTCTCTCCGACGCTTCCTCTAGATACTACAAAATTTAAAAACAAGTGATAAACTCAAAACAATATAATTAAGGTTACCTTTATAATAATTAGAGAACACTTTCAGTATCAACCCCACCTCTTTTTTCCGATGATGATGATATGGTGATGACGAAGAATTATATAAAATAAAATGAAATAAAAATTCGACGATTTTGACTGGTTTGGAATAGGGCTAAATTCTTCCACAGAACGGATGAAAAGTTCATTGACTGGTATTCAGCTACACAGATTTGAATTGCTCCGTTACTAATAACTGCTGTATCAGTCTAATTAATTATGCAGAACATCTCGAAGAACGACATGTGTAATGTAGGGGCCGTTAAACTGTATTCAGGTCCCCAATGTACAAAACTAACAGTAAAATGAGTAAAAGTAGTAGAAATAATTTTCGCAATTGAGCGATAAATATCAAAGTGTCAGGGTAAGCAAACGTTCCTGTGCACCTGTCCGATGTAGGACATAGGATAGAGTGCAAGATATAGTGAATGAATGTACAGTATTCCTAATTACTCTCACTGGAATGTAGACATGCTTCTGCTCGTTTACCTTTTTTTACGAAAAATCCTTCCAATTCAATGTCGGAGATACACATAATGAAATTATTTATTTCTTCCCCATCAAATGATGCCCAGAGAATTTTCGCTTACCTGTATAAGGCTTACACCAAACTACAATAAACAAGCCAATTCGGTACAATTCACGAGAAAGTGAGAGAGATATTAAATCATAATATATCATATCTAAACACTTGAAGGCAATGATTTCAAGCAAGCGAGGGCAGAAATGATGTCAGAAAATCCTACGGTAAATACGACTTTATGTGCGCGAGGACAGATCGGTTTAGGTAGACCTACACAAGCCAACAACGAAAAAGATACTGAATAGAATTTGCGATAATAATAGTGTCATTGAACTTCAGCACAAAGTAAATATATGCTTTGTCTGTGGTAAAGAAGGGTCGAAAGGTCACATATGCAAAGCGTTCCGCATTCGAACTGGTATCCTATATTTGTCAAACAGCCAAACACTAATGACATCAGGAAGTGAGGAAAGATAGGCTCTCTTATCCACCGCTTCGCCTACAATAACACGGTAAGGTAAATTTTAGTTTCAACGATTTGAGGTTTGTAGAGTGGTGTTGTTGAAGATTTCATTCTTCAGGGATGTAGGGCTGTGTCGTTGTGTATGCAGTTGGCAACGTTTTGAAGAAACGTAGTGCCCTCATGTTCAGGGTCAAAGAGTCCAAGAATAATGGCTAGACTTCTTGAACTGAAGGACCGTAAATATGAAGGCATTGCATCCACTGCAGTGTCGGGAACTGATCACCTACAGACAGTGCCGTATACCTAGAAGACTTCATCTTCAATTTTTGTTTGGTGTTCTGCTGAACGTACATCTCAGTACAGTCTTAGTAATTAACCAACTTAATGCATAAAATCTTGTTTTATAATAAGTTTATTATATGCCTCTATATGTTTCGAGCACTATGTGCTCATCATCAGGAGGTCAAATTTGTATTATACAGCATCTGGTATCATCACACCTGTAGGTGGTCGTCCGGTGCACAGGTTGAGAGAGGACTGAGTCCTGTATGCTGTATAATACAAATTTGACCTCCTGATGATGAGCACATAGTGCTCGAAACATATAGAGGCATATAATAAACTTATTATAAAACAAGATTTTATGCATTAAGTTGGTTAATTACTAAGATTTATCTTCAAGTTTAATTTGCAGTAACTGTCTTAGTAGCTTAGATTATTCACAAAATTTAAAAAGATATTCTTTCTGTGATTGGTCACGATGTGCAAATTTGTGTGCTGAGGTTCAGAAGTTAACAACTTGTTCTGAATCAAAACTCGAAGGGTGTTTAATTAGACTAAATAACAGCTGTTGCGACATCGCCAGTATTAGAACTCACGTTAAAAACCAGTAACATTATTAATTACAATGATCAATAAATTATCAGCCTTACTAAATTAGTACCTAAGAGACATGAAACATGACAGGCACTATCAGACATATCATAAGATGATTTAGAATTGAGGCTGTGTTGTATTGCCTACCTTTACTTACTACATCGCGACTTTCTTGAATATAAAATATACAGCGTACGCTATGAAAATAGACTTATTCCGACTGCTTTTGTTACAACATTATCAGTAAAATAATTATGACCTTAGCATTGGAATTGTGTTATTATTGTAACAGTTATCATACCTTCACTGATGTGTGTTAGTGATTTATACTGTTCGAGGCCAATAATACATTATAAACTGCATGCCGAACCCGAAATGTCGGCCAACATATATAGTTCTGAGCTAATCTGTATAGTGGTTTCAAGAAATCGATTGAAGATTGGTATTCTGTATTTAGTAAGGCAATTAAAAGGAACGTCGCATATAAAATGCTGTGAGCCTATATGTATACCAGCCCTCTAGTGATGAATAATGATGTATACTTCAAATTCTTGCTCCTCTTGATCTATGTGGTTGCCGTGGCTTGTAAAGCCTGTTCCATCAACTCCCATTAAAAAAAAAGAAAAATGTTTCTTTACACTAACAATTTGGCGTAGTTTATGTAAGCATTTATAGCCTGATAACATTATTTGAAATGTTACATCTTCAAAGTCTCAAACAGTACAAATTACTTTACCATTCCAGTAACTATACGTAATATTACATAAATTACATAAACCTAGCATCATATAAACAGGTCCTTGAATGCACAATAGTTTTCAAAAATATAAAGTTGGGAAGCAAAAAATGTGTGCCTACATCGGCGTTATCTTCAGTGCAGTACAAATTCTTCCATTTTTGCACAAGAATTATATTGCAAGTAGTATCTTAACAACATTCTTGCTGTACATTCTGTTGTGTTCTTGTAGTCAAATGAATACAACTTAATGTCCTTCCAAAGCAAGCTGAATTCATTAACCCCTTACAGAAACAGGGTTACATAGTGAAGACAAAATTTCGGCCTTGAAAATGTCATTTTCTAGTCAATGCTGATTGTGAATTACTATTAATTATTCATATCGTAATTGTCTCATGACCTTTGAAAGCCAAATTCTGTCGAAAATATTTTGGATCATTATCTTTCTTTCGGCCTATTGGATTAGACAATGCCTATTATCTAAAATTTCATATTTACAAAACACCAAAGCGTGTTTCCAAATTTCATGACAATTTTACAGTAATTCTGAAGGGAAATTTTGACGCCCGACATGGAGATTACTCGTCCTAAATACGTACACTAGGACTGTAAGAGCAAACAAGAACCCACCTACGTTACCTATCAGTTTGATGTTTGTGTGACTGCGCATCATTGACACAATAATATAAACAGCCAACTAGATGAAACAATAAAAATTTCTTAAAAATTTCAATCAGCTCAACATGTTTTGGGCGATAATTTAGCCCATCCTCAGGAGCACTAGACTGCGTTTGCAGCTTGTGGTATAGAGCAGGCAGCATCGTCGGTGCTTTGTACCACAAGCTGGAAACACATTCTAGTGCTCCTGAGGATGGGCGAAATTATCGCCTAAAACATGTTGAGCTGATTGCAGTTATTAATAAATTATTATTGTTGCATCTAGTTGGCTGTTTATATTATTTTACCTATCAGTATACAATCGGAAAAGAACAAGCAAGTGATTTTTGGAATAGTATGTGTAGAAGTAAAAGTCTTCTTTTTTATTTTAATAATACTGTAATTCAATCCCATCATCTTATTCCTTATGTTTGTAAATTTGGTACTCGCGGATCATTCGTTCAAAAATAACAGCACAAATTATGAACACTTCATCCCTCGTCAAAATACGAATTGATGACACAAAAAACTAGTTCTTAACGTAATAGTACGAGATTGAAACTACTAAAATATTTTAGAATGTGTTCAATAATTAATTTGTCATAATCGGAAGAACACCCTGAAATATTCTTCTTAAATTTACCTTTTAATTATTTTATAAATATTTTAGAAACTAGTGTATATAGTTCTTACAAATACGACAGTGAATTAAGTTTGTCATGTTATGAAGCATAACCCACAACAGTTGATTGTAATCGTATTTTGCGGAAGTTACAATTAAGATATGGATACTTTTCTAGCAATATGCGTTCCGTATGACTGGAAAATGGTTTTCTCAAAGCTGAAACTTATATTTATTTAATTAGTATACCAACTTATGCACATACATAAAAATTCCACATTAAAACATTAAAATTGCTCCGACATGTTTCGATCCTAAGATCATCATCAGGGAGCTACACTTTCCTCGCTAAAGTCACTATTAAAATTAGTCACTGAT
>Ga0131853_10004024_pt1 | contig 26371 bp, 13 predicted proteins | sample TergutLab28metaG_FD_92764 | JGI IMG/M metagenome (GOLD analysis project Ga0131853, IMG submission 92764) | Labiotermes labralis P1 segment gut microbial communities from Petit-Saut dam, French Guiana - Lab288 P1 (version 2) (version 2) | ecosystem: Host-associated > Arthropoda: Insects >... | reverse complement strand
GATGTTAATACATCCATCCTCAGGAGCTTGCGACTTATTTGTTGAGTTATTTCATGGGTTGTATTGTTCTGGTTCGATGTGTGTTGGTGTTACGTTGTGGTTTGGCTGGGGTGGTGTGGTATCGGTATGCAGGCTGAAGCACTAGTGCTTCAGCCTGCATAGGTCTCTCTTTATTCAACTACTCTACGTTTGTTGAAGGTTTTGTATTGGAAGAAAAATCTATTGATGGCGTTATGCAGACGACTTTTTACGAAGCAAAATTGTGCCTGAAAATCGCGATTGTCCTACATTTTTTGTGGAAGAATTCTGTATCAAATTTAAACAAAACGTATAACATTGTTTATGAGGTATATGGAAAAGGTCCATTTGTGAAGTAGGGAAAATCAGGCTTTGTCATATGTCAGTACGACTGTTATAAGTACTGATGCTAGGTCTCAGACGGACAGACAAATTGTCTTAGCCTCCCCAAAATGCGTTTTTTTGTTTTGTTTTGTAAATGAGGCATATACTTAAAATAAATATTGTAGAATTCTGCGTATTGCATTGTAATAACTGCAGTATTTCAGGGGCACAAAAGCAATATAAATCCACAAAGTCAAAGTTGAAGCACGAAATTTCGACGCTCAGCACCACTTGGTTGAAAGTACTTCCATATTTTTGGTATGCTTTTTGTTTGAAACGGAATAATTTGTATAGCTATGTTTGTTTGATTGTCTTCGTGTTTGACTACAATATTCTTAAAATTCTTATGTACATAAGATACTGCATAAACCCTATTATTTGCCTTGAAAAGACGGTGATATTTGAATTTCAACCGACGCATTAAAGTTAAGAGTAAAGGGAATAATAAATAGGTGGTGAATACGTTGCCATAGTTTATTCAAGAATGAATATATTGACGATGACGATGACGAAGATATTTTGATCATAATTACTGTGGGATATTGAATTTAATATTCAAGTTGGCAATGTAGGGTTAGAAAGGTCCGTAAACTACGTCGAAAAATTGAGGTGAGAATACGTAAAGTTACATATGTTTGAAAACTTAGCGTCATGTACAGCTCCGTAATAATGAATTGACTATGACATGGCATGCGTAAATTTTCATTTTTAATTTTGTTAATTTCTTGGAAGTTGAGCTACCCTGTGAAAAACTGAGAAAAATCCTATGGATTTAAAATATTCTTACAAAGTTACTATTATACTTTCTTTTCTTTTATTTTTGTTTACAGGATTTTGTTTGTTTGTTTATTGGTTTGCTCCCTTCATTATCTTTTCTCTCCCATTTCATGGTATAGAAGGGCAGAACATGAGCTGAATGATAACAGAGGTTTCGAGAGTTTATGTTGTTCATAAATTCAGGACCTCCGGTTTCACTTTTGATATTGTTCCCAGTCACACTTTCAGTAATTTTCAAAAGATGTATATTACATATTAATATTATGATTTTCAATAAACTGACGTTTATCTAACATGATTAAAATGTGTGTCATATAGCTACCTTATTTATCTCGCCAAATGTGTGTAAATTTTCTCTAAAATATTTCTCGTGTTGATTTGCATTTAACAGGATTCAAATTCTGGGTTGTTTACCTTAAGGTCACGCCTGTCTTGCGTCTGCTTGTAATGCCAATAATCACACATTTATCGAAGCCCTGCACTAAAAACTACTTTACAATAACCGTCAATGCATATCCCCTCTAAGCCAATAGAACAATCGTTCCCAAACTGTACTTCACGGAACCCTAGGGCTCTACAGAATGCTTCCAAAGGATGTGCGCTAGCAACCTGCGAACACGAATTTCACTTATATGTAATTCTTGAGAAAGTAGTAGTAATGTGTAACAGGAGAAACTGGAAGTATTTGTAATTTATGATAATTATTGTATATTGTAAGTAAAATGTGTGTATCAAAACATGTTTTCGATAAATAGGATCCAAAAACACTATAGAATTTGTCACACAAATGTGAACACTTTGATACCTTGCAGAGGACAAACTGCGTGTTCATGACAAAGACCAATGGGGTGCTGCAAAAGGGAATCATTCTTATTTCCTCTAAGAGTCAAACGGAACACATGAAGATTATGTGTGTTCAAGAGTAGTGTCTATTAGTGTTACAGTAGGTGGTACGTATGTTTACCGCTGGACATTTCAGCGTTGTACCAAGTTCCGTCTAAGCTGTTGGCTATCTTACTAGTATGGTGGGAAAGAAGTGCAGAAAGAAAGGAGTACGGACCGACGGTAGGAGAGATAAGACTATCGCAATATATTCTTACGTTCATTATTTACGTCATTAAAATGATACACGATTGACCTCAGGCAAAAAAAAACACTTGCAGGGAATTCATGTCGTGATATTTTAAATTGCGGTGTGTAATTGTAGTTATTTGTAATGTTACCTTCTGTGTGTGATATAAGAAGCAGCAAATGTTCCGTGTAGGCTTATGTAGGCCTAAATATGCGTTTGGAGTCCGCGAGTAAATTAACCCCCTCCCCCCACTTCCTTGTCACCCACTTTTATTCCACCACATCAGCAAAAAGAAATGAATTTGTTGTTTTAGGGGGTTGGATTGGGGAGTTTCTTTCAGCTTCTGTCATACCCAATTCAATTTAATGGGCTTAATGATCTCTTTAACAAAAGTCTTTACGTTCATTATATGTATTGATACATCTAATACATAGACGAACTGTTCTGTATGGTAAAGTGTACACTGTGTATGCCACTACTGTGGATGTCACTAATATTCTACAGGTATTTCGAAAAAAAAAAATTTTCTTTATGCATCTTGTGTTTTGCAACTTTTCTTTCGAATCGCATTTTGACTGAAAATAAACAGCTGTTTTCCGTACGTATTTTTCTTACCGCTCTTTGCTCCTTACTAGGTGCCTGCAGGCTGTAGCTTGTTGCATTAGGTAGGTCTGTATTTTAGCAGCATTCCATACGTATGAGAATAAAAGTGACCTGCTTTCGTAAGGGTCATTTCGACGCTAATTCTTGAAGCGAATGTAAAATTGTGACAACTGTTGTTGTTGTTGTTGCTTTACTAATGTTTTCTTACGTGTTAGTATTTATGTTGTTGTGATAAATATTTGGCTTTATCGCTCGAAAACCCTCAGAATTTTCTCAAATTTAAAATTCGCTTTTACATATAAAATTATGGTGTTTCACTGAGTCACGAATTGTGGTTCAAGTCCATATGAAGGGATATGAAAAGCGAATGCCTATAGTTAGGCCTTCGTAATTAACAAATGGATAGTTATGCAAGTTTGTATGAACTTTCAGCAAATATAAATTTAGAGTAGCTCAACAATCAACCGTAAATTCAACGATCCGCGCGGCTCTCATATTCACAATTCTTAAAACGCTTCGTTTTTCTCAATAAGCCTACTTTTATAGTGCTTGACAGTAAAAAATTCCACTTTTCTAGTATAAGCTTATTATGAATTAAAGCTAAACGAATATTGCAGAAAATACGGCGTGTCTCTGTGTTCCCGACTTTGGTGTTTGAAATAAATGTGACTAAGTCTGTTATTTGTGAGTTGGTCACAAAATAAATAGCCATAATAACTGCATTACTTCTTCGGATTTTAAATTTGTCCGTACAGACTCTATAGGAAATCTCTAAAAAAGTACGTGTGTATGTGATAGAGAAGTATTTTACCACTTGTTTTCGATGGATACGGTTTAATGTTTGCAGTTTCCAAACTATGTGCTTCAGAGGGTGATTTATCCTTTATAATAACATACCGAATTACAAGAAATTAGCTCTTCTTTTGATGATTTCGTAGGGTTATAACTGTACGGTAGGTGGTGCTTGAAATAAAGAGTAAAAACGGTGAATGAACGGTGAGTTCCATTCATTTACCGCATAAACGACATGTTAGTTACACTCAAATACGTATGTAAAAAATCAGGTCAGTAGTAAAAATTGTTTAACAATTATTTGATGTCTGTCTTCAAAATCTTTTCCAAGTGTAGTTTCTGGTTACACCTCTTCTGATTTGTTGTTGAATTTCCACGGGAATTTCGGTAGTCTTTTATAAAATATATAGGGCCTATAAAGTTTTTGATTACACACTTTATACCACATTCAGCAACTTAATCCTTTGAACAAACGAGGACAGCATATCTTGCAAGGTCACGTGCAAAGTGCTCATGAAATTGAATGTTATGGTAGCTATACAATACTCATGCTTGTTCTTTTACAATCGTAATGAACGTTATGTTATGAAAACAGAAAAATTGACCTTATAAAACCTAGACAGTGTGGTGAATCCTTCAACGTAACCACATTCATGATTTTTCATAAACAAAAATGAAGAGGAAAATTTTACTGCCTATGAAACATGCAGCTAATTAACAGCAGCAACAGCAAAGGCAGAATTTAGAAGCCTTCGAATTGAATTTTGAAAGTACATATTACGTCAGTGTAATACAGTATTACGTTGACCTACAAAGGGCAAACACAAAAGGCTCCGTAAAAGAATGTTGAGAATTTTCTGCAGACTATGAAGAAGACAGTAAAACAAATAGAATAAAAATACGTATATAGGACAACATATCCAGTTATTACGTTCTAGGAAATGCTATAAAAATGTAACATAGACCAAGCTAGTTGTAATATGGTAAAATTTGATATGGAACGATTTCGTTACTAACTATTTTTAAGTTACTCAACATTAGTGATCGCTTAAACAAAAAAAAAGTCTCAAAATAACACAGCTACATGTGAGATATGTTTATAATATACAATATTGATCATGTTAAATGATTTTTTTTTAGTAATTCAAATCGCGATAATAGTACAACTTTTGTAAGGAAGAGATAGCTTTTATGAAAACAAATATGCTTTTACATTCTTTTGATAAACTGTATCATTTTCGCTTGATTGTGACCTCTTAGATTAAAACATGTAACGAATTGTGAAAACGGATATTATTTTTATGATAATAGGGAGTTGTCCAACTGAAGTATTGTTTGATATATTAAGATACAAAAACACAACGAAATAACGGCTGTTAATCAGTACAGCACCTTAATAACATGGAATTCAAAGCTTGTATTTAATAGGAACAAGAACATTATTAAATACATTAAATCATTGTAGTACCTGGAACAGAGGCTGTGAAAAGAATTGGATCTCAGTCTTCATTAGAACAATGCTGCACATAACACACTTTCATTCTATGTTCCCATTAGCCTGCAGAGCCGCAGTATATGGTTCTAGGCATATTAATTAATAAATTTTGTTTTGCAAACTGTCATCTATAAACATCTGTTAATTGAGAATTTAATTTTCGTTTATGTACGTGTAAGAGAGATGGAGCAAATGTGTCTCGGGGACATTTCAATTTAGATGTTTTTCAAAGAAGCAGCACGTTTGCTGTAAACGCAAGAAGTGAAATTCAGTCTTACTGGATGAACGTTTAGTTTTCCTTATTTTATCTGCTGTCGTGGATGTAGGCAACTTAATTTCTGATATTTACATACTTCCACTTCCAAGCCGAACATGGATCGTACTCATTAACTTCTAGTTCCGGTGAATTTGCGTGTAAGGTCTGTAATAATATTGATTTGTATAGTCGTATGACGCAAACAAAACGTTCACATGCACTACTCAACACTAAAAGCTTTTCTGTATCTAATCGGTGATTATGTTTAAATTTATCCGTTTTGAAGGAGCTTATACACTATAAGCGTGTTTGTCAATTGGTATTGTGTTTTCCTGTAGAGAAGACCATAAAATCTGACCATTATGGAATTAAATCATTTAACATACCGAAATATTTCACAGAAGAATTCAGGCAAAATATTTTGATGATATGATCGGCATTATAAATATCCTTTTGTTTTTATTATCAGTAAAATTCTAATAGTTCTGTAACCTTCCACATGAAAACAGACGTAATTGTGGTGTGTAATGGAAATATCATGTATTGGTCGGAAGGCTTTGAATGAACACATGACTGGGCAACCAAAGTTAATGTTCTTGTATAAATTGTGTTATTAAAGTGTGAATTACATTTATTGATATGTTGCTCATAAACGTGTTGAGATTTTAATTGCTGTGGGCCTAGACGGATTTGAAGGATGCTCTCCGGCCTGCAGAAGGTACATTGCAGTCAGATGTTCTTCTGATTATACGCTCCTCATTGACACTGAGATGACCTGTTGGCGTTCAGAGTGATGTTGCCCTGGAAATAAAGTGCGTGCCTTCTTCTCAGCAGTAAATTGTAATCCCACATGTTACGTAACAATCTTTTATCTGAAATCTCTTTCAAACATTCTGAGGTGTGCCATCCCCGTTGTGTGTTTAAACTATATGGTGAGGTAAATTCAGTCAAAAACACAACCATGAATGTATGGTATATTATATAAAACTCTTTTAGCAAGAAAACTGTCAAACCTGAAGATGGCTGCTATAGGCCGAAACATGTAGTTTTTACATTGCTAATAAACACCATCATTTAGCCATATATTTATAGTCGTGTTTTTGACTGAATCTACCTCACCATATACTCTTTCAAACAGGTTCTCTGCATCATTTTATCATTCTGTTAAACTAATCTTTTGATAGTTCTATTATATAATTAAGACACGTAATATTACAGTCTTCTTTAATGGTGTATAAGTACTGAATCTCATTTACTTCCATTACTTTTAAATATAATTTAAATACATGGCTACCCTCTAGTTAAAAATGCGTTTTGTCACAAATTACTTCCCATGTGGACAGCTATGTCTACGGTCTGTGTGTCTAAAATGCTTAAAATAAAATTTGTGGAGTCCAATGATATATATAGACCTAATAAAGGTATGTATCTTGCTTCAGATTGCTTAGAAGAATATATCAAACTGCACTTCGCTTTTGTTTGAAGTATGGGGTGTATCTAACTGACTGGGAAAAACATTAAATGTTCTGGACAAATTTGAACATGGACCCATAATGCTACATTTAGTGTAAACTGAGCACGTGGTAACGTCGATAGAATATGCGGACGGACAGAAGAATACAGACTCCGAATTGTGCGCTAAATTATAAACATTGCGCAAATAACTCGCGATTATTTTCCATTTCAAATTTCGTTCCTTGTAATTTCAACCTCCACGAAGACCAGCAGTTAACACAACACACTGTCCGAAGTTGCAGCCGTAATGGACGGCAGCGGGTTCGAATTCCTGCAGCGACAAGAGAAAATTTTTCTCCAAACTATCCGGAGTGGTTTTGGCCCCCCCCCCCAAGACCCTTCTTCAGAGGGCACTAACAGGCTCTTTCCGCGGGAGTAAAGCGGCTGGAGCGTGAAAATGACTACTTAACTCGATATAATCCCGAGGTCAAGAATGGGTGGAGATAGAACTCTACTCCCGTATTTGTCTACATGAGGTGTACACAGATAAATATTTATTGTCCGAATTTATTTTTCTTGCATTTATTTTTAAATATATGTCATACAGTAAAATGTCCAAGTGCGAGGGAAACGAAAGTATAAAGTTGGTACTTTGTACGGCAGAGTTTGTTTGTGATTCTGGTATTGTCTGTATGTTGTGACATTTACAAGGCTGTTGTGCTAAATGGGTCTTAAAGGGTATTTTGAACACGTGAAATGCATTGAAAAGGCTCAAAGTAAGTTTCTGTAACCTAAAAGGTGTAACATATATTCCACATTAATTAGCCTTTCGTTCATTCATCTTCATCTTCATTTCTACACCGTCTAACTTCGTTTCTGCGGTGATGAGAACGTGATGCCCAATCTTGAAGCTTTCGATGGTTCAGAATTCTTAATGAAGCACTAATACGGATTGGAGAGCTAGTGTTTTCTCTATAACATTTAAACCTCTTTCTCAACAGAACGTTTTCGGTATAAACCTAGCGAAATCAGAGGCATGTGAATGACTTTATTTATAAAACATCGCAAGTACAAAGACGACATGATCAAAATTAAAACGAAACACGACACAAAAATATGATGTTCAAACAACTTTAAAACAGAAATATTTGAAATACTTCACTTAGAAGATTTCCACTTTGTGCCTTACAAAAGAAGATTCATTGCTGCTACCAATAAGCTTGTATTCTCTGGTCTGTCTGAAAGACTTCCTAATTACTGTCATTTCGTAAAGTAATCGAATGGACCGCACAGGGAAATTCTCTTCTTCGTTTATCAGTTTCAGTCTCCCCTTCCTTGAGAAGACTAATAAATAATCTCACTCTTCTTTGTATTTCGTATAGGAATGTGAAAATTTCTGAAGAACTGACTGTTAAAAGGCGCCATACTTGCACTAATGCGTCTTTAATTTAGTTTCTCGTTAAACAAATTTATATTAAATAGGTCATTTCCTCATGTGCAACATTTTCTCACTCATCAAAACATTAGGCTTACAACCTACAGGGAAAAATAACATCTGAAATATATTTTGTGGCTCGTAATCCTTCGGTAATCCATATGTACCACCCAAAAGGCAAAAATGATGACGCTTTTATAGTAACAAGTTGTGAAATATACAGTATGGAGTGCTGGATTACATGTATTTTCCAAAACGTTCTGTGTTTTTAAAATTTCGCTATGTTTGTTTATTGCAAATATAAATGATTATATTTCACTTTATTCTTGTCCGTCATGTCCTGTATACCTTATGACAGACATGAGCATTAAAACTTTGTGCTTTTCAGGGACTTTGGTAGAGTTATGAAACCTCCGAAAACTACAACCAGTCTTTGACGTTTTGCTGGCCGTGCATCTCAGTATATTTATCTCAGTATTTAACCTACTTGATGCACAAAATTTGTTTCACAATAAGTTTTATTTCATGCCTCTACATGTTTCGAGCACATGTGCTCGAAACGTGTAGAGGCATGAAATAAAACTTATTGTGAAATAAATTTTGTGCATCCAGTTGGTTAAATACTGAGATAAGAAATACAACCAGTCTATTTGCACATAAAGCCTCACTTACTACGTCACACGGAACAGTGTGCTTCTATAGAAAGAAAAATGGGTGAGTGTTGTGTAGGGAAATATTGGTTTTTTATTGTGAGAAATTTTCCTGACAAAAAATGTGGGGAAAATTCTAATAGTGGTGTTAAACCTGGCTCTAAATAAACAACCTTCTTACAGTTGTTACGAATGTATTCTTTGTGTTTTATTTAATTATACGTAATCCATGTCAAAAACGGTTGCTCGCCAAGCATAAGTAAAAGCTGCAAATATTTTAGAACTGCATAAAGTAATATGCAAACAGTTGTAGACATCTTGGATTCCAAAATCATGGCGCCAAAAACAATATAACAGTAATCCGACCTATGCGGTTATATATTAACAATTATAACACTGTATTAAACACATAATAATTTTCCAAATGTTATTACCGGAATTCCAAAGGTTAGTTTGTTAGCGATAGTGTAAAGATCTTGGATTTCTAGTTCGTGGCGCCAAAACAAATATTACAGAAATACTGTCCATATTATTATATATTAACAGTTATAATATTCTATTGAATCTAGAATGTTCTAGACGTTATCAAAATTCCAAAGTTTAGTTTCAAAGTACCCAATAAAAAATTTGGTTGTACACATCGCAGCCGCTTGGCGCCTCATGTAAACAGTTGTAGGCATCTTGGATTTCTAGTTCTTGGTGCCAAAATAATTATTACAGTAATAGGTCGTCTATATTATTATGCGAGATGTTCAAGACGTTCGTCCACTATCTGTGTTATATAGATATCGTTTGCTTAATCTACCCTTCTGTGGGACGGTTGTAAGGTTTATTGAAGATTAATTTTTAATGCAGGCTGCTTCATCAGACGAACACAGATCAGATTTAAATTGGCAGAATTTTATTTTAGAATTCTCCTTCCAAATTCCTTCACAGTCGCAGACAGACTCAAATTTTCTATCATATGTTTATTTTGTAAACTTCGTGCAAAGAACGCGTAGAAAAAGAAACACGTTTTTGTTTTCGGACTGTTAAAACTCCCTGTCTTGCAGAAAGAAATAACAATACTGAAGTTGGATTTACAGAGACATAACAAAATTAATGTAGAAATATTAGTTATGTAACTGTGTACTGAAAGACAGCTGTTCTACTGTGCTAATATCTTTGGTCATTTCAACCATTATACAAGCTGACTGAGGAGTTCCGGCACAATGGGCGACGTCATCCGCCTTTGATTTTCGGTTGCTGGTGTAGCCATATGGCAGAGCCACAAAGCACGAGTATGAGTATAGATACTGGAGGGAATTTCACATTAAAACAATGAAGGTTAGCAGAGCGTGAGCTTGTAACCCCCTCTCGTGAGGGTGGTAACCATTATAGTTCAACTGTGACCTGATGGATCTCATTGTGATGATAATACCGGCTTTTTACTTCATTGAATTCCAGTTTCTTTGTTTCAGGGTGATGTGTGTTCGGTGTAAAGGCGCATAATGGATTAATCTTTAGTGTCCTTTTCTGTGAGTGATACAAAGTGTTGAAATTTGTTGATTGACTTTTTGAAAACCAAATGAAATCGACAAAAATTATTAAATTTGGTCTATATATAAAGGTGTCGGTTGCATCATGGATCTGCGGACGTCTACCTGGATTTAACCAAGGACTCCTAAAAATATTTCTGTTTTAAAAATTTTGGTTTTTCGATTATTTGGAGGATATACATTTTCTGACCATAGCGGGAATTTGTGCGATGTGCAGCGTAAGGCGAAACGTAAGGTTTTAAAAACTCTCTTTTTAAGAGACGGTTGTCAGGTTGCTCCCGATTACCTTTTTCTAAGAAGAGCATTAAAGTTAGGATGAGTGTGGTGGAATGATACTGAGAGCAGAAAGTGGAGTTACTCGTACAGATCTTTCCAAATGCCCCTTTCCACATCACCTAATCCACATGGCCTGGCCCGAGATTGAACCATAGCCTTTGCGGTGAGAGGCAGGCGAATAGCAGCATGAAATGTGACACCCCTCAGACCAAGGGTTTCACGCCTGATTATTTAGAACTGTAGTACATAGCACCAAGTAAATACATTCCGTCTCGCCAGCCATTTAATTTTATCGGTCCTTAGAATCATGAGAGTCATAAATACGCTCTTTTGGCAGAAGGAAGAATTTTTGAACGCGTAAAGTGTCGGTACAGGTACAGAACTTTGGACTTTAAAGGTATCACAAATGTGAATTACAAATTTCTATGATTTTATCGCGTGTCCATATTTTGATTATGTATGTTAACATAACTTCTTCAGAAATGGTAATAACGTGACTATAAGGTAAAACCGCCCATACACAACACCTTATTATAGTAAACCAAGAAGCTACATGTTTCGGCAGTCTCGTGCAGCCGAAACATGTAGCTGTTTGGTTTACTACTCTTATAATAAAGGGTAGCGTATGGGCGGTTCGTCCTATTGTCACGTAACTTACTGACACAGCGGGGATGTTACACGTGAAGATAATAATGTGAGTTAAACAGTAACAAGTTCTATGAAGTTACTTAGTTACGGCATCTGAGTGTTGAGACTCCAGTCATACTGAAATATAGGACCAGTGTCGGGTAATTTGAGCAGGGTAATAAACCTTCGGCTTCAGTTACAGTTCTGCTACCTTATGAAGGATGACTCTGCTCAACAGACTTAGTTATTTACCATGTTCGAAGAAAAAGACTTCTAATGAGACCGTTGCATTACATGTAACAGAAATGGCTTTACACCAGTGCATAATATTGTATATAAGGATTTAACGTTTTGGCGCCGGAATTATTATTTTTTTTAATTTTAGCACAACCTGTATATAAAATGTGAATAATACAGGAATCAAATACGTTAGAATTATGAAACAAACTGCATTTTGAAGATAAAAAAGGAAAGTGTACACCATGTTTAAAATATTCGGTACCTATATTTGTTGAATAAATATATAAAATGCAACTTTGGAGCTTAGCGGTGCGGTACGTCAACTATAGTTGACGTTAGGCGTCTAAAGGTTAATTAGTATGTTTCCTGTACGGACACTGAAAACCAGTTGAGTTGGAAAAAGAAGGTTCTTGTTGTTTAAATCAAGGGATATTTACATTGTTACCAAAGTTTTATTAATTTACCGCTGTCTTTGGTTTTTAATGTTTTAATTTGGAAATTTGAAACGCCGTTTAGAGATACCCAGATTTTGGGAGTCAGACTCTGAACGCTTATTGGTTAGTCACTCAGATGTCTAGTCACAAGCAGGGTCACCTCCCACAGTCCCCGTCACTAAGAAGATATTTGGCATCCGTAGAAGTTTAACAGTTTGATCATTCGGTCCATGCCAGAGGCCTTAGGCGTTCTGTCATGTTGCAAGTCTTTGCTCACCAGAGAAACTCAATAAGGAAATGCAGCATCCGCCCGGAACAAACAGCTCGCTCCCCCCTCCCCCCCACACATCTACACGGTTCCCCTTATAATTATTGGTAGTTGTCTTCTGTTTGTTCCTTGCGTTTCATTAATAGCTACAATTGTTAACCGCTGTGGGGTTAATAGATAACAGGACAGTATTAAAATACTGCCAAAAATACAAGAAGCTTTGGACAAAAATGTCTGAGATCCAAATTTCGATGTGCTCTTTGTCTGAAAACCCACAACAGCTCTACCAAGAATACCCGATGAAACGTTAGCGCAACTGGAAGAAGCGAATATTCTAGTACTGGTTGATAATATCTGGTTTGAGCCGTAAAAACGAAATGGACTTGACTGCTCGTTGGATGATGAGGACTGAATGAGTGTGAGTCAGGCTAAGGTGAGTGGTGATTTCTTATTAACGTGAGAGTGGATTTTTGGTTACCGTAATGAGAGACTATTCCATGAAGTAAATTTAATGTATTGAATTGAGAACGGTGATTATTTTCTACACTTGTGACAGAATTAATGTATGTATATAGGCGAAACATTAGTTTCCTTCTTGTAGTAAATAAAAGAATTCAAAGGGACTAAACCTCTTGTTACCAGACTGAATTATACATACGTTGTCACTCTAAATTGCCTCACTGTTCCAAAGAGGGGTGTATAGTGTATTGCCGCATGTAAATCAAATTTTTAATAAGCATGTTGCAAAACACTGGGCTGGCCCAGGATAGGGACAGGTGGCGGACGCTTGTGCGTGCGGTAATGAACCTTCGGGCTCCGTGAAATGCGGGGAATTTCTTGACTAGCTGCAAACCAGTTAGCTTCTTAAGAAGGACTCTGCAGCATGGAGTAAGTAAGTATTTATCTGATATTTGGTGTGTTTTATGTAGTACCTGTTGAATTATAAATATTTTTCTTTCTTTGCAGGTAAGTTTTAACACTACATGCTTGAACTCATAGAGAAGATCTGGCCTATCCGAATGTCCAAATTTGAACTCTACCGGCTTGCTTGTTTTATTGCTGCTGGTAATTATATATCACATCGCCAAGGTCCTGAGTTTCAGCAATTAGCGACAGGTAAGAAATGATATTTTAATTAACCTTACAGTTACGTAGCTTAATCCACTGATTGATTTAAGAGATCATTGAAAGGGCTGAAATGTATTTGTACGTAATACTTATATGTAATGGCATTTAAGGATCATGTAACTAAACAGAATTATATATTTCAATATACGATATGATATTCCTTGACGAGGTTTTTGGTCTAAAGTGTTTCGGTTTGTTCGTTTTTGCGGTTATTCATAAATGAAATTTGTAGGAAGTTACATTTTGTAATTTGAAATTGCAACGGGATGACAGGAAAAAATTCACTTGTTTGTGTCATGAAATGTGAGCTCGCGACAGGCGAGGTCGTTCGTAGTCGATGTAGTTCATTCATTACAGCTGGGAAGAAATTAAAATGTCTCTGGCGATTTGTGCCTCTTTCTGAACCTCATACATGTGCCTAGTAAACAGTGTGAGGTCTGGGCGCTCCTCTTCGTTTTGACGTAGGCCTTCTGTGCTTGTGGCACAGCATCCACAGAGTAGCTGAAATTTCCATTGGACATGACGATGTTACGTTCTGTACTATTTTGCACAAAACACTCTATAATGCCAAATAGAAAAAAAACGCCGGAAAAAATTTACACAATTTCAATTTTTGCTGTAGTATTTCCATGGGATGGGATAGCGCATAGCGAGTCGCTACGGGCTGGACGGTCCGAGGATCGAATATCAGTGGGGACGAGATTTTACGCACCCGTGCGAACCAGCCCTGAGGCCCGCCCAGCCTGCAGCAGACTGGGTATCGGGTGTCTTTTTGGGAGTAAAACGGACGAAGCGTGACGATGATCATCCACCCCTTCTAGAGCTGAAGTTAGGGGAAGAGTAGAACTATACCTCTATTCCCCTTCTGGGCCTTCATGGTCCATTCTAACGTGAATTTTACTGAATATATCGCGAGTCATTACGTTTCTTTGAATTTCCAAGAATATGCGAGTAAGTTAAAAGTAATAGAAGAGGTTTCGTGCATACGTCTGTTGAACCGGCAGTTCATGCCGCTGATATTGTGCTTCATTCTTTGCCATTCATAACGCAAACGTCTGTATTCCTAGATTACGGCCATCACGTAGTCTGGGAGATAAATACCAAATTTTCGGAGAAATCTGCTGTATCGGTTCAGAAGATAGTACTTTAACATTTACCGCCGAGACAACTGAAGTTTCCATCTTTATTCTTGTTGTTATTTTAATCCAGTGCCCTTTTATTTTCGAAGAGGAAACATTGTTTTTCCTATAATTGTATTCTTGGTAAGAGCGACTGACAGCATTAATTACCAAAAATGACAGAAGTTATATAGTTGTTGACTCCTTCAGTTATTTAGTCATAACATCTTGAAGACAGCGACAAGTCTGGCTCACAAGACGAAGCGATCTGTGAAATTAAAGTACAACATGATTGCGTCCTCTCCTGAATGTGCTCATATAGGCATTCATGTACATATAGTGTGAATTAATTCGTTAATACGTATAGACATTATTACATACCTTACTTACTTCTTACTTACTCCATGGTGGAGAGTCCTTCTTGAGAAGCTAACTGGTTTGCAGCTAGTCAAGAAATTCCCCGCATTTCACGGAACCCGAAGGTTCATTACCGCACGCACAAGCGTCCGCCAGCTGTCCCTATCCTGGGCCAGCCCAATCCAGTCCATATACCCACATCCCACCTCCTGAGATCCATCCTAATATTATCCACCCATCTACGCCTAGGTCTTCCTAGTTTTCTCTTTCCCTCCGATTTCCCCACCAAGACCCTATACACCGCCTCTCCTCACCCATTCGCGCCACATATCCAGCCCATCTCATTTCTCTCGATATTACATACCATACCTACATTCATTCATTCATTCATCCATTCTTTGTACATGCACATATGTAATATACATTCTGATCCATTCACATTTTCATTCAAAGTTATTCGGTTTGGAGAATCCTTTGATTATTTTTTTGCCGATTTCCTTTCTGGAAGGGAACAGGATAGGCAATGCGCGTGTAACGTAACATCATGGCGCGTTCGCGTAACCGTTGTTGTAATGGAAAAGTAACAGTGCGTTCTCTGCATATTGTTGAGGTGCATGTCACTGTTAATAATATAAAAATATTGAGTGTTACACTTCTTTTATTTTATAGCGAATTATGTCGCCGACATCAGCAATGTGCTTAAGTCTTCATGTAAAGTGCGCAATATTTTTGTCCACTTTCAAAAAATTCTGATTTTCCTGGACATAGTTGTATTAAAGTCCTAAATGTCAATTTTCACGACAATCCCTCCAGTGGGATCCGCGCTGATACATGCTGACATAGAGACGGACGGACGGACGGACGAACGGGCAGGCGGACGTGACGAAGTTAATGGGCGCTTTTCGTATCTATGTGAAATTGCCTAAAAATGGAGTTGTGTATGCTTAATACAGTGCATGTGTGTGTGTGTGTGTGTGTCTTTGTGTGGTCCCCATTTCGGCTTTAGAACCAGTTCCTGGATTCCAGTCGCAGGCCATGTGACTTGTCACATGACAGTTTATATAGAAATACAATCGAGACTTATCCACGAATTTTGCATCAAACATTTATGTGCTAACAATGACCCTGACTGTTGTAGTACGGCATTGTTGCTGATTATTGTAGTGCGACATTGTTACTGAGTATTATTTCATGATATCTCAAAATCTAAATATTTTCTTATGGCTGCGTTGTTATGGAAAAAACTGAACGCGTCATTTCCACACCCACCGGTCAGAAACGGTTCCACGTTCTGAGGCAAGCACTGAAATTTCTTTCGTCCTAAACAAAGAACGAATTCATAACTTGGTGTAACTGAAATTCCTGCGACGAGGAGGAATTGCTGAATTCTGCAGCGTCGCATTCGGTAATCGGGTCGATCCACGAAGGCTGGCTGGCTGTGTCGGGTCGGAGACTAGGTAGGTAGCTCATACGGCGAGACAGGAAGACGCGATCTTTCTGTAACGGACGACTTCTTGTCTGACACGGCATTTTGCAAATTTACTCACCAAACTTCAAAGGTACAACTTTGGAACTTCTTATCGGACTCTGAAATTTTGCATCTGAGGCACTTACAAGTGTATTAACGAACCAATTGGCGGGCCAGTAGCACTCGTGGAAAATGAGAGAAAAGCGTATGAAATTTTAGTTGGCCACCTGAAGGGATGAGGCTATTTGGAAGGCATATTTGTAGAATGAATAATAACATTAAAATGTATTTTAAAAGAAGAGAGCGCATGTGAATGACTCGATTGGATTAGGGGGCGGGTTGTTGTGAACACGATAATTTCTCATTTTTTAGAAGCTGACCACCTGAGCAACAATCACATATTTTAGAGAAGACCACTTACCATTTAGTTGGTTAGCTACTGATATGGATAGTTGGTTCTTTATTTATTTAATTATTTATTTATTTAACAATGTTTTACGTAGCCAGTTTGTTAATTGTTTCATATATGTCTCTCAAACCATAAGTTTATCTAAACAATGTATATAATTTAGTTGATACTTCATGGGAAATATTGACGTCTCCATTATTAGGATAGATTAATCTATTAGTTTTGTGTAGTGAAATAATAATAATTGTTAATGGTGAGAGTAACACGAGCTCCACAATTACTACAATCTTTTCGGACAAAATACAGAGTTTATAAAAAGCAGCTGGTGTACTTACAGTGACAAAAGAGTCTTTATATCAAGACTATATTTATGGACCTATTATGAAAAAAAAACACTGTAATATTGGCTATGTCGAACCGTGTTCATAGTAGGTCTGTGCCAATAAGCCAGCAGGCCTACTGTGGAACTGTGGAAGAAAATTAGTTTTCAGTTATGCTTTTCTTTTCTTTTATGACTTTGCTACAAGTAGTTCTCCTTCCTTCATTTGACTTTGTACGAAAAACTCAACATGACTTTCTGATAATGGCCCATTAAGGGATTGAGGTACGTCGCAGGGATAATACAGACTATTAGGGCCCTTCACTACACAAGGTGTATTTGCTGGTTACATTAAGTTTGTGACGTTCGATCAGAAACACACGGTAACATGAATCACTATAAGTTCAATTACGTGAAAATTCGGGCTGGATTCAGCTGGCTCGAGAGAGTTAATTGGCGGGCGCTTATGAGCACGAAAACGAATACGGGATTTGTGGTTCTCACATCGGCGATGCTAAAGATTTAAGTGTTGTGGGATTTCAGTCAATTCACTAGAGATGAATGAACGGCGATCTTTCTAAACATCGACAGCTCTTTACCAGTTGACACAGCGTAATATCTCACGAGACGTCTATCTTCCGCGATAATGAATCTTTCAGTTCCGTAAGGGTCGGGCACTTTCTTAACGTAATGAGTGACAATCAGCCTTTAACTTACACCGTACTGCGTTAAATATGCGAGTAATTAGGTCGATATTAATTTGCACTTACAAGCACGTGGTGGCGTATGCAACCATTTCTGCTCTAAGGTATGGATATAAGTGCAAAAACATTTACTTTTTTTTACTTTTTGAACCTGTAGAGAACATAGAATAGGTCACAAAATCCCAGAGGGTGAGCAAATGTACAGGTCTACCTGTAGACCTTACAAACAAGGTGAGAGCTTGCCTGTTCTGAGCACAAGATACTTGTTTGTACCTCCATGGTTGTTTCATAGACTCTAATCTAGAGGTCTAGGATTGTAACAACCACAAGGACGAGGCGAAATTGCTGCCAGATGTTACCCTGTGTTTCACACATTTATGCAAATAAATGATATAGCCTTCGCCAAAAGAACGATTAAAACACATGTCACAGTCATTTGTGAAGTAATCTCTGTTTAATTAAAGAAAATGTTCAGTGCTAAGCATTGGAATTGTCACCTACAACTATTTTCATTATGATTACTATTTTCATTATTATTATTATCATCATCATCATCAGATTTATATGGCAATTAAACTTTTGAGTCAGCACAATGTTATGAGGTTTGCGGTTTTGTGTTTTCGAAGAATTTATGTTGTGGTCTTCTGGGTTATTGCACATTGTTAGTCTGGCCTACAATTATTAATGTTCGGTCCACCTACCAAACTACAAAGAGTCATACCCGAGAAAATCGATCCTATCGGAAATCGGTTGCCCTCCTCTTTTCAAGTTACACAGTGTTAATACACTGACTGATTCTTAAACCTACTGCCTTGTCTGCAATATTTGTTCAACCAATGGGTGTGAATGTGAGACCTTTTGAATACGGGGCTAGTAAGGTAAGTATCAGAACAGGAATCGGGCTCTTGGTGAACTAGGACGATAGTCTGAGGGTCGACCTCTGAACCCCACTGACTGTGAGCTGCTCAAGGATCTGCTGCAAGCAGGTATTTGATGCCTTTATAACACAATAGAAAATATTGCTTTACTATTTTTAATAAACCTATCTAGGCCTATTTAAACATTTTGCGTGAGTTTCTTATTAGACTTATTTTAATTAAAATAATTTATTTAATTCTCAAATTGTTGCATGAACACATTTTTGTTAGTAGGTTACTTGGCTTTTCATTTAATGTCGCAGCTGCGAATTCTTTTGTAAGTTTCAATGGGCGCCAATTTGTATTTTTTTCTTCGTCTTCTCTCTCCGTTTGCGTACTTTATCTGGCTAAACATTCACGGCCTCCTGTGTGCTCTTTGTGTTTTTTGTATTCGAGTAATGCATGTTATGCCAATCATCGTCCTGTGAGTGACAACATATTGTTCCCCACATAAATACCAACCTGCCCAGTCGAATATTATGTAGTCATCACTAAAATGTAAACCTAGCCCTTCGTTATCTTGCCATGCCAAGTTATATGGAAATTATATCGGTATGGAATTAATTTTTTGCTAGGTACACTTTTAAAACACATTGATCACTAAGATTTAAATTATAAAGAAATGTCCTCCTTTCTTATGAAATTTGTTCATGTGTTCCGTGTGATACTCTGGTTGAACAAGGATTATTTTCCCATACTGGATTAGTTAATTATTCTTTGTAATGGAGATACAGTTTGTTCCGAGTGAGAGAGGAGCCAGATTATTGAAGATAGTGCTAGCCACGTTCCGTTCTAAAGGACTAATTGCGTTATAATTATACAACAGTAACATAATATTTTAGTATATTTACTTACAAAAAAAATAATACGCGAACGGATTTTTTATCTGTTGTATTTGCCTCCAAAACTGACTGAATCGATATCTTAAGGTGACTCATGACGTGTTGAATATAGGCCTATAGGTTGTATGTAAAACTTTTGGACAACCTTCAAGAGTGAGTTCTTGACATTAAAACCAAGGATATAATTCATATGAACATATATCTAGCCATGAGTGGTTTTCGAATTAAACTGAAAGATTAAATTCAACAATAAATGCCTTAACTGTGTAATATTTTACGTACAGCTGACGTAATACAGTTAAAGTACAGTGCCCTATGCAAAAACCATTAACATCTTATTGTTTATCAAGTTACAGTTCACAGTAAATACTCCAAATATTCTTTACCTGAAGCAGTGCACGCATGGACACGTCTGATAATGGACTGTCGATTTTAAAACCTGAAATTGTGGCATGGCACATATTTTGTAAGAGCAACATAATACCGGATGTTTGTCATTGTTGTAATAAGAGTAGGCACTGAACCACTCGTAGTACCTTAATGCGAAACATTGTTGTATGAAGATAACCAATCGCATTGTGTTATTCTGCGGTGTGTGGTGAGAGGAACATCGGGACAGTCGGAATGGGTGGAAGGAAACCGAATGGAAAAGGGAGGGTGTTCATACGGAACCATAGCTGAAAGTACAGGACCAGATTTACCTTCTGCTCATAGCTGTTGGAATATTTCGCTTGAAATTGCAGTTTATTCAGAAACAGCGGGGTGTATTCTTTGACATTTGGATTTGTGGTGATTTCGATCAAAGTGCTTCGACTTGTATATCGCGCTTTTTGGTGGTTTGTAAAAACATTACGTGGATTTGAAGTTGCTTTTCAGAATCAACGTGTGGTAATCCGTAGCACTGAATAAAAAAAAAAACATTTTAGTGAAATTGAGTGAACAGCGTTTCAAATAATTTTGAAATTTCACAGTATTGAAATTAGTACTGTCCGTTCCCCACTTCAAGGGCTACCACTCTATCTCGGTCCACTCTTTTATTACGTAAACACAAAACAAATTGACAGTGTGGTTTGATCTAGTGTAAATTACAATTTGTGGCAGTCAGTTGTTTTTAATTGATTTTCCTGGCCATTTGATGTGCAATTTTCGAAGAACCACTATTTTGTGTGTACTGTTCGATATTATCACATAGTGGGGCTACAAAGCTACAAAATATGAAATGTTTTCTTCGATGTACAGGTGCTGAATTTCTGTAGCCTTCGGGAAAGTACTGACAAGGCAGATGTAGGGAAATATTTATATGGTAACAAATAATCCACTATTCCATTAAAATTGATCATACATTATTCGTAACAGCAAAACAGTGCCGTATAGTATCTGTACCACAGCTCATTCGAACGGCCACGTGGTTCCAATGACATCAGCATTTGGTGAACCTATAAACAAATGACTAAAATGACTACTCTTACTGCCATAAAACCATTACTAATACTGCTACAACGACTACTACTACCATTACTATTCCTCCTATTAGTATTGCTACTACTACTACTACTACTACTACTACTACTCCTCCTCCTCCTTATAGTTCTGTCGGCTACTTGTTAAGTGTTTGTGTGTGTGTGTGTGTGTGTGTGTGTGTGTGTGTGTGTGCGCGCGCGCATTACAGTTCCATTGAAAATGATAGTAATCAAGACAGACATTGTGCGTATAACGTAACACTGAGGCGCCTTCCTGCAACCGTTGTTTCAGTTGAAAAACCATAAATATTACATATTCTAAGTATTTATTTGCAACTTTAGGTATCAACGTGCAATGGGCATGCGCCGTATTGTTATCTGTGGCCTGTCCGGCTGTACAGTGTTTATAACATTATCTAAAAAACGGCAAGATTTTCGACAAAAAATTAGTTAACATAAAATGTGTTTTGAATTTCTCTTCAACTTTTGCCTGAAACATTTGTCACTCTAAGAAGAACTGAGCGGGATATGATCAAGGATGTATGTTGGTCTTCATGTAAAGTACCTTTTATTCTTGTCCGACTGTAATGAAACTTGAATTTTCTAAACATATTTTCGAAAAATCCTCAAATATCAAATGTCTTGAAATTTTGTCCAGTGGGAACCGAGTTGTTCCATGCGGACGGATGGACGGACAGAAGGACAGGCATGACGAATCTTGTAGTCGTTACTGGCAATTTTGCGGATGCGTCTAAAAATAAAAACAATCCACGGTCTTCATTGGCGCTCAAAACAACTCACTGCTGGTACTGACTATAGATCGGGAAATTGTTGACTTTCTAAAAGACTAGTTATTTTCAGCACAAAATACCTGTGTAATTTACATCCATATATGTGTAACTGGACTCCTTTTATTTACAACAGTCTTCATTAAATTTTATATTTATAGTTCCGTGCATCGCTGATCTGTATTAATAATTGTCCAACGATATGCAACACAAAGCGTTCTATTTATTATTCTGCAAGTTCACTCTACATGTTTCGGGTGTCAACCACATCCATCATCAGGAGTACACAAAACTGTAACTAAAGCCCCCGATACTGGTCATATTTTTTTGTGCAGCTACCTCCCTGCAACATGGTCAAGCTAGCTTGACCACGTTGGTACCGGAGGTTGTAGTTACAGTTTTGTGTACTCCTGATTGGGGGGGGGGGAGTGTGGTTGAAACCCGAAACATGTAGAGAGAACTTGCAGAATAATAAATAGACTGCTTTGTGTTGCATCTCGTTGGACAATTATTAATATAAATCTTCACTAAATCTATTGCTGCATTTTTCGACAAACCGAACCTCTGTCAACCTTCCTGGAAATCTTTATTCCATGAAGCAGACCCATCCATTGTGCTGGGACGTCAAGCAGTGTGATATCCAAGACGAAAGGCTATACCTCATCATCAACACTGCGAAAAACAAAAAAACTCGTATGCGTTGCGTTAGGTCACGTATGGATTTTAAAGAAGACAGTCAGTGCCTATTTCAGTGTGCTATTCGGAATAATCGTCTTGAGTTTTGTAAGGAAGTCCACGGAAAATGTCATTTCTTACAGCCTCTGAGCCATTCGAGATTTGAATCAAGTACTCTCTGAATACAAGTCTATGGAATATTACCGCCACGTTATTCTGCCAGGCATATCCTGCTCCTCGTCTTATGGTTTATGCAATGGCCCGCTTCCGTTTCCCCATCATAATATTATTTTTCGTCAAGCCCTATTCTTGTGTGTCCTTGCGATTTGTTTATTACCTGCCAAACCGTAACAATTTGCAGTCTGTTATTCACGCCACCAAACAACAAAATGTTCCGCCGCGCTAGGTTTCGCGCTCACTCTGCCTTTCACGGCTTCAGATCAGTATTTCAATAAGCTGCGTCGCGTTACTTCAAGACGCACATGAAAGAAAGAGATTGGTTTTATTAATCATGGGAACAAAAAGCGCTATGGCGTGTTGTCGATGTAATGACTACATTTCACACAACGTATTTAGTGTTGTATACAGCGGAGCGCGTGCATTTTGGTGGTAAGCGAAACAAACTTCTTTGTTCTAGTAACGTGACTGCTGCTGTTTTGTGTACTGCGTCAGAAATAAGTGCACTGAAATCAAGTTAGGAAGGTGACAGATAAATAGTGATGATTTACATGTTATAGAAGAGAGTTTCCTCGACAATAACCATGTCTGTAACAAATGCATGTGTTAAGGAGTTAACCTTTATTGAAGTACTCCAAATTACAGTATTCACCCTTCCAGGAATACGTGACATACTTGAAAGGTGTGTTGTTGGAAGTTCCTAGTATGGCTCATTGAATGTGAGGATGGTAACTGATGTACAATGGCAAATTTTAATAAATCTACTTGATTGCGTACGTAATATGTGTAAATATGTACAAACATAAGATCACATTCCTTATATACAAACGTAACCTAACACACTTTCATACGAAGGACGACCTCAAAAATAGCTCTTGATTTGTACTAATCCGTGCAGGCTTGTAATACACATGAACACAGGATGTGCGTGTTTGTATTGCAGTGAGCGTTACTTGTCTTCACCAGAAAGTTAACTGCACTCTAGTTTATGGGTAATAAGGTTTTGATTATAGACGCCAATAAGGAGAAATCTAGACATGAAAAGGAAAAAGTACACTGGGTTATAGTAAATCTCTTCGCCGCACTACCAGAAAAATGTTTATCTTCTAATGCCCAGTGGTATCTATATATACTACCTGCCGTAACAATAAAGAAAAGTCCCCATTTTGCTCTGAAAGTGTAGTTAGGTTTTTCACATGCTTCTCACGGTAGACCCTTTTCACTTTCTTAAACATTAACCTTTTGATCTTTGTAATAATCTCGCGGACTGTGTGCTTCGTGATGCATAAACTTTCAGACACTGTATGTATGAATGTCATTCTTGAAATTCGTACTGTAAAGAAACCTCTCCCTAAGTCCAAAATAGGCCCAATGTGAACGCCTGTGAGGTAATGCCAATAATATTACAGTTGGTGTTGTAAGGTACGAGTTTGTAAGTGTGTGGGGCTTCAGTGTCTTATAAAAGTCACATTTTTAAAACGGTTGTAAAGAGTAAGGTTCTATAAGAAGCGTGGAATAACGTGACCAGTTATGCGACAGTCTATTCGTTAAGTGGTATTCATTCTATGAGACCCGCGTAAGTTACGGTTGTCTCCACCTAAATGCATATTTCCTTCCTTCTTGCTGACAGGAATGTTAATTCCACTGGCGTGTGAAGGTTTACTTCTAACGTCACTGTTAATACTTTCTTTGAAGACAACTGCATTGTGTGTTGTCCATATAAAAGATTCATCTCACCTGTCTGACGTCGCTTAGTCCTGATCTTCATTGACTTAAGAAAGCTAAAAGAAATTGAAATTTAGCTCAACTGTCATTGATTGATTTAATAGTTTATAGACAAGATGCTGATTAGTTCTGAGTTTAATATCTTATTGACTGTTTTTTAACTAGAATGAAGGAAAATATATGAGCGATTCTGTTGGGAAAACTTAAAGGACAATTCATCTTCGGAACCCTAGGCTTGGAGTGGAGTAACGTTGAAAATAAAATGAAAGGAAAAGGATGGGAAGCTGTAGACTATAGTAATATGGCTCAGTCTAGGAACCGTTGTCAGACTGTTTTGAACACAGTAATTAACCTCCGGGTTCTACAGAACTTTGACTATGCTTAACCCTCATCAATGGAACATATACCTACTTGAGACGCTGCTAATTGCGAACCTAGGTAGTTTTAGAATTTTACTGCCTTTTTTCCGAACATCTTGAGGTGTTGGCGTCCTAAATTCAACAATTGTTAATAGTTTTTCACAATCGGGTTGAGTTTGGCACAATTTTGGAGGCCCTTCGGAATTTCGGACAGTTGTTTTACAATAGCAATGACAAATAAATTGGTTGTTATCATAAATAGTCTTAAAGTACCAAAAATTAAGAATATTTTACTATATGAAATGAAATTTTTGTACCAAACTACAGCTGCCTCCAGAACCCCTGAATAGGGGGCTACCGCCCTCATATCCCAGTTCCCTCTGTCCTCTGTCCTCAACTGAATTTGTTGAACCCCCTCCCTCCGAACAAATTTCCTGGGTACGCCACTGAACATCATTAACCTGTTTTGCTAATTAATCAATTACAATCCTTTCCAATCCACACAACACGGCATCCGAACACTATACGTCATTTATTATTGTTTGTCTACAACATGTTTAGGTCGTTTCTTTATGGGGAATAATATTTAATGTATTTTATCGGGTTGACTGTGAAGGGGAGGCCCCTTCTATAGCACACCTTGTCTTTATGTACTTGTATCTGCTGCCTGATAATGGTAAAAAAAGACTGTAACATGTCGTAGAGAAATAATAATAAAGAACGTGTAGTGTTCAGATGTTGTGTTGTGTGGTTTCGATTGCTATCCATTGATGAAGGCTTTCTAGTATAACTTTCTGTTCAGTCGTTCTATAAACACGCTATGGTGGAAGCAGAGGGTCACAATTATGCTGCTCCACTTAACGTGTGCACATAAAATATGTAATAAAAGAAAAAGTAGTTCTAATTGTGTGGCATGGGTTTAACATTGCTGCAAAATGGTTATATATTGCGAAACTGAGCTGAAAACGCAGCAATTTCGTGCAGGCAGGTAATTAGTCTTTTTTCTATTCTGTCCATTAAGACTCAAACTCTACGAAAATACAAAAATAAATAACTCGTTTGGAATTAATTACATTCAACTTGTGTAAAATATAATGTACGTGTGTAATTTTAAATAAATGTGTATTTTGCTTGAAAACTAGTTGACTGTATTTGAAACAATTGCTGAGGAAAATGTTTGGACTTAACAGAGGAGAAATAAAAGAGGGTAGAGCAAGTTACGTAATGATTTTCTTAATTGAAATCTGCATGAATTGTTCTTGTGACGATCATTCCTTCTTGAGAAGGTTGGAGATGCGGACGAAAAAGGGAGTGGCGTAGTTTTGTTTTAGAATCTGAGGAGACAAGACAGCTGAGGAGGTCTTTGTGTGGCGGGATGTGTTAATGTGTGTTACTGTGTGTCATAAGGCAATACGGTGCAAAACGTGCGCTGTACAGTGTAATAACGTGCACTGTACGGTGCAATAACGTGCACTGTACGGTGCAAAACGTGCGCTGTACAGTGTAATAACGTGCGCTGTACGGTGCAATAACGTGCGCTGTACGGTGCAAAACGTGCACTGTACAGTGTAATAACGTGCACTGTACGGTGCAATAACGTGCACT
>Ga0131853_10004022_pt1 | contig 26377 bp, 19 predicted proteins | sample TergutLab28metaG_FD_92764 | JGI IMG/M metagenome (GOLD analysis project Ga0131853, IMG submission 92764) | Labiotermes labralis P1 segment gut microbial communities from Petit-Saut dam, French Guiana - Lab288 P1 (version 2) (version 2) | ecosystem: Host-associated > Arthropoda: Insects >... | reverse complement strand
CTTGTGAGTACGGTAATGAACCTTCGGGTTCCATGAAATGCGGGGAATTTCTTGACTAGCTGCAAACCAGTTAGCTTCTCAAGAAGGACTCTGCACCATGGAGTAAGTAAGTAAGTAAATGTATACTGTTGGGAAACTGAACGACGAGATCTCGTTGAATTTTAGACACATATATCCTATTTTATGATTCAAATTATTTTATTTATGATTCACACTGTATAGTCTCCTCAATTTTATATATATATATATATCTTGTGACTGAAGATGGCCCAGTGCAAAGGCCGAAACATGCCATCAGCTTAAATAAAGACAACAATAAGATGGTTGTGTTTTGACTCAAAAGAACCCTTTTAATTGTAAATAAAACATAACGGGGATGATGCACCTAAAGATTCTACATAGGAAGAACGGTTCAAGCAGCTGAGGATATTAGTACGAAATTCAACCAACCTGTAGAGGTATGACTCAATACCTGACGACATTCCACTATGTTCTGGTCGAATTCTTCAGGCTTATGGCAGCGGAAGTAATTTTGTACCTCCGGTTCGGACGGTTCATATTTCTAAAATACACAGTATGTTACTTTATGTACAAGTTCTTCACAAAGAGTATATTATTTTGTGTGGATTCCAGAACAAACACCGATTATTTCTCTACACAGTATTAACAGACTGGTTTTAAGAGTACTGTGCAGTATGAACTGAAACGTTATTAGGCGCGTTCGCAAAATTGCGAAAACCTACCTTCGTCATGTCTGTCCGTCCGTCCGCCCGCTCGAATTTAAGTGGCCTCCCACTGGACGGACTTTCATGCATTTGATATTTGAGTATTTTTCTAAAATCTGTCGAGAAAATTCAAGTTTCACTACAGTCTGACAAGAAGAGCGTGTTCATTACATGAAGACCAATTTACATTTTTGATCTACCTCGCTCAGTTCTTCTTATGAGAAATGTTTCAGACAAAAGTTGTACAGAAAATCAAAACACACATTTTATGTATAACTTTCTTTTTGAATCGTACCGTTTATGAGATAATGCGGAGAAATTCTGGAGAGCCGGACAGGCCACAGACATCAGTATGACGCATAGGAATTGCATGCTTGATAACAAAGACACAAATAGTACGTAATATTTACTGCTTTTCCAATGCAACAATGGTTGCACGAACGCGCCTGAACGTTACCTTATACGTACATTACCTGTCTTGTATATAGTTAATTCAGGTTAATGTCAGTATTTAAAGGTTAATCCTTTATTAACATGGTCACTTCTGATGTCTATAAAAACGCACAGCATCTCATTGCGCAGATGTGAGCAGAAACTAGGGATGAAAAGAAAAGATGTTTATTTCGGGACACAATCCAAGATAAGAAATATATTTCAGAGCTGGATACTGTGTTTTAAATTGTAAGCGAAGTGGTATATACATTTATCTGACGCCATGGAACCGGTTCGTTGTTGAGAAGCTGTCAGTTCTCCTCCGTATATTACGGGATCCAATTATTCACCACCGCGTCAACAAGAGCTGCCGTTTGTTCCTATACTAAGCCAGATGAGTCCAATCCAAGCTTCCACACCGTATTCCTCTAAGACCCATATTAGAATTATACCTCACATAGACCTGTGTTCTCCGACTGGTTTCTTTCATTGAGGTTTACCCATCAAAACTGTGCATGCATTTCTCTACCCCCCCCGATACATGCCACATGACCCAGTGATCTGAACCTCTTTTTATCTTATCACCGTACTCATGAGATTTATTTTGTGACGATCAGAAATCGTGAAGCTTCGCAGTATCCATTGTGCTCCAGCTGCATGTTGTTTCCTCCTTCTTAGGTCCTAATATCTCGTGAAAGTTTAAATACTTATTACAAACAACTATAGTGCAGACTCGCAGTTCAGTAGGTTAGGAGACGGGTGACTAAGACAGCAGTAGGACACGGAATGACATCAGTGTACAAGCATTCCGGAACATTTAACACCTAATGTTTACTGTTTACTCACATGTTTTTAACTGCCGAAGTGACCACACTCTGACTGTGTAGCAGATATCGCTGAACTGGATGTCAACAGCCAGCTTCTTCGGAAAACGGCGTTGAATTTTCTGGTGGTTAATTGCATGGACATTGTTGTTGTTGTTGTTGTTCTGCTGCTGATGCACTAGTGTCACCGACTCGGAACTGTCAATATGGGTAATATCGGTCAGTGTCGTCTCTTGCAGTCTATTGTCCATGGACACCATAGACGGAGTTTTTAAACAGCACGGCGTTTTTATATTTTGAGCACCCTGCTTCATGTTGCCTGAGTTATGTTCATGCACCCACTTCAAAGTAAACCTGCTTTCATCTTCCGTAGCGCCTGTCAGTTAAGAGGTTTTGATGACACGGTTTATGAATACGTAAACTTGTTACTTTAGAGTTGAAGTGTTATTCTGACAGAGACCTGCGAGTCTAGTTTCACGGTGTCTCCTCAGTGCTAAATTACATTGTGACGTAAGGCATAGTAAATGCAAGTTATGGTGACAATGTGCACTTGAAATCCACAAAATGTAACAGATAGATTTAATAGATGACAGTCAAGCCTGGTATTTTGGTTGCGCTTTTAGAAGCAAAAAAGAATGAATGAAAATATGTAAATAAATGAAGCCGGAGATGAAAAAGGTGAAAATATGAACTTGAAAAGTAGCGTAATGTTTCGTTTTACATCATGGTCCTTATAGCCTGTTCTGTTACCGAATGAAATCGGGTTTTCAGTTTAAACTACGATCGCAGTTTTCTTGCGAAATCGCACCAAAATATGAATGTAAATATTCACTCGTATGTGGGATACTGAAGTACTAAAGCCAATGACACATCGATGCTAGCCCGCGATACCAAAACTTGAATGAGTTTGCTCGTTGGTTGGTAATGACACTGTGTCAGAGGCGGGCAGCTGCTAAACCACACGTCCTAACCCTGCCGCGTTCTGCAACAGACTGTCGATTGTGCTGCAGGCAGCAGACCAGGCGATCGAACTCGTATAACCCACGTGTTATCACGACACCAGCTGTGGCGTATCGTACGTTTTACTGCATGACGTTCTTGCAAACCCCTTTCTTTTACACCTTCTTACAGTCGTTGTAACAATAACAATAAACAATAAAAAATATAACTGGCCCCTTTGAATCTACAGTAGTGGTAGTCTACGCCATAAAAGTCCTTGATAAATTAATATTATGTTACGTTACGTCAGTAGGTGTGGATTGTGCACTGATGATATACTTTAATTTTAACTGTTATACTACATTCACAGAAAGTGTGGAATCTTTTGTCATTGTAAATCGTTCACAGTGGTTTGCCTGTTCAAAATTAAAGTACTTAAGCCCGGGGTCTTCATACTGCAATGAAGAATCTTCGCGCAAGTTGAAACACATAGTCGAATTACTGCTGAGGCATCTTGAAGGTACAGCCGATGCACTACTCAGGGTACGAGACTAGCCAACTTCAGGACGTGACCATAACCCTCTCAGAACAAAGGTCAACCTGCAATGAATAATAAGAGACATCATTATTAACATGTCACGCGCATGTCGGATTAACCTTTGTACGGTGACGGCATTCGTTCAGTGTTCTTGTAATACTGTATTAGGTCGCACTAGCTTTGTACAGTTTGCTGCGTTCCTGATCGCTACCAGCAGTAGAAAGAGCAACCTCGACCCAAGAAATTTTGCCGGAAAGGCAACGTTCGACCTGACCTCGGTGCCCCCGTACACTCTACTGTTCTGAGCAGCAATTCGCGATGTTTTTCGTACTTTTGCCCTTGTTTTTAACTAGGGTGAGTTCGAAGATCCAAGTCTTTTGGGATGTTGACGCCGTCCAAGACTGCTTGACGCCGGAGATGGAAGCACTGTGCTCATTCAAAGTGCTGGTAAATATTCAGCAATCAACACGGCGTCACATCCCGAAAAACTTGAATCTTCATCAACACCGCTGTGAGGCTTCAAATTTCGTATGGTACAAAACCCACTGAAAATTTATTTGGCAGTTTCCACTGATTACACTTCCATTGATCTACTACCGTACGTTGCAGCTGTTGAGGGAATACTCGTATATATCTCACACTGCACACTATAGTAGTTATGGAAGGACTATTCACTACGACAGGCACACCGCCTGAGTTAGCAGTAACTTCTTTCGCTAAAGGTCGAGACTGCAATACCGACCGAAGGGTAGGTATCTGTCGCCATCGTTTAGTGCTGTCATGTTTCCATGTATTTGTAACTGTCAACAACTGCTACAGCAATCGCAGTAAGGCGAGTGTTAAGCTTTTGTGCATATTGATTTTGCTACTACCACCATGCAACTGGCCCGGGCAGAATGTAAGATACGTGCACCATAGTGCATATTCTTGTCACTGCCTTAGTTCTTTACAATCCTTTTCAGTTCTTTAGCTTCACAGTAATTAATGATGAGACCTTTTATCCCTTAGAGTGCCGTACTCTTATTTGTCCATAAAATACATACCTTAAGAACATTGTTTTTTTTTACGCAGTTAATGTTTATTAATATCCCAAATGTTGACTGCATGAAATAGACTTACTCTTCGCGCCTTTCTGCCGATTACATTTTCCTATCCACATCCTCTCACCCACAGTATCTGAAGCCTTTCATCTTAAGGCATCCCACCTAAATATCTAAGAATCGGAGCACAGAAGACATTTTGTGCTGTATGGGTGTTGAACTTGCTTTCTCAAATTACGGGACGAACACAGACTGGGGAGATTTAAACGACAGGTTGGTGACGAAGATATTTGGGCCTAAGAAGTTGTCGACTCCTCATCAGATATTAGGGTGTAATTTACCAAAACGAAGTGAACTAATATTCTCATACGCATGTAGTAAAATTCCATTTCTTATGGAAATTCTGCTATGATGTATTTTGTTAGTAATAATACTCATACGTTATTAAAATTAACAAATTAAAAGTCTGTGTAAACTTCATACATTGACTTTCCATTGAAGCGAATGGTGGTGTGTCTGACAGGAATTTTATGGCAGTATTAAATTATTAAAATTCATAAAAATCATTACTGAATTTGAATTTTTGTATACATTTAAACTGAACCGCAGTCCAGGCTTGGTACTGTGGTCTGGATTCACGTACTTCGTTGTACTTTATCTGCTGCAGTGACAGCGTCATTGTCACGTTGACAGCTGGGACCGTGCGTGCTGTCGGGAGGGGTTGTTGACTTAGAGGTTACCGTTCCGGTACCAAAACTTAGGCCTAACTAGTTGGACAACAGAACTGTCATTTAAGCTCTTCGTTTGTGTGTGCATGAGAGCTGGTCTTTCACCTTACGGTTAGAGCATAATGTAGGTAGGCCTAGAATTAGTTAGGTTCAGGAGAATATCTGGATGTTGAAGACGGGATGTCACAATGGGTTGTAAAAGCGCTTCGTAATGTTTACTCTTCACCGATTAGTGTTTGAATGGTAAAAAAAGACTGTGGAAATGGGCTTAACATGTAGCATGGATGGGAGATTAAAAATGCATACCAAGTGTTCGTTGGAAAGCCTGAAGCGAAGAGGTCCCTTGGCACACTGAAACGTATGTGAAAGAATAATTGTAAATAACATGATTGCACGGTTTTACAGTAAGGTTGATAATGTGTGCTGAATTTTTTGAACACGGCGGTGAACCTTCGGGCTTCATAAAAGGTTGCGAATTTTGTGATCAGCACGGACTTCACTTTCCCAGATGAATGAATACATTATTTTTGAGTTTTATTTCAGCGGCAGTTATCAGGAACGTCAGGTACAGATAAAGTATCTAGGAGCCTATGTTAGACCAGTGTCCCTTACTTTGTTTTTTCTCCCCATGGAGGAACCCCTAAAATAATTGTTCTTATCTCGAGGAACCCCTAGCTACGAAAACGTTTACTAGCCGGAAAAGGTGGAGAGCGAGGAGCCTTCTTATCGCTACCAGTGAGGCGGTTCTGTAGCAATTCAGCACGAACATAGACAGTTACAACAGGTTATGACCTTAAATACGAACTGACCAAAACCAGACGAAAAGACAGGTGATAGCGCACGGAGATTATTCTAATGTGGCCAATTGCCGGACAAAAATACCCGCGATATTTCGAGGGACATTTGCAAATTTTCGCTGTAATTTCAAAATATTTATGTATTCCACGATTTCTCGCGGGAACCCTGTTTGGGAAACACGGAGTCTGACCGATCCTCTCAGTTTCACTACGCACTGCCACAGTTCAAGCCGAGGCACCATTAGATGAAGGGGCTTGCTGAACCTTACATGCACTCCGGGCGCAACAGAAAGACAGACCCCGCGCGCTCTACTCGTGTAACAAGAACGAATAGATTAATAAAGGGCTAAGGACCCAAGAACCATAGCAAACTTCATGCTCGACAGAGGACATTGAACCCAGCTGTGAAGTGTTGTGGAGAGGCCGTTCACTAACATTTTGAAAGGCGTGTGAACTTGTAGTTGTTTCGAATCACAGCTCTTCGCAAATAAAACATCAATCACGCTGGCGTATAATTTTTGTAACATTTACGTAGGTCAATGATTCATGTAGCTAGGAGTGTAAAAATAACAAACATATGTGGATGTACTCAAATATCAACGACAGATGTCAGAAATCAGTCTGTGGTAACAATAGTAACTCAGTAAGCAGAGTACCTAGGCTGCGAGTGGGCGATCGGGCTTATTTTGCGACAGAAGCAGGGATTTTTACTTTTGTCATAGCGTCCAAACCGGCGGAGTGGCCCACGCAGCCTCTTTTTCAAAGTAATCGGGGTTCTTTCCGAAGGACAAACGCCGAGGAGTGAAGCTGATCACTCAGTTGTCTCTGGTACCAAGGTTAAAAATCGAGTAGGTGTAGCCCCGCTTCGTCTTACGTCTTCATATCGTGTTCCTTAATGAAGGAAGACAACGGTTTTATCTACTTTGGGCGATTTTACATGTCTTACACTTTTCTTGTCTCAGTGTAGTAAAAAAGTGATCCCGTTACAGGCCCTGTGGGGCCCAGAGGGTGGGTAGAGGTATAGCTCTACTCTTGCATGACCGCGGCACTAGAAGGGAGTGAGTGGTCAGCAGCAAGCCCCGGCCGCACTTTACCCCCTGGAAAGACCCGGTACCCATTTACAGGAGGCTGGGTGGGCCCCAGGGCCGATCTGGACGGGTGGAAAGTCTCGTCCCCACCGAGATTCGATCCCGGACCGTCCAGCCCATAGTCAGTCGCTATGCCGACTGAGCTACCGGGCCCACCTCAGTGTAGTGGCCACGCAAATTTTATAGCAGAATATTTACGATTTATTATTCTTTGTATATAGTGTGAATAAAAATTCCATTCCTCTCGGTTTTGTTGGTTTTAAAGCGATGTTCCGGCGTCCATAAAAACTATCTTCGGGCTGTAAAATGTCCTGGGTTTTTTCCAAATCATATAAAGATAAGACATTTCTAAAAATGCATGCGGATGTCCGACTCTCCCACGATGACAGGATACGTCTGTAGGAAAGGGAAATCCATCAGCCAGCCACTAACAGGATGGAATTGGAGGAGAGAGACAGGAAGATGTGTAGATCAGAGATTATACGAGTCCCAACTGAGACTGTGAAGGGCGAAGAGCGGATATGTAAAGTAAAATAAGTGAACTGAGCGTCTGAGTTTGAGTAGCAGTTTGCCTATTATTATTATTATTATTATTATTGTTGTTGTTGTTGTTGTTATATCATCATCATCATCACTTTTTTATCCATATAATAATTTTGTTATCTGAGTTATCTCATAGAAATATTAATAAATTACTCTGCTCTTTTGACTGCGTGCGTTATGGGTTAAAAATTAGTATTCCTCCCCTTCTCCCGTCAGATGTTATCAAGTGTCCCGGTTTTCGTTTCTTAAAAAATGGGGTCCCTCAGCCTGATTTACGAACATCCGTCAAGGACGCCTGTGTGCAATAGACCGAACTCTTCTCCGCCATGTTGCACGTAATACTCGTAATTAGATCGCACATGTATTGAATCACATTAACGTTCATTCTCTTTTAAAAATCTCTGAATATAGAGTCATTTTTTTTCCGACGACTATCGGGTTGCCACTTACTATCAGCTCGTTTGTCGTCGTAGTTACGTAGCCCACTCGGCGAACCGGCCACACACAGGTCGCGGGCCGCGGGTATTGACCAACGAGGGTCGTCACATAAAACAAGGGCCTCATGTTTTGAACATGCAATAACGTTTTCTTCAGTAATAGAACGAGACACGATTGTCAGTAGTCTGTTCCGTTACTTCGTAAACTTATTAATTCCTGTATAATTAACAGTGGATAATTTTACAGGAATTGATAAAATCTACATAAGCCTACAGAAAATATAGAATTAGTTCGCATTTTGCGAGATCCGAAAGGTTTTTGAACAAAGAGAAGTGTTGCCATCATCTGTTACGTCCCTTCAATTTGCGGCTCTGCAGTGCGCCTGTTACTCCATGGATCGGAGTCATTCAGACGCCAACAGTTAACTCACCTTGTCGAGTTATTTCCCGCCTTGTACGGAACGTGAAGTTTCATTACTGTTTTCACAAAATCCTGCCACTGGCCCTTATCTTGAGCAAATTTTTTCAACTCACACCATCCTTCCATTTATTTAGGATCCACTTTAATATCATTCGCAATCCGAAATTGTTTCTGCCCTTTAGATTTACCGATAAAAGTTTTGTGTGCATTTCTCATTTCTCCCATGCAATTCAAAAACTATACTTGTAAATTAAAAACCTTATAAAGCAGCAACAGTTTTCCCTAGTGCTTTCAGAACAGATGTGGAACAACAACTGATTTATTACAGTCTACTTGTCAAGCACCAATCTGGTGTGGGAAATATTCACGCTTTCATTTGGGCAAGAAGCGTAATGCACTTCTTAAAATTTCATTTCACTTGTTAGGATATGACATGATTACATTTTCCGCCGCTTCCGCCGACTCCCTCTGGAGGCAGCTGAATTTCCTAGTCCCAAATAGTCTGGCGTCCATGTAATCAGTGACAGACCTTACGCCGCTCCGAAATGTGGTGTGAGCGGTTAATCTAACACAGACTGCCTTTGAATTTCATCCCGTTTACAGGAAGTTAAAGCATTGTTGGTCTACGAAAAACATTTTAGTCAAAGCCGTTAAATAAATATCAGTGCACCAACCTGCTAGTTCATTGGCCCTGAACACACTCCTGAGTTTTTCCCAACATCTTTTTTTTTTTTTAAACAGGATTATTTGCCGTTTTGTAGAACTGGGGTTTTCCGTTGAACACCGACTGGCTCGACATTTATAAACACAAGACACGCAATGTACGTATTACGTAACGTCGAGGCGCGTTCCTTTAACCATTTTTGCAGTGGAAAAGCAATTACTATTACATATTGTGTGTGCGTGTGTGTATTTGTAGCTCTAGGTATCCAGCATGCAATTTGCATGCACCTTAATGTCGTCTCTGGCCTTCGCGGCTCTAAAATGTTTTTCTACATTATCTGATTAATGGTAGGATTTTCGAAAACCGTTAACAGCCATAAAATATGTTTTGATTTTCTCTACAACTTTTGTCTGAAATATTGTTCATTTAAGAACTCAGCGAGATATGATAAAAAAATTTATATTCTTCACGTAAAGTACCCGTCATTTTTGTCCGATATTAATGAAACTTGAATTTTTTTCGCTATAAATTAGAAAAACAATTAATTATAAAATTTCATGAAAATCCGTCCAGTGGGAGCGGAGTTCCATTCGAACGGGCTGACAGACGGGCAGACATGACGAAGCTAATAGTCGCTTTTCGCAATTTTGCGATCCTGCCTAACAAGATTCTCCCAGAATGACATTGTTGTCATACGCGGTGTAAATGAGAACTTTGCTCTTCTGCGATGTTACGCAGCGCAGTTTGATAGTTTGTTACCGACGTTCGGACAAACCATCGGTACAATCTTCGACGGTCAAGCAGTCCAAGAAGACTTGGAATGCCTGACCATCGACAACTAACTACCTGCCTAATTGCATAACGTTCTAAAAGAGCGAAGATCTCAGTTTGATTTCTGTTGGTATAAATGGCCTTGAAGTCACACTTTGTATTAGGCCTGTGCATCCAATCACGAGTATGACTACGGGTGTTCTGACTATGGTTTTGTTTACATCCTTCTCAGAAACGGCCAGATATGACCTTCAAATAGACCAGATTCTTTGCTACATCATTATTCCCGTATTCAAATCACCTGTTCTTTCGTTTATGTAGAAAAACGAACTACAAAACTCGCAGAATGTGTAGGCATCACAGACAACAAAGCGCCTCAGCTGGATAGGCATTTGTATCGCAGCTTTTAATAAATTGTGACTGAAGTAATATAGTTGTTTCTTGTACGCGTTTTCCTTCAATTGAGACGCTGTACATACCTTTAATGTTTCAAAATATGACACGCGGTAAATAACTTTTTTTCCTGTAATGGAGTTTACAGGGCCGTCAGCAAATTATTAGAATAACGAAAATAACGAGTCGAAATGAACAAAACTGAAATGGACCAAACAAGTTGCTGAATAGTTAACAAAAATGAATAAAAGGAGGAAACGGAGGAAAAGGAACAAGGACAGTCTTCAGTCGCGTTGCAGGTAGCCATGAAGACAGCTAACTTTCGCACGTATAAACTGCTCGTCATTAATTTCGTATGAAACATAATAAATGTAGGTATTATTTTACGATCAGGCTAGGAGAGACATACACATCATGACATGTATTTGCCAATTAGCAATACTGTATCAACTGTTAGTGTCTAATAAGAATAGTATTCTTGTCAGGTTGAACTGCAAAGGAGGTGGCTGTTTCTTTTAGTGTCTCCACACATAACTCCGTATTAGTATGGGAACACTAAGGAGAAGTAGATAAACATGAATCAGGATATTCGAAGCCAAAGTCAAAAAGCAAACCTACTGGGAATCCGAAGAATCGAAACCTGCACAGTGTATGGATACCACTGCAGAAGCCGAGTTTCCGTAACGGTGCGGATTTGAGAGTGGACGTAACACACTAGGCAGTGACATGTAACGTAATCAGTGTGGCGCGTTCGAGTAATGTTTGTATCTCCTTGGCTATCCTAACAGCCTCACCATTTCACTCGAAGAGGGCGCGTTTATGGCGATTTAATGTCGCCGGGAATACACGTATTTAGATCTTCATGTAAAGTGCCCGATTTTAGCCAAATCAGTATTTTATCGGCAGACTTTCATAAAAGACCCAAACATCAAATTAACGGAAATCCGTCCAGTGTGAACTGCGTTGGTACATGTAGACAGACATGTAGACGAACGGGCAGAAATGGCGAAGGTAACAGGTGCTTTTCAGGAATATGCGAACGCGCATAACAATACAAACTACATATGTAGACTAGGAATGTATGCACCGTGAACCGATAGGTGTGACTCAGCAGTAAAGATTACTAATAAATATGAACAAGACAGGCATTCTACGTGTAACATCACATTGAGGCGCATTTGGGCAATCACTGTGGGCCGTGGAAAAGCAATAAATATCACATATTCTAAGTGTCTGTAAGTAGCTTTTGGTATCCAGCATATAATACCCATGCGCCATATTGTCATCTGTGGCCTGTCCGGCTCTACACTATTTTTTCATATTATCTCATAAACGGCACGATTTTCGAAAAACGGCTATTTAACATAAAATGCGTGTTTTGATTTTCTGTACAGCTTCTGCCTGAAATATTTCTCATTCTAAGAATAACTGAACGAGATATGGTTATAAATGTATTTTGGTCTTCATGTAAAGTACTCTTTTTTTTTTTGCCAGATTTCAATGAAACTTGAATTTTCTCAATAGATTTTCGAAGCATTGTGAAATTTCAAGTGTAATGGAAATCCGTCCAATGGGAGCCGAGTTATTCCATGCAGACGGACGGAAGGACAGACGGACAGACATGACGAAGGTAATAGTCGCTTATCAAAGTTTTGCGAAGACTCTTAAAAATTGGCGATATTTAAGGAAATTAACTGGTACATGTATAGCTCATTATTCCGTCAGTTGTAGTGGAGATTTTAGCGCTAGAGTTCAGGAATTCTCAAACACCGGACTCCTGCTACATATAGCAACTTCCTACACAGTTTAAATTAAAAGAGTGCACGTAATGTGAGTTGTAACAGAATGTAAGTACATTTGGACAAAAATTTAAGACGAAGTTGCTGGCATTCCAACAGAGAGTAGTTTATCTCCGGACTGTATTTCAGAGCGTGCGGCGCCATCGCTCGCTCTGAAGCAACGTTGTCGTCCGCTCTACGGCGAGCAGTCCGGCGATAAAAATATATTTCCTGTACCACAAATTCTTCCGTTAGATAAACTGCGCTCGTCTGTTAGAGATAATTGGTTAACAGTTGGCAATCTGCCGTAGAAGGTGACGTGCCATGTTACTGGAAACACTGTATTGTACATTTACCGTGTGATCTTTTGGGTTGTTGCACCGTGTGCTGTGGTAGGTGGTTGCAAACGTTTTGGAGGAACCTCCTGCCTCTTTGATGACGGTTCAATTCTGCATTAAAGTATACCGATCTACAGATCATGTCTCACGGGATTAAATTCTTTGCTTGCTCACCGAGCTTTCTGTCTGATCATACACATTAAACAACTTCGCTCCGATTGAATGTGATTTTACTAAAGTTCCTAGTACCATGGTTTATGTTTATAGATCAAGTTTCGTTTGGGGAAGGATTTGGCCACATTTTTACGCGAAGGTCCTATCTTGTTCAATACAAGCTGTTCCTGCTTGAAGTACCGGTATATGCCTACCAATGCAGTGTGTCGGCCTCTATATCAATATATTTAGGTACAGTTGGGTTTTCCGTATTCATCTCCCAAGGACAGTGTAGCAAACGGAACGAATTCATTGTTACACATAGTAAAGATCAATAAAACCAATTACCGCGTTCATCTAACACAACATATATCTTTTAGGTATAACTCAGCTACATTTTCAACTTTTCAAAGTGTCACCATTTGGCTGCGTGTAATAAGTAAAAAGATAAAACTTTACAAATAGCATTAAGTGGTCAATTTAACACAAATGCGTTTTGATTCAAGAGCTACATGTTTTGGCCTAGAGATCGTCACTCATCAGGCTAAAATACGAAGTCACTGAAAATCGACTAAAAATGAATATACAATACATTGTGATGTTTGTGTTTTGTTTTGTGGGATCCCACACGCTTAAAATTAGTTTTATTTTACAGTAAAAGTTTTTAGTTTTTCTTTGTAAAATCTGTGCATGTTCGATGGTAGCTAAATTGTAAATATAAGGTGATAATAATAGTATTTTTTAATTGCTTAAAACCGGCTGGATATGTTGTATGTGTAAGTATCCAAGTATTAAAACGGGTGTCTCAGGCGTTGGTTGCCAACTTAGACTGGCTGGTATTCACACGTATCACGTCGAGTTTAGAAATTTATTATAGCAGAGTGTTGTGTAATTTTAATTATTCTTATCACTTCTGTTTTGTTGATTATTTGGGTTTCTTTCAGTGTTCTTAATCTGTAGAAATATAGCTACAAAGTGTTGAGTAAATAGACGGGCTATCATTGTCGTGTTTTGTGATGTTGGTGCCTACAGTAATGTACGTTGCAGTGCACAGCCTAAGAGGTACAGTACAGTCGATAGTATCTCACGATCCAATGGTTGGAGTTTGAGCTGTACATCATTCAGGTATATATATATATATATAGTCGCATTAATTAGGCTGAAGGCAATTTTGAAATTTCAGACAGTCATGTTTTCCTGGTGTGACGCGTACGTTAGAGAATCCATATATATAATTGCGTAGCTATATAGAAATATAATGTAACAATAGAAGTTGGGGGTTTTAATTTGATTCTTGTAAATTTCGTACAGTTGGTATAATAAACTAACAATCGATAATGTTATAAAACCTACGTGAATGTTCGGATTGGTGGAGCTAGTTGTAATTACCACCCGTAAATACAACACTTGTAAATACAGTTTTAGTCGTAAGTGTAACTACTTTATAATAAAAGTGTTAGAATACTTGATGCAGGATATACGTGGGATTCCAGTGCTTAACACCTTACTTGTTTTTCAAGTGTCCCTTTTATCTTTTTACTTCTTGTGCGCAGCCCAATGATGACTTGTTGGAAAGATAAGACGGTTAGCCTAATTATATGGATTATATCTCAAAAAATATGTGTTGTGTTAGACGGGTGTGGGAGTTGGTATTATTGCTTTAATGCTAGTAACATAGCAGGCTGAATCATCTCAAGACAAAGATCATGCATTTCTTCGACTTGAGGTTTAAGATTAAAATATATAAAATATAATGTATTCGTGGTACATAATGGTTTTGGGTTCAGGGCCCAAAGATTTAAGTATAACATGCCTCCAAATAGTGTGTAATGACCTTGTAGACTACACGGGGAGAGAAGAGCAGAGCAGAAACGCGGGGATCTGAAGAACAAAGAGTTCAGGAGATTTTCTTGCTTTAAGTGACGTAAAAGAACAGCGTAATAATGAATATTACATAGTGACTGAACTTCACAATTTTCATTGGTTATGTAATATTGCTGTGGTCATTAAAGCCAGAGAAATGAAAGAGACGGGGCGAATTAAAAAAAAAATAATAATACACATTAGATAAACTGTAAACGGACCAAAGCTTTGGAAAAACCGAAGGAAAGAAATTTAATGAAGAGATCTGGGCGTGTACATATTTTTATTAACATTTTAAAAGCCAGTAGTAAGTACATGTACCATCTACTGTAAGATTAAGATCTCTGAATTTCGCCACACAGTGCGTTCATTGGCTTCGTATGACAAATTAAATATGTCTGTCTAATGGACACATCCCATGTTCTCGGTGAGATACGAACTGAAGTTTTGTATGGAATTTTGAACAGAAGTGCACAAATCCAAAGCGACATTTCGCCAGGACGATTAAATATTGTACTACGGTCTTCAGTACGGAACTTCCTCCATGTCACCCCTCTGACGCCTAGAGCTTTGCTGTGGCGTCTAGATTTGTGGTAAATTTGTAGACATCTGATGTAGATCACTGACAGTATTCCAAGCGTTTGAATCTTCAGTTTTTTTTGCCATGGCGCAACAGCCGTAATGAGTTAAGGCCTCCTTATTGTCGAGGATTCATGATCACACACACAGTTAGACACACCACGCTCGGCACGACTCCTCTGGACGAGTGATCAGCCCGACGCAGAGACCTCTACCTGACAACACACAACACTCGCATGAGATATCTATGCCCTCGGCGGGATTCGAACCCACAATCTCAGCAGGCGAGCGGCCGCAGACCTTGGACCGCACGGCCACTGGAATAGGCGGATCTTCCAATTATAATAAGAATTTCTGTACGGACGGTTTGGACTGAACTGTATTATGCATGTTCCAGCAGCGGCTCCCTTCAAACACATGTTCGTTAGCGGTGTAGCAGCAGATTTACTACCAAATGTACAAAGTCCTTTCTTAAGTTAAGTGCACACTGTGCTACACGGGTAAATTTCGTATGCCCATCTTGTCATGAGAGGTCAGCCGACCTTTGTTCTTTTTAAATTCATAAATCAGTAACGTCAACATTGTGACCGTGGGAACATGTGAGGAGTCACTGGGGTCATTTAATATAGGTTCGTGACATTTTGTGTGATGATAAATCTTCCTGCATATGTTAGTTTTCATTTTGTAGGATGTTACAATAAAGTGTGTCCCAGTTCGGCACATAACTGCGCGTGTTTCAAAAGCATTATGTCTGACTTTACAAATGTCGCAGTAGATTATATGCACCTATTGCACATACAAATGTGTTGACCTTCAACCAGTCGATTATTGCCCTACTTATCACAAGAGACATGTCGCGGAAAATTACTTGTCCTTCTTTGTTTACTGAAATGTTCAGCCTATTGAGTACTGTTACGCATAAAGTTGAAGATTTTACCAGGACCTGTACCGTAATACCAGTTTTTGTACAAAGAGCAGTTAAAGATTTTAATTTTCGGAATGATTGCTGTATTTTGGTATCGACGCCTGCAAAACTGGTGAAATGTTAGTGTGGGCCTTCAGATACCCACTTTTATTGAAGTGTAATCACAATTTTCAGAGAAGAGACATGAGGATGGACAAAGAAAGACAGAATCTGGCATTATTAGTTTATTTAAAACTCTGCATTTCGCGTAAAACCGTCAAAAAATACCATAAATCTTGACTCGCATTGCCACTCCTTATTAGCTGCTCGTCTCTTCTGTAATGAACAGCTGTTTTAATAGCTGTATAAAAGAATCTTCCGAGGGCATCGCAACTTCTCCTTATATGTGATCGATTTCTTCACATGATAAATCAGGCTGTCGATTTTCATTATCATCGTATTTAATACATCCTTGGTTGCAGGCTTTAATATCTTCATTAGAGCACTCTCTGAGCAAGTTTCGGGACAGCATGTGGTCGGTCGGTAATGTGAATGGTTTTCAACGGAATTAGTTCACTGCATCGAGGGGTGGGGGGGGGAGGGCTTTTCTTTTGTCACCACCACGCATAGACCGGCTATTTGGGCCCATGAAGCCTTCTGTCCGCGCAGGTATTTAAGGTGGTTTCATTTCCGGAAGTAAAGTTGCCTGAGCATAAAGCCGAAGGCTCACCTTCTGAATGCCAGAATTTAGAAAATGTGGCGCTCCACTCTGTACTTTCCAAGTCGTGCTGATTACATTAAATCTGATGAAAATTCGTAAATAGTTTCAAGAATTTTAGATTCTCGTCCTGTGTCATCATGTAGTCTTATTAGCAGGTACCAGCATTTCGTGAGAAATCTGCTCCATCTCCACGTCTACGGTGAATATGGAATTTCAGTCACCGTGAATACATCAAATTTAGTATGGTTTAATAGACACACACACACATGAATGAAGCCTGTCTTTTCTTTTAAAATAATAAATGAATTAACTTGTGACTCACGTTCGGTTACAGGCCAATAGGAAATTAGGGTGGTAATGATGTGGGGTTTACGTAGTGTGAGATACGATTAGTATCAGTCGCCTGTTTTAAAGCACCATGAAACCCCACCTCCCGCTTCCCTAAATGAGATACTGTAAAGTCAGCAGGAATATACCACCTGCATGAAGGCATGACGGGCTTCGAGAATTGAAGGGAATGACTGTACTTGTAGGTTAAACACAGAATGGCTCATTGGTGTTGAGGTATTGAACGATGCTGTTGCTACTGCAGCAATTTTCCACCATAAAGTTGGCTGTAGGGATGAATGTGAATGATAAAGGGTCGCGACGGTGGCATTAGCAGTTCCGCCCCTTTGGAAGGCTCCTTGTTCAACTCGCAGCTAAGTTATAGACGTTACTGAAACGTATAAACTAACAGCTGTTGAATTGTTCCATATTTTCTTGTTTCTTTCCTTTGTCTGATGAATGCAGAATACCAGATGTGTAGGTCATGTGGTATGTTGGCCTTAACACCGATCAATTCCAAAAAATCGTCGTCGTATAGAGTTAACATTATTAGAGGATTATTAAGGGACTGTAAATAGGTTGTGAAGTAACCGTGATGACATTAGAGGGACGTTAGATGCACGTATTAACGAACACAACCCAAAGAGTAACGGTAAAAATGTGCTCTGTGGGCCGTATGGGGGTTTTCAGACGAATCGCCATGTGATGGGATTTTATATCAAGCGTAGGAAGAAATCTCACAGATCCTTAGCAGACACAGGCACGGAGAACCTCCTGTTCATTTCGACGCACCGTTGAGTTCCGAATTTCTTGCCGGCGTACGCATGTAAGTTCCGCAACATACTAGCGGGCAGCTCGACTGTATTTTTGATGTACTGCACTCGAGTTCCGGCCGGCTTATGATCCATATTCAGAGTTTTCTCAGCTGGCAGAAAACGTTATTGACGAGTACAGAGCGCTACCATCTCGTATTTGGAAGAATGATAAAATACTAACTGCAATAAGAGCATAAGACATCGGGTAAAAATCGTCGTAACATGTAGGTAGGTTTTCACCCTTTTTATAGGCCACGAAGGCCCTTAGGGTGAGTAGAGACACAGCTCTACTCTTTCTAGGACCTCGGCACTCTAGATGGGGTGGGGGTCAGCCCCACGCCCCGGCCGCCTCTATCCCCGGGAAAGACCAGGTACCCATTGTACAGGAGGCTTGGTGGGCCCCAGGGCCGGTCTGGACGGGCGGAAAATCTCGTCCCCACCGTCCAGCCGGTAGTCAGTCGTTATACCGACTGCGCTACCCGACCCATCGTAACGTGTGTTTCGTAAATTACGGTGTGCAATTACAGAGTGTAACTAAATTACCGAAGATGTTTTTTATTACTCTCTGAAACCTACCAGGCGAGTAACACCAATAAGTCATTATATACTCTACGCAGTTGTTCGTCAAATGACCTATGAACCGTGATATCCGTGACTGCATGGTGAACAGTTACCTAATCCTTTAAGCAGACACACATAACTCTCTCTGTTGTCGTATCACCGGACAGAGCACGACATTCCTGACATCATCATCTGTCTCTGTGCTGCAACGATGTCGTCCGCTCTACGGCGAGTAGTCCGGTGATGACACTCTCTGTAGCAAGTGCAAATAAATACGTTAGGTATGATAGCATTATTACTCGTTCTGCAGCGAGATGTTCCCTGGAGCGATGAAGATGCATTGTGGTTACAAACTGGAACGCGTCTAACATACAAGTTTACGGCATATTAGAATATAATGGCGCACGACTCGGGGTCACACGAGGTTCTGTTTGCGTCATATGTCTGTAGCCGTGTGATGGGACGGGCAGATGAGCGATTCAGTTAGTAGTAATTTAATAATATGTTATTGAAAAAGTGGCTTGTCCACTGCGGTAATTATACGTTTGCAGCTGCACATACTCATGCTGAGTCAGTTCTGTGCTCCTCTTGTTGTATGCACGTTATCACCTATAGCAGACAGGCAGGCGTGTCACTACGTAAAACAGCGCGTAGCGCAAATTTTAATACGTTGCAAGAAACGAGAGTCGTGGATTCGGTTCGTTACTCACATATAATTCTTCAACATATCAAACACAAATTGGACTAAAAAATTAACAGGAAAAGTAATAAATTACTTCATCAAATTAAGCAAGTCACCTTGACCGAATCATCATTACCCCCACCCCACAAGAAACAATTTTGTATTTTCTTTGTACTTTTGCTCCAGTCAAAGTCAAGGTCATAATTACAAGGCAAGCATTCCCACTTATGCTGTAATTTACAGTAGCAAGTTCCACAGTCACAGCCATTAAAGAATATGAGACAGTATGACATAACGTCTGTTTCATGGCGCCTATCTTCCCCCTTCCCCCAGAAGTGACCCAAAAAACGCGCAATCTTTGGACCATTGGACTTACTGTATCTTCGCTATTGTTTTGTGTAATGTCGGCAGCACAGGAAGGTCGTGATTTCAACGCAGTATACAAATTCGCGGTACGTAGTCAGCTGTGTTCATTAATTCAGGTGTCATCGCGAAAGGCTTGTGACACCAGTGAATTTTGTATCACGACTTACGTTGTGGGATTTTTCTAAACCTGTCAGTAAATTCGGTAGTGTGAAATGTGTGAGCATCCTTTCTTCATTTATAAGCAATATGCCATTGCTCACACCGGTTTTTCAGTTTCTATCCCCTTCCTCTCCGGCAGAAGAGAAGTGCTGAATTGATAGAATTTCAGTGGGTCTGCACTTGAGACTGCCGTAGACCAGCCTTCCCCCCCCCCCACCTTTGTACTCTTCACGCTTTTTTTACGAATTAAAAAACGAACGCCTTCTGTAGAGACCACCGTCCGTCCCTATGTCCGTCTGCATGTCCTTATGTGACTTAGCGTCAGGTACTATTCGATATAGGAAAGTTATTCAGCATGATAATCAGCTCACTGACACTCACACTTCATTAAATTTATACCCCTTGTGTACATACATAATTTTTGACTGATGTGGATGTAGTTCGGTGTATAAAATGCGCATGTAATTCTGGTGAGTAAGTACGAATTTTCGTGACAGTCTGTGCAGTGGAAGCCCTACCTAACTTAATGGGCGTAAATGAAATTTTGCCCTATTGAGGTGTACACTTTTCGTCCGGTTTGGGTAAAATTCGATACAGGAACTGTCCACAAAAGTTTATTGCATGATTATGGGTTTCGTAAAAATCGGCGCAGTGATAGAAATAGTTTGCTTTGGGGCGTAAATTGGTTCCTCTGTGGACTAACCACATTTATTTTATGATGAGGCGCGAAAAGCGGCGCAGACAATGCCGTATGTTTTTGTGAGCTTAAATGAAATTACATTACGCGTGTACCGCGAAACCTAGTGATGTTTTGAAAATAAAGCACCCCTTGGTGACGTGTGTTTACAGCGTCAAGGGGCACACAGTTCGCAGTCTTGTTTATTTTGTGCCATAATAAGTAATGCGAACAGGGCGGTCACACAGATATGCAAGGTACCAGTATAATGCGGGGCTTTTTTTTAATGAAACCGTGTGTGGTAATAGGTCTTTGCAAAAGTGGTAAGTTATGTAAATATTTTTAAATATGCCAGAACAGCATGTCGGCATGCCATAATATGTATTTAGCTTGCGAGCTAATAATGATAAACAATAAACCTCAGGAATATTGTTTTTTGTTAGAGACAGTATGAACAAACGGTGCCTGCAGCTCTTCAAAAATGTTTTATTGCACAGTATTAAAACATGGGGACGGCGAGATTGTTGAAGGTCATATATGGAAAAATTTAACGCATTCGAACCCATCAGTACCGAAAAATGCACAGAAATCACCATCAATATAATCATAATCACGGAGTCTTACGACAGGTCCATAGCCTCTTCCAAAGCCATTTCGTCAGAGAGTGCGATCTAGTGCTTCCTCCTTCAATTTCCAGTACCTTCTCGTTTGCGTGAGATTATCCAGTAGCTGCTTACGCCTTCTTACTCGTCTTCCCGCCTCTTCTATCTTTCCTTTAATACCGTGGTGTACAAAGCAGTTCGTAAGGAAGATGTGACCAACGCAGAAAAGTGTATCTCTCAGTTGTCGTGCTCACCGGTTTTGATGAAGACGTAGGTCGTCTGGAATATGACGTCGCACTGATTGGTAAATGGTTACCGACGTTTCGAAGCAGCTGTCTGCTATTCTCTGAAAGTGGAGGCACCAAGCTGTTCCGAAACTGCAGTGACTTCATACCTATCGACACGGCATCATATCCCGTAAGGATAGAGTCTTGGGTCTGTGTCTTGTTCTGATTATCGTAGGGGTGCCCCGAACACTGGGATTTTGATTCGAATCTCGCATGGAGCTTGGATGTTTCTGCGCGTTTTTAACGTTGTTTTGTCCAGTATAGATAGACGCCTTTGTGACGTGACTATCCCTCATACAGTGACTTCTGTAATCTCTGAACCAGTGTTTCCCAAACGTTTTGCTCACGGAGCCTCCTTGGCTTCGAAAAAAAAACCACGGATCCTCACATCCTTGCTAACGTATATGTACAGTGCACGGATGATAGGTGTCCAAAATTAACAATTTTTTTTATATCTCTGAACTGATTTCATATAGCTACGAATACATACCAGTAGCATACGTAACAACGCATTGCATGATTTGATCTCAATTCATTTGATTTTCTTTCGCTTCATGGGTAGCCACAGGAAGCTTCTTAATTAAATATTTTAACGATCATACAAATTAAAGAAGTTCACGATTATTTAAAAAAACTATCCCTTTAATTACAGAAAAAGTAAATTATAAATCCACCATTGCAGAAATGTATCCAAGCATTCTCTGGAAACTGATCGCGAATCCCTTAGGATCCACACAATATACTTCGGGAACCACTGCTCTAAAAGATTCATTCTTTGAAAATTATTTCTGAACAGGACAACGTCAAAGACTTTCCATGAAAGCTGGAGAATGTTTATTGCTCCGGTTTCGTGCCAGTATCTCAGTGAACCTGGTGACAGTCACAAATGGCAGATGGCCCTGAACTACATACCTTTGTTACACGATTACAAATTTTCGGGGTGTGAATTCGCCCTGTTTCTAGGCAGGCGTCTGTTCACGGTTTATAAGACTGTATGACTGGTTTTGTTGGAGACTCATAATCGAATATTAAAATTTCTTTGTTTTGAAACATCTTAGAACTTCGTAATCTGTTTTATGATTGGCTATTCATTTCCATATTCATGTCTGTGAAGTGCAGTACGGTATTATTTAGGGCTACCGATTTTTCTTGCTGTCTTTTTTAAATTAATTCCAATTAATTAATTAGTCAGTTAATGGAGTTAAACTTAATGCCGTTTGGCTATACGTCGATAGATTCTTACTTCTTACCGACTCTTAAATGGGCAGAGAATTACAATAGAATACACAAGTGAGCAGTTCTCCTTGACCTCATTTCTCGCTGTACTACGTGCAAAATAGCTGTGGGAATTGAAGATTGAAATATCTAGTGCAGTTTTATGTAAACCATTAACGAGAAGATCTGAAATGGATACCCTATTTTTCGTGCAGAGCAGAGTGAAAAACGAATAAACGTATACAGTACTTGAGATTGAAGACGCCATAGACGGAGGTTATTTGTGAGGCAGAGGAATGGGTGGAAGGAAATTACTAATGTGGATAACACCTAAGGTTCTGGTGGCGGTGAAAGTGTGGATTGCAGTTTTACGGGTTTATGACACTGTGTGATGTGATAGATTGCTTCCAGCATTTCTGAGGAACCTGTGCCTGATGATGAAGATAGCTTACGCATTCGAACGTTCGGAACCGTCCTGACATCCTGCTGGGTGCTGTAACCCGCGAGACTGCAGATGTGTTGGTAACAACTGGGTTGAACTAGTGCAGGATTGGGTCAAGTGACGGCCTTCTATGCACAGAGAAATTAACGTCCAGAATAGTTGAAGAAGGCCGGCTGTCAGGATCAAGAAGATCGAGAGAGTTATTTTTGAAATAGATGTGCCAGTTAGCTGATATAATATATTTAATGTTTTGTTGGCCGTGCATCGTAATTTATCCGTACAGTATGAACCAACAGGATGCACTATTTACTTTCAATTTGTTTCAATAATTAACCTCTACACGTTTCTGTAGGCTTACTGCTCATCATCAGAAGCAAATGGTATATGTCATGCGTTTATGTTGACTGGCTGTTGGCAGGATCGGATCCGTATGACATATACCAGTTGCTGTATATACAGAGTAGTTCCTCCTGATGATGAGCAGCAAGCCTGCTCGAAACACGCAGAAGTTAATTGTTGAAAAAAAATTGAAAGTAAATAGTGCATCCTGTGGTTCATATTGTACTTATATAATACAACTGGCAGTGCCCACATACTTTTAATTTTTTTAAGCAGTATTCGCGCATTTCTTAATTCTGTTCCACTTACATTTGTTGTACACTGCTGATCACTGAATTGCCAGATCAGTCGGGTGTACCTAATTTGTTTTATTATTATAACTCTTCAGCTTCCATATAAGGAGCCGGGAATGTGTGGTCGTTATAGTGACCACACTGCGGGCTGGAACGATCTGGGTGAAGAATCCGGCAGGGTCAGAGATTTGCCGCTTCTCCAAAACGTCCAGAACGGCTCTGAGACTAACCAGTCCTCCTGTTCGATAGGTAACGGGGTTCTTTACGGGGGGTTGGCGCCAGGGGCGTTAAGGTGACCGCTCACCACCATCTAATGTCGAGGTTAAGAATGAATGTACCTATAGGCCTACTTCTACTTCCCGTATGTCTTCATGGCATTGGTAAGGAAAACGTTACTTTTTAAAAGGTTCTGTTTGGTATGTTTGATATATAATAATTACTTGTCTATTAAGTACGGATCATAATTACTTTATTTAGAACAGCGCTTATATGCAATTTACAGTAGGGGGTCTTTTATTTTAATAACGCACATTTTACTCCCTTATTCAAGACAATATTTGGGTTATATAAACAGAACTTTTTGGTCAGGTTACTTCATAAAACATGGGAACAGTTGGTTTATGTACGGCAGAATACTGTGAATTACGGGCTGAATCATTAACGTTAAGAAGAACGGGGTTCAACAGAATTTATAGTATCAATCACTGCCAGTGGTACTTCACACTGATTGGTACGTCTGATTGTCAGACCGACAGACCGAATGACTAAGTAGCAGACTGACACAATAATTGGTTTCAGAATTTTTGAATACTGGTAGCCGTTCTGCAAATCAAGGTATTCCCTCCTTTTTGTAACCCGAAACTTAAATAACCAGTTCAAAAGGGCCTGCTGTTGTACTCTATCTGAGCCTCTTAAATCCAGTCATCCAGTCAAGACTTCCACACCGTATGTACAAGGTATATTTTTTATAGGTCGTGTAAGTGGTGCCTTCCTTCGAGGCCTTCCTACCAAATTCTATACCAATTTCTTATTTTCCTGTTGCATACTACATGACTTGCAGACAGTCGTCTTCCTCGACTTGATTACCCTACTGATATCTGGCTAATAATGTAGATTACGAATCTCATTAATATGTAATGTTTTCAATGATGTTTCTTCGTCTAAGTTCAAAAACAATTCTGCTTAGGGCTTCGTTCCAAAGCACTCCAAATATGTGTTGCTCTTAATTACATTTTACTTCCGTTAATAAATGAAATGGTAAGCTTATAGTGTTTACTATTGTAATCTTTACCCTTTCAGAAAGGCAGTGGGAACCAGATGATAGTAACAATTCCCCGCATTTAATATGCTCGTGATCTGATTCCGAATATGATTTTAATTTGTTATTGCCGAACCCAAATATTTGAAACTTGCCATATTTTCAGATTATTTGTTTTCTGTCTTTAAGTCCAAGTGGGGCAGCCCTAATTAGAAAGACGCTTGTGATACAGTAAAGATCAGAGTTCAATGTCATATTGTCTCGTATTTTTGTCTCTGTTTGAAACACGTTCGCATAGGCGCGAAAGGCGTCTATTACTTTCGTCATATGCGTCAGTCTGTCTGCATGTGTGAGCGCGGCTCTCACTGGACGGATTTCCGCAAAATTTCATATTTGGGACTTACATGAAAATATGTCGCGAAAACCCCATTTCGGTTAAAATAAGGCGAAAATATGGGACACTTTACATGAAGACCTAAACACGTGTAATTGTTGTCGGCGACATTAAATCGCCATAAACTCTCTCTCTTCAAGTGAAATGGTACCAGGCTGTTAGGTTAGCCGATAAGCTACGAAAATTATGCGGACGTGTCGCTATGTTACATTATGCGTACATTGCCTATCTTGTTTTATTACATCTTTGAGTATATGCCTGTATCTGATAAGTGGTAAACGTTCACCATAGAACAGGAAACGAAGGCACAGAGTGGGAGTAGAAATATAGCTCTACTCTTTCTTTAACTTCGTCCCTAGATTGGGGTGGGTGTTAGGCGTCACGCCGCGGCCGCATTACCCCCCGTAAAGAGCCGGTACCCATGGTATACGAGGATAGGTGGGCTCTCGGATCGGTTAGGAAGGATGAGGAAAATCGCGCCTTTACCGTGATTCGATCCCCGGCCCGTCTAGCCCGTAGCAAGTCGCTATAGCGGCTGAACTATCCCGGCATCTGACAGATGGTGGGTTTGCAAAGTCTTGATTAGGGCGGACCTCCGAAGTTCTAATGGGACGGGTCTAAACACGTCCACCGAACTGAGTTACGACGACTGTGGCCAAGCGTAGAACATAATTAAGCCACACTTATTAGTAATAAACATTCTGTTTGTAATAAATTTTGTGTAACTGAAATACTCCCAGTGGCGAAAAACAAATCAAGACCTCTGACAAAACACTAATTCATTTCATGAGAACAGTTTGAAAATTAAACATCCAGTTAGACCTAGCAGTTCAAGGATATTATCTTCGAAACATGTGAAAAAGTATGTCATATGATTACTACTTGCGTTCCGCGGTCACTTTTCGGAATAAGACTGTGTATCAGTTGCGTCCCGGGCTATTTAGGGTCAGAGTACTAGTTGTGTCCCACGCTGCTGCAGTGAAGATGGAACCAATGAAAGTTGCTAAAGTGATACCTACTGAAAAGAGGAAAGATCTCCTTGTCATTATGGGCTTCAAGTTCCGTTTCCAAAAATATTCTTGCTGACAATATGGAACGATGGTTTTGTACTATCAAAAAATGTAAATGCTACATAAAGTGCAATGGAAGTCGCGAGATTTTCGGGGGGAATGCGATGCACAACCATGATGCAGACAGTGAAGCCTGCTTAAACTGACATATATTTAATAATTCTGTCAAAAGGAAAACAATGGAGGACTTGTGTGAGAGACCGCGCAAACTTATT
>Ga0131853_10004018_pt1 | contig 26380 bp, 16 predicted proteins | sample TergutLab28metaG_FD_92764 | JGI IMG/M metagenome (GOLD analysis project Ga0131853, IMG submission 92764) | Labiotermes labralis P1 segment gut microbial communities from Petit-Saut dam, French Guiana - Lab288 P1 (version 2) (version 2) | ecosystem: Host-associated > Arthropoda: Insects >... | reverse complement strand
TGTGTGTGTGTGTGTGTGTGTTGTAAAGATGTAGTAAAGGAGGCTGGGTTGGCTCGGGGTAGTCCGGCGATAGGCTTTTGTTGATCAGCACAACGGATGTAGTTACTAATTACAGTAGTTCTTCAGTCTTCGTCAGTCGTTTTCAGTCTTCTCCTTCTTCTCCTCCTCCTTCCCCTACTTCTTCGGTCTTCAGGAATTAGACTGTGCTCAGTTCCAATTCATACCTAACTTCTGAATTTATAGACCTTTCAAACACCTGACCGCTGATAGGCCCATAACAAGGCCTGCACTTACTCCTACACCCTGAATGGCTTTCGAACTAACTATCGGGCAGCCGAAAACAGTAGGAAGTGTGTCATCCCCGTTGTTTGTGTGAAACTTGGAAAATTGTATGTAGTCAAACACAACTGTGTCACATGAGGTGTATTTAATCACTTTATAATGGACAACTACATGTTTCGGCCTGTACTGGCCATCTTCAGGTTGTCTTAGGGGAACTTAAGATCTTACTATAAGCACGCACGCGCACGTGACACAGTTGTGTTGGACTGCATATAATTTTCCAAGTGAAAACAGCAGGCGCCTCGACGACTCGGCAGCTGTGATCGACATCCCTCGGTAGGCAGTTGCATTGATGCTCTTATCAACTAATACTCAGTTTTCCCTTAACACATCTTTCACTTTTTTTTCCTGCACAGAAAAACTTGCGTTTCTGCTCCGCCCTACAAATAATACAAATAAGCATAAGATCGACAAAAGCTTTGTTCATTGGCACACAATTCCCATCACTGCGTAAACGTGCCAGGGCTTCATTGCCTGCAGTCTCATTTCTTTAATGGGTTATTACAGCAGCAAACTGGAAATCCTAGGTGAGACTGATTTGAACTTCGTGACAGACCTCGCTAATATCGTATCATGCGGGGAGAGAAGGGCCTGAATATCACCAATGTATGGAGACAGATATGTCTTGTTCGTAATTTTCCTTACAATGTTCGTTAATTAGCTTAACTAAGAGGAAAATGCCCGTTCAAAATAGAGCAGGAAGTTTCTTATAAATGAAAGTATCGTAGCCTAAGTGTCCACATCTTCTGGCCGTTAAAGCCACTGTCAGGTGCTGAAAGTAGGAGCAATTTTATCCTATGCGGGTGAATAATATACATTTAAAGTCATTTCAATACACATTATATCTACAGAGGTCTCATTACACTGCGCTGCGTAAGCCCAACGCACGCGCTGCGCCATTCTAGACCTGCTAACTCTTACAAGTATGTTCGTAGACTGACAATTCGAAAACCTGGTGTCTCTATCCGTCCATACATCTCTGTATACGTAATGCCCTTGGCGCGAGTGAGTGAGTGAGTGAGTGAGTCGCATTCTGTTCAACACAAACCACACAGCTGGTGCGATATGGTAGTTTGCATATTCCACTACTTTGATACAAATTTCTATCACCTAATTTTCGCCTAAAAACCTTTATCGGTGTTTTAGGAATATAAAACTGGTACATAAGCGTTCCGAAATAATTTAGTCGTACGTTTAGTTTCTCTGCTTATGACTGTACTGTACTGCACATCTAACATGCATTCGATTTCGTGAGTTTTTAGGCACATTCGCAAAAGTGCGAAACGCGACAATTAAATTAGCTTCGTCATAACTGTCCGTCTGTCCGTACGCATGGAACAGCTCGGCTCCCATTGGATGGATTTTTATGAAATTTGATATTTGAGGATCTTTTGTCTTTATTTGGGTCAAAAATTTTAGTTCTATTCTGTGCTTCTTTACCATCTACAGCTCCCACATGAACAACTACAAATACGGAGACGGTGAGAAATTCTGCGGTTCGGACGGAAAAGTTTAATGTAGACTGAATCGGAATTAAATAATATGCGTGAGTTCTCTTCAAGTGTATCATCGTCATCATCATCACCACCACCAAAACCACCACCTACAATACCACCATCATCACCACCTCCACCAATATCACCACCACCACCACCACCACCACCACGACCACCACCACCACTATTAGGCTTACTGAAGCAATAAAATAAAAATTCGGCTCAAATACCGTACGAATCCGGTCGTAGGATCGATTGCACATGAATACATCATCGTAACTCAGGGGTTACACTGTATTTCAATTCATTATCAGACTATGAATATGTACTATCTAAACATGGTATTAACAGCGCATGATATGTACGACTAAAGTCCGTGAAAATTATGCTTTATGAGACCTAATCATAAAGCCTTTGTTTTACTACCACGCTGCGCTTTTTGTGGAGACCGACGGTTCGTTACCGTGCTCGCAACAGCCTATCACTAGTCTCTCTCCTCAGCCAAACAGACCCAATTCAGATTTTCTCATTCTGCAACCATAAGTCCCCGCTTAATATTATCCACCCACCTATATCTCGATTTTCCAGGTGGTCGCTTACCATCAGTTTTCTCGACCAAAACGTGCAGTATTTTTCCGAATAGACATTTTTATTTCAATACTGTGCCTGTTACACTTGTCCCTGAGTAGTACTACGAACGAATATTTTAGATTTTGCTACTTGGGAAAGTCTACCTTATTATAAGGCACAACCTGTAAGGCATGATTCTCTTGTAGTTATGAGTGAAAATCGTAGAATTTTGTGGCTATGTAAACAGGACAGAATCAAGATAGTCTACACAACGCAGTTCGGTCCAACATCCAACACCCACGAAATGCGTGATGGGAGATCTGTAGCATAGAGACCGACCAATCCACCTGCACATAACGAATTAACTGCAAAAGGCTTCCAACGCCTCTTTTAAGAAACCAATTGCTTTAACTTTAGAGGCGCGTTGGGATTCAAACGCCTAAACATGAAAAGTCCTTCTAATTCCACAAACTCGCTGCGCAGACTGCCAAATGTGTCCTTCGCTCATAAAGAGTTTTCAGAAAAGTTTGAGAGCGAGGGGACAGTGACCAATTCCCGTGACGACACTTTAACTACTGCGACGTCAACTCCGCCGAGACGCGTTTTGCCTAATTGCCTTAATAGACACCGCGCTCCACGTGGACCTAGCTACAGCCCACAAAGAAAACATTCACCTGGTTGCTCAACTAAACCCAGAGTCAATGGTTTAATCAGAGTCACGGCGAGACATCACCCCTCCTCCCACCACAACAGTTTGCTCTTGCAAAAAAAATGTGTAAATTTCCAATCGTACTCTGCACGGGTAACTTAATTTGTGTGAATCACGGAATGAAACTTTGGTTCAACCAGTCTATTCTTTCAGAATGTAAATCAATATGGTAAGAGTTGTTAGAGATCTATGTTTAGATTTTAAATTGACAGCAATTACTAATGAGACATTTACGCTACGAATAATTCGGTTGTATCTGGCAAGTGTGTTGTTGGCTAGTGGGGATCAGCAGATCGAAACGATGCAGAAATGGGTCGCTAATAAAACACACACACACACACACACACACACTTCAAACACTTAACACATTTCGTATTGCCCTCATCTTAGGGAACGATATTTTACGGCAAGAACATCCACAATATATACGGCCAACATTAATTTGACAACTGATGGCTTCTCAAGATTAACTAAAGTAAATTCACCTGATGTGAGATGGACAGCAAATTGTGGTTAGAAAATGAATTAAACCCCCCTATAAACTCTTTCATACAATATAGACCATCCAGACGCTGTGCTAAAAGCGACATCATTTATAAATAATAATATTCCTACGACTGTTCGATGCAACAGGACATAACAGGACATTTAGAACAGGAAACCACTAGCAAGGGAATATATACTTGTAATTACATGAAAACTGTAAGAAAAAAAGAAACATTTTAAGAAAAGAATAAAACAAATTATGCCAACCCTCATCCCCACCCCCGAAACACAAACGTCACCCGAATTAAGCTACACGCTATAGAATAATCCAGTTCTGTTTCATAGAAAACGCACTGCGCCTCCATTATAAAGACCGAACGGTTATTGCTGTTTACGAAAATAATCGGTTTATTATAACACACGATTACAAAACAACACACTTCGTGCACAAAACGCAGAGATTCTTAATGTTAATGCAGAAAACAGAATACGTAACATCTTTGACGTAACGGGCTAATATAAATGGATGAATGTGAAATTTTTACGGCACTGCTCCGCGCCTCGAATTTCATCTTATTCACTGTTGTTCCTCTCTTGTCTTACATCCATTGGTATGTCTACGAAATTAGACAGGAGCAACAAATTTGAAATATTCTGAGAAGGTGAGTTCAACAATAGAAGTCACAGTCACCCCACGAACTTAAATAGGTAAAGAAAAAATAATCTAACTCACATTACAGTAGTCCTCCCAACTAAGATTCCGTAACTAAATTGCATGAATGAATATCCCAGACACCTTAGCTTTAATATCTCGTTACGACGGTATGGGAAAGAACTTTCTCCACAATATCATACAGCTCTCTTCTCTAGTGAGCTTAAATTTACAGTTTTGAAGACAGAAGATCACACTGCATCATCTGCCGAGAGCTTCAATTGAAGCAGAAGGCGAAGTCAGTAGGGAGTATTGGTAATTTCCGTCACGTCAGATACTGTTGTGTAGTTACATACATCATTTATACGTCAGAACGTCTACACGTGTTCGCATGAGCCGTCGAATGCACTGTGGGTAGCAAGTCGTCTATTCTCAACGGTTTCGTAGAAAATAACGAACCATGTTGTGTGAATAGGTTAACACGTACACACATGGCATAACGTACACATACTTTGTGCCCTGGCTTTCACTCTACGTATGTTACTCAATACGCCCGGTCTATGAAGTGTACGCGAGCGTTGTTTAACGGAGCTCTTCCAAATGCAAACGTTAAGACACTATAGAGTGAGTCTGACTTGCAACGAGGATATGGGATAAGTAAGCAAGTGTTTTCAAATAGACGGACGTGCCAAAAATTTATACTAAACGAGACGGGAAGTGTAGCTAATACGCCACTGAAGAACGAAGATGGAGCAGACATACCAGAACACGTCCAATCTGAGCAATATCAATTACAAAAACAAACTCAGCCTGAATACGTCCGTCGTACTGAAGAGTTTTTATTGCTCAATAATGCAGCATTAAGGCTGAGACAAGATGATCATAAATAGGGACGCCCTACGTCGAAATTTCATGCACAGTAACAAAAGAATTAAGCCAGCAAAAAGGGCGTCAATCTCGTAACTTTCAAAACACCAACAATTGTACATACAAACCACTTTGAAGACTAGCCTGAAGATGGCTCTCTATGTGGGCCGAAACACTAATACAACTAATAATTCTAATAAATTCAGAGTTGTGTAGAACTATACAATTTTATAATTTTACGCTACATATATTGATCAAAAAGCGCGTCGTTTGACCGACTGTCGACAAGTTTGCCACAATTCGAAGCCACTACCGCTATATAAGCCCGTTCGTGCGTACAATAAAAATCAGGTAACCTGATGACCACAGAAATCGACTCAACAAACTGATTTGGTAATCTGGCTTAACCGACTGCACTAAATGTGCGACTGCTCGACGAAATAACACTCGAATTTAAGAAATGTGTACACAGCATACACGGACAATACACTACCACAATGCTGAATACGATTTTCGGTAAGGTACAGCTTTACCTACCCTTAACGCCGGCGTTGTTAACAGGGACGTGCTAAAAGTTACAAGCCGAAAACTCGGGCTTCGAAGTGAAGGCACAGTTAACCTGTCCACATAATAAAAGTTCTTTTGACCGATAGAGGGTTTTTAGGTAAGGAAGACATAAAAGAGAGATATCTGGAGTCTGGGCACGTGTATCGACAGTGAAGATCTACTGAGACAGGGCATCTATCAGCAGGTGAAGGCACGGTGTGGCTGTGGGAGATTTTCGCTTCTCTCCAGGACTTACGCCTATCTACTGGGCCTAGGTAAGTCTGAAAAGGTCCCTTAGTGCGGCGTTTTCCGGGTAGGAAAAAGAGAAAAGAAAACTTTACTCACAGATCACATTACTGCATAATCTTCGTAATTACTTACATACTACATGGGGCAGAGTCCTTCGTGAGAAGCTAAGCGGTTCTCAACTAGTCAAGAAATTCCCCGCATTTCATGGAACCCGAAGGCTCACTACTTCATTCACAACTGGCCGCCACCTGTCCCTATCCTGAGCCACCTCGATCCAGTCCATGCCCTCACATCCCACTTACTGAAGATTCACTTTAATATTCTCCTCCCTTCTACGCCTGGATCCCCAAGCGGTCTCTTTCCCTCAGGTTTCCCCACCAAAACCCTGTATACACCACTCTTCTCCCCCATGCGTGCTACATAACCCGCCCATCTCATTCTTCTGACTTTATAACCCGAACAATATTGGTTGAGGGGTACAGATCAGTAAGCTACTCATTATGTAGTTTTCTGCACTCCCCTGTTGCCTCGTCCCTCTTAGGCCTAAATATTCTCCTCAACACCCAATTCTCCAACACCCTCAGCCTACGTTCCTCCCTCAATGTGAGCCACGAAGTTTCACACCCATACAAAACAGCAGGCAAAATTATAGTTCTGTGTCTCTCAATCTTTAAACGTTTGGATTGCAAACTGGAAGACAAAATATTTTGCAGTGAATGACAGCAAGCATTCCCTGACATCGATCTGCTCTTAATTTCTTTCTGAGTATAATTTCGATTTGTTAAGTTTTTCCCAAATATTTGAACTCTTCCACCCTTGCAAAGGAGCTATTATCAGTCTTCATATTGTGACTTCGTCTTTCATTCTGATCTCCAGCCGTGACCATGTGCTTACTTGATCAGTGTTCACTTCCAGACCAATCTCCTTACTACCGACTAACAAAACTTTTGTGTTTTTCTTTATAGTATGTACGCTTCTGCCCAATATATTAACATCATCAGCATAAACCAAAAGCTGATGTGTACCATTTAATTTCAAGTCATCCTGGTTTAAATGAACCCTACTAAAGCCATTCTCTAAAGCAAAGTTGAAAAGTAATGGGGACCACGTATCTCCTTCTTTCAAACAATTCTTAATAGGAAACATTTCAGACAAATTCTTACCTACCCGGACTGTGCTATAGGTTTCACTCAGACACATTTTTATTGGCCTTAGCAGTTTCATGGGGATACCAAACTCAATGAGAATATTATACAAGACCTCTATCCTAACTGAATCATAAGCTTTCTTGCTGATGCACTGCTTCATTGCATTCCCATTTTTTTCTCAAGTATTTGACGAATTCAGAACATATGATCTGTAATTAGTATTACACAAACGTACGTCAGAACAATCTATTTATTCAAGAGTATCTAGTATCCGGTAACAGAACTGTAGGGGCCTGAAGATGACTAACAACTAGTCGAAACATGTAGCCTTACTCTAGAATAAATAGATTGTGCTGACGTACGTTTGTGTAATACAAATTGATTTTCAAGCACACCGTGATGCCTTCATTCAGAATATGATCTGCAGTTCATCTGTTGCGTCGAAATTCACATTGATGATCCCCGGTAATTTCCTCCGTACATGGAGATAGCCTTGTCAGCAGGGTGTTGGACAAAATTTTGTACATAGTTGACAAAAGTGACATGCCTCTATAATTACTAAAATCTGCTTTATTGCCCTTCTTATAAATAAGTAAAATGATCGACTCCTTCCACTCTTCAGGCAAGTCCTCCTTATTACAAAAATTTTCGTAATTACACCAACAAATATACATCAAATTGGGCAGCAACCCGTTTATCTCCAACATGTTTCGGCCCCATTCTGGCCATTAATAAAGAATGTCAATTAATCACAGGAAGAAGTTACAAAGGTAGAATGTTGCATGTACCCTAACTTGCAGTCAATGCATTCTATTCGTGCCCTGCACGTACAGTATACACTCTATTTTACCGTAAGAGTTACATACTTCAAATGCGAAATGCTGTTTAAGACATCCTCTGATGCCTTCTGCCGCTAGGACGCTGGGATCGTGGTTCGAAAACCACTCGAAGAATGGATGAATGTATGCACCGGGTGAAGGAAAACGCCTCGCAACGGTGATTACCGTCCACGCAGATGTACCAACCACCTACAAACAGGATTCTTGGCCCCACTGGCACCAGACAAGTAAATAGGTCATCATGCCTATGCCTGTCTTTCCTTCGGAACTTTAACTGGCAGAATATCATGCACGTAAATGCCGAAACAAGTAAGTAATTAATTCATTTTCTGTTAGAGATAACGCCGCCAGGATTTTTCATGGTAATATACCTTAAAAAATTCTGCAACTTTTTAAGACTCTTGAGTGAAGTACACTAACAAATGAATCACTAAGTGTTTTATTTATTATTTTCTACTATAGTTATTAGCCTCGCCTCACATACTGAAGCACAAGGAAGAAAATATATGCCCTTTTCTTCCGAAGGGCTTAAATCTATTTGAATTAAATACTGGTAAGTTTTCTGATTCATAACATAACTAGTGATAAAGAAAAGTTGTTCAGGACTGGACAACTAGGTTTAGATCCTGTGGATGGAATATTGGACCCATTATGTTCAGATTGGCACTGCGGTCCAACCACATACATTATGAACACAGTGCAGGTTTTTATACTTTTTAAAAGAATGCCCATCAATCCTCGGTTCATGCGCCAACGTCAGAGAATCAGTTCAACCCGACCTGTATAAATTTCCTCCACAGCCAAATATGTATGACACATTCTGTTTATTTCTTATGGATACGATGAGGTACTGCTACTGTACTATGATGCAATATGCAGTTCAACATGGGCAAAGACACTGTCTTAGGTTGCTGTTATAAAACTGTAAGTTGTATAGTGTAGTGTATCTTGCATTTATCTGTCGCCTTCATCAGTGTCTGCCAGCCTTCCTTCGATGGAGGAAACCATAAAATAAATTTTCATATCCCGAAAAAACCCTATCCATGAAAACGTTTACAGACCAGAAAACAAAGACGCAGCTGGTAGCCCAAGAAGATTACTCCAGCATTGCCAACTGCCGGGCAGAAATTCTCGCAACATGCTGAGGTATATTTGGAACTTTGCACGGTGTTAAAAAACTGTAATGTTTTTATTCCATGATTTATTGCCGAAGCCCTAATGGTATTTGCGGGGCCCTGGTTGGGAAACACTGTTCTTAATGGTCATTTACTGCAAACACAAACCAGTCGCGTGGCCAAAACAATAGCCAAAAATTTCTAACACAAACCACCAGAGTCTTAGACGACAACTGATATCAAAGCTATAGAAAGCAGTCCGACGAATTATATCGATTGTGCAGGTCACAAAATATTTTACACTAAGACATTAGAAACAGGCATATATTTAGATGCGAGTTTTTCTATAATTTCGAAGGGCCGCAAAGTTTTCTTATTTCTTTCCGAGTACTTAAGTTTGCACTGCAGTTACCTGGTATACAACATAAGGGCTAGAAACTGCCAGCGCACAACCACATTTCTACTGTTGAACGCCCATGCTTCCATACATACGCGCCACGCCAAAAATCATCTGAAATGAAAGCTGCTAGTTAGGCTCTAGTGAAGGCTCCCTGATGATGGTCGTATACCGGAACATGTAGGAGCAAGTCAAAGTGATGTTTAATGTAAATTTTAAAACTCTGTCAAGTTTAATAAAGAGTGCATTTGTTGGTGTATGAACTTTATAGATATGAAAGCTGCAAATCTATGAAAGCTGTTAAGTTTATTACACCCTCATGCTAAATCACACACACTTTTTTCTACAACGAATTTTTTGAGGGCGTGATCAAGCTAAATTTGAAATTCATATAAAATAGGCGTTACACTGGATGTACACAATCAAATTTAAGATGGTACGACGAACACATCAAATACACAATTAATAAAAATTGGCAAGACAGCTGCCGAACTAAAACAATAGAACAGACGGACGTACTAATTGCATTATGTTCCCATCACGCTCCACGCACCTCGTGTAAATAACACTTCAAGAATGAAGAGTATATGTACCGCTTTCTGGGATGACACTATTCTACCCTGAAGATGGAAGCATTTGGTTTCCTCAAAAGCTTTGTAAATTTACACCAATTTATAGCTTTGGTGGCGACAGTCCCCTTTATAATTTGACTCCACTAATAAACATTCGTTCATATTTATACCATATTTCACTGTGTCGCATCCCAGAAGATGGTATTTCTCAGTCACCGCTATGGGAACCTCAAAATCTCACAACGCATCACAAGTTTCCTTTCTGGGGTAATTAAATTTTAAACATGGAAGTATAACTTGGGCGGACTTCAACGAAGAGAATTCATCCGGAAACCAATAACAGGCCTTTTGAAAAGCTGAGCTACTTAGGCCATACAGCAGTTACAGCACACAAGCACAAGGAGGAAACTATTATTCTACTTCCCACAAAGCAACTACCATCGAGCCTCCCCAGTAACCAATTGAGTTAAAATAATTTTTTTGCGTAAATAAAGAAACGAAATAGCGTTAAGAAATACTGCACAGATGTCAATAAACATCCATAAATCGACATACTTCATTTCTAGTGAATATTTTTAACAATGACGTGCCAGTACAGTCCTGGAAGCTGTGTGTGTGTGTGTGTGTGTGTGTGTGTGTGTGTGTGTGTGTGAAAGAGAGAGAGGAAAGTGAGTCCAAGCGCGCGGTACGTAGGCAATGTTTCATTTCCATTTATTTTCAGCCCAAAATGGAATTCGAGACTGAAAAAAAAAGTAACATTTCTGTCTAATATTCTGGAAGTTCAAACTCTGTATTAGCAATACACTTCGACTATTAATGCATCATTACAAACATTTGTATTCACATGTTCATTAATGCACAAAGTCAGCGAGATACCACGAAAACAACTGCATTCTGCTTTGTTACAAAAGAGTAACAGAATAGCAGAGCTGAAAAATGTTAGTAGCTAGAGTTTAAAGCCCAGAATAGCAAACCTTGAAAGCAGAATAAAATGACAGTCCCACATCCCGCTCAACGGACAACTCAGACCCCACTTTCGAACCCACAACAAGCACCTACCCTACTCCTTCCAACATTTCTAATACAATGTAAATCTTCCCTGAGATACAACTGGCAACAGCACCTGTACCTCGGTGCATAAAGAATGTTCAATTTTTAAATTCAATCTTATAAACACTAGTACAATCTAGAAAAACGAACATGCTTTGTACTCACCAGAGGACAGGTGCAATAACATCTCATCCTCTTCTCTAGCAGTTTCAGAGAAAGAAAGGGATGCTCGAGAACGAAAGAAGGGGGCTGAAAGTCGGGGTTGGAAAGAAAGAACGAAAGAAGACGGCAATTTAAAATCAATACTTGTTCTGTGGCATCGTTCATTACTGGCATCCATTCCAGTTTCCACCCTAAAGAGACGAAAGTTTTTCCTAAGGGAGCGCCTTTCCAAGGGTTAAGCATTTACGTAAAATCAACCCACTTTAAACACATTCAAATGAATTTAATAACAAAATTATTCCAGCTGTAATGTAAATATGACATGTAATTAGGCGCACGCTTTTAGAACTCAGTGAGAACTCCTTTGTCATTAACACAAAAAAATAGGAATAAAATAAAACTGAATGCGCCCTGACTCAATGATCGAACTAAAATGATACATAAACATCATTTAAGCCAAAGACTGAAAAGAAAGAAAAAACCATAAGAACACAAGGGCAGGCACGAAATATAAGACCAGCTAGTCTCACAATGACGCGGTAGAAGAGAGAGCTTGAAAAGGGCATGAAAGAGGGATCATACCTGACGTAACGGAGCCTGAGAAAGACTACGCAAATTTGATGTGCTGCCCACCCACTTTAAAGGAATAATCTGGCTAGTTAATTTTACCACTAATTTGGAAGAGAGGTGAACTAAATCCCAGGCATCCTTTTCTTCACACACACTCGGAAGCGCACATGCACGCAAGCACACACACACACAAATGTGCACAAAATAAAGGTCACAAAATAAATGCACTCAAAAGTAAAATATCTGTCAGTATGACGTACGTAAAGCACAATGTCGCAATGTTGCTTACAGCAGATATACTTCAGATAGAGGGACAAAGTCAACGTAATACACAGAATCATCAAGATAATTCTATGATCACTAATTTAGAGATGTCGAGGGCTGGGCAGGACTCAGTCAACAAAATACATTCACAGGGATGCCAAAAATAATGATGAATTATAGACGAAATGGACAAAGACGGCTTGAAAGACATTCGAAGAGACTGTTAGACGAGGCCGACACAGGTTTGTCAAAGCCTAACTCGTGACGGATGATGATGATGATGATGATAAATGTCTAAAAAACACTTCGGCATTTCATTACAGTATACGTGAATATTAAACATGCATTGTTGCGTCGTTGCAGCGGAATCTGAACAACTTTTTGTAACCGTAAATGTGTTACTGGCCCTGGAATTTACAGTTTGGATATATCGGAATCTTTTACGTTCACTTCTTGATACATGAACAAACAATTTAAAACTTATATGTTTTCGTCTGTCAGTGAGTACAAAAATATCGTAAAATTTGCAAAGGGCAGGGAATTACGCTCTCTTTACGGGTATTCTAAAACGCTCCTGTACAGCAGCTAAACCAGTCACAGAAAAGAACAAAACAGGCAACATCTGTATAACGTAACACCAAGGCGCATTCTGGTAACCACTGTTGCCGTGCAAAAGTAATAAGGATAACATACTCTGCGTGTGTGTCGGTAGCCTTAGTTATCCAGCATGCAAAGCGCATGTGCCGTATGATATTGTCATCGGTGGTCTGTTTGGCTCTACCATATTTTTCCACATTTTCTCATAAACGGCATGATTTTCGTAAAAACATTACTGAATATAAAATATGTGTTTTTTCTCTAGAATTTTCCTGTAAAACATCTCTCATTCTAGGAATAATTCAACGAGATATTATAAATGTACATAGGTTTTCACACAAACGACCCGTTATTCTTGTCAGATTTTAATGAAATTTGAATTTTCTCAATATTTTCGGAAAATCCAAACATAGAATTTCACGAAAATCCTTCCGCTGGAAGCCAAGTTGTTTCATGAGGGGGGAGGGCAGAGGACGGGCGGAATGACGGACAGACATGAGGAATCTAACAGTCGCCGTTCGCAATTTTGTGAAAGGGCCTAAAAAGGAATGCGTCTTGAACAAAAACATACCCGGGTTGTCCAACGAAAAGGAAACCCTAAGGTGTATTCGTTTTCCTTCAAATGTTTTGCAGAACTTCAGTTGGATTGTGCAAAGGTAAACTGAACCCATCCAGCTTCAGTCTCTTTTAAATTTGCAAACCTTCTAATCAAGGCAGACCAACTATTAACTTCAGATCAATTCCAGGATTAAAATTTCACATTGCTAAGAACTCAGCCAACATGTCACCTGTCAGACAAACCCCGTTACAGCTAATTTTCTCCAACCTCACAACCATTCCCTTAATCATACATTGTGATATTCTTCACTTTCATGGGTTAGGCCTATTCCGATTCCGAATTCATTATGACGCTTTTAACCAAATATTTGACCGGACCTCAAGGACCGGTGGGGTTTGAAGAAGTGCGCCCATCTCAAGGCCGACACCAGGAATGCCGAGCACGCTTGAGAATGACCGCTACAAATGCTACATGTTTAACAATAAGAGCCAGTAACATTCCCGTACGGGTTTTCGGCAGCTAATTAACCTCTACATTTCCTACATAAAATTGTATGTGTATGCCATAAATATGACTATAGATGTCACTTCAGCCTGTACCGCACCGGCGAATGATGAATACGCCTTTACTTTCAAAGATATTCGTTTCGTGTTAAAATATTGCAGTGAGTCGAGCTTGCTGACGAGTCTAGAAACATTCTTCGAGTACCACAGGGGTACGCGTTCCATAGGTTTACACCCATTGCATACACAGTAAACCCAACACACACCACACGTCTTGGGCGCTATTCTTAAACGGCGTAGGTCTACATTTTCACACAATTAACTGCTTTGAGAAAGCAGCAGGTGGCAACAACAATGACGAAGGAACCAGAAATACAAGGCAAAAGGCTTTACGTTTTTGCTCGGCACTGCTTCTTTATTTTTATTCAAGACGAACGGCTATGCCCTGAGCTGGAACATGCACGAAACCTTAGCTGGAATATTTCATACACAAATTATAATTGTTGCTACAAACTATTTTATATACAAATGAATCTTTTGATGCTGCAGTTCAGTAAACACAAGATTCTGTGTTGACGATACTCTCACAGCCGCAGGACGAAGTGTTGTCTAAAACAAACACGTTCCGGCCAGTCTGAGTGCAATATCAGCACACGATTATTTTGTGCTATCACGGGCGGAAAAACTTGGCAGAGCAAACTGCCCAGCTGTTCGAGGTCAAGGTCACATCTGTCGCGTCAGACGGATATGTATTTCAGGCAACCAATGTGTGCACGTTACAGGATCTTGCATTTTTAGGTTTCCTGTTCCAATTTCGAAGACGGAAATGTCATCGAATAAATTTCTACTTCTTGTTGTGGGGACGAGGTGAGTTAGGGTTCAACAAATTATGTAGGCCTTGAAGGTGACAGGCCACAGTTCATACCTCAGTCTCTCACAATTCTAGGTTAGCACTTTCCACGAAATACCTGAAACAAATTATGTAGCAAGTAAAACTCCATTATAGGCCTTGAAGGTGACAGGCCACAGTTCATATCTCAATCTCTCACTCAGAAACAATTTCAGGTGTTTTAATCCGCGTTAGCACTTTCCACGAAATAAATGACAAATTAACGTAAACAAATAAAGTTTAGAGAAAAGTGTTCGGTTAACAGACATACTGAAGGGCACCTGCCGCATGAAGAATAACGTCCTGTCAGAGTTCTTCTCGCAAAGATGACAGTGGCCTAACTATTCAAAAACTTTCCAACCCTCCGCTCCACTATTAAGGGGCCAAAATTTCATTACAGCACACCGACATTCGACCTCCTCCTTCTCCCAAATCAGTTCGATGCAATCCACGTCTTCACGCCGTAGGTCCATTTTTGAGACCCATTTTAATAATATTATCTCTATAACGCAGTGTACCAATTAATCGCTTCCTGTCACTGTGTCCCATTATAATTTTGAAGGCATGTCTCATCTTACACATGAGTGCTACATGTCCAACTCAACACGTCCCTGATTTTGTCGCCTCATTTGTTCGTGTTTAACATCACAAATTGAAATTTCCAGTACACAAATTTATCCAGCCTCGTTTAACCTCTCTATCTTCGGCTCCAGTATTCACTTCTGAACTCTGATGTAAAACAAAGAAAGACCAAATTGTGGTAAAACAAACGACAACAAAGTAGTTCTGCTACATCTACATATTTTAGTCTTTGCGTCTTCAGATAGCGGATGGAAACGTAAAAGATTCTGAATTAGTGGTAGCAAGCACTCCACGAATTCAATCTGCTCTTAACTTTTTCATGAATGCAAATTCGAATTATTTCTGTCGATCTCAAATAACATGACAACTTTGCCACAGGGCTTATGAGCTGCCGTCACACTACGGCTGTGTTCTACATTCTTGTTAACGAGAAATAAACTAATCATAAGCTACACAAATCTCTCCATGTTCTATTATACACAGACCTCCTTACGGCCGTCTGACAGTATTGTCACTTCTCTTTGCACTTACACCAAGGTTACGCGCGTGAACAAGACATATGTCGTATGCTGAAGCAGACACCTGCTTGCTCTTGTCGTTCACACTTCGAAACTCTGTGAGTTCTGATTTGACGGACAAGTAGAAGGAATGAAAGGGGAGAAGATTTTGATATTCCCCATGGGATAGAGCGTCAAGTCACTGGTTTTAAGGGGCTAATGGGAGAAATCGAAACGATAACGGCCGGACGGGCAACACAGAAGTAGGTTAGGGTAAGGTACAGAGCTTTTGATTACCGGCGACGGATGTACTGGGGTTACAAGACGGTCCTTTAGAGAAGTGCTTGCTGAGTTCAAAGCCTTTTTCTCCTATACCGGTGCTCATGGCTCAGTGAATAAGGGCAACCAGAAGGGATTCCCTTGAGGGTGGATATACACCGGCCCTAGATGACCCACACAAACGAAAATCCCTCCAGTAGGGAAATAAAAATCTGCAGTCAACCGGGTTCTTTTACGTACACACCAAGAAGCCCTCAACCTAGTGGCGTATGCAGTCTACTCAGAAAGCTTAATAAGGTAGACGGGCAGCTTTCAAGATCGTTCCTTTTTGTGCTTAAAGACAACGTGATACAACAGATCATTTCTGGTGATTATGCTCGTGGATTGGTAGTACCTAATTTCAGTGACATTATTTAAATGTGTGTGTGTGTGTGGTGTAACTTTTCGAAACATGACAAAATGACTGGTCTATCCGTCGCATAGCAACAATTTCACTGAACTATGAGGTAAATCTGCAGAATAAATGATAAAGTGTCTAGAACAGTTTTCTGTGTGAGGATAAAGATAAGCACCGAATCTGAAGAAAGCTATTATGAAAGTCAAGTGCTATCTCGCGGCCAAGATTAATCCGTAAACACCTAATGAACAGTGCAAAAGGCAGAGATTTATACCACGAGTCAGCAGGTTGTATATAATAATCTGTCACGTTATTATCAGTGGCGACTTACCAGACAGACAAGGGCAAATGATGTTACGACAGTTCTTGCAAAAATGTTAGCAAGTGGTTATATTTACATATATTTCGTGTGTGACCATAAAACCCATGTTGTTACTTCATTTCATTACAATACATGAAATAAACGCCTGGTCGGGAGACTTAGGTTCGACGACTGAGCTGTAGCAAATGACACAATTTCACATCGAAGATAGAGTGCAGCACTACGAGGACAGGTACAAAGCTGATGCCCGACGTGGAGGTAAGGGGAAGACACAGCATATGAATGACGTTTGTGTATCTGACACTTCCGAACAACAGCTCCTTTGGGCGTTGCCAGTTTTTAGGTACAATGCGAAGGAAGTTCGCAGTGACCTGTCAGCATCTTCACCACGTTCATCAGGCATTCCAAACACATGAAAGTAGCAGCGTATAAACTAAATGCAACATTTCGAATTCGGTACAGAAAACCTATGTTACATGTCGATTCGTATCAATCAGATTCACTTTGGTTCATAACAAGAAACACATTACTTCATCAATCCGCAGTCCGTCCTACGACAGGTCCACAGCCTCTTTCAAAGCGAGTTCTCAACAGAATGCGATCAACTATGTCTTCTTTCAGTTTCCAGTATCCTCTCGTTTCCTTAAGGTTATATAGTAACTGCTTAAGTCTTCTTCCTCGTCTTCCAGTCACTTCTAAGCTAACGCGTTTTAGAAGGCAGCTCCTAAGCAAGATGTGAACAATCCAGTTAGTATTCCTTCCTTTTATTGTATGTAGGATATAATTTTCTTCCTTACCTCTATGTAATACTTCTTCATTTTTCATAGGATCGGTCCAACTGATCCAATCTATCCTTCTCCAACGCCACATTTCAAAACTTCCTAGGAATTTCTGATCTACAATCCGAGTATCCGAGTTTCAGCACCATACCGATGTGACAGAAATACATTTTGCATGCATATTTCTTTCTTTTCAAAAATATGTAAAAGATAAATTTCCATACACCGCATATTCGCATTTTACAAAATTACCAATACAAGCAAAATCCCCCCCCCCCCCAGCGTCTTGAGGGTCACGTTACTTAACGGCTTGAGTTAGCTTTTTTTTTTTTTTAAAAAAAAAAAGCCCCATGAGTTCAACACACGACAATATTGCAGTGCAAATAAGTCATTTTGAAGTTCTTTGATTGTATGCAAGGCACTAAAACTTTCGGGAATATTACGTTACGAAATTAAACTGCCTAACGGACAAATGTAACTAACAAACGTTACAAAGGTCCACAAAATAAGTATGTTTCTGTTATCGTGAAAATCACAAAAACAATAAAGGCAAAGATATCTCTGTACACGCCATGAAAGCTTGGGGAAGGGGAGTTATAATTCTAGACTCCAGTTGAAATGCGATGGCACACGGTGACGCACTGGAGCGGAAGTGAAGGGGAAACTGGCGAATGGAGTGGGTAGCCAGTACCCTTCACACTACCTCTGAACATGGTGTATCCAACATTACTACCGCTGATGCGCACACCTCGGCTGCCAGTAGTCGACTGAACTGACGTCCCCCGCCGATTTAAATGAGCTCGTCCATTTCGCCGAAAGACGAAATCCGGTTTCTGCGAGTGTGCCATCACATTTCAACTGGCCTCTACTAATTCTGATAATCGGCATTACAAGGCGGTAAGTAGTCAGCTTCAAGCCTCATCCAATTTATCCCCGGTGAAAGAGCTCCATGCGGCCATTCGGTAATAGGTTGGTTGGGCCTCAAAGCCGGTCTGCACGTAATGAAGAAGAGACACTCGTAGTAATTACACTACGATTTCTCATACGTCCAATCCGTAGCCTTGTCTTGATACTGACGGCACCATCCAGGGTCCATTATTAGCATAACACCAATACATTAACTGTGAGCCATTGACAGAGTAGACAGAACGCCTCGCTTTCTTGTCTCATGTTTAATCGATTATACGTACTGCATTTAGGCTAAGTGCATGGTAGACAGACGTAGTCAAATGAAAAAGACCCGCCTTGTAACGCCCCCTCAAGAGTGCATTTTGCCATTTTGAGTGCGTTTACAACGAAGCAGCAAAAGCCAGCCAATTAGCTTTCCAATATGTCTGCTTTTCTGTTCTCACGTAACAATTCGAGGACTGCTACACGGATTTTCAATAATATATATTTTAAATTTTAAACTTTATTACAGTTTCTAAAAAAAGCAGTCTTAATTATTACGTACTATAACGAACACTGTAGCAGGAGACGCACCATGTGCCTCCGTACGCATTTCAAACGCAACTCACTACAAATAAGTCGCAGCGAATAACGTTAGGAGAAAAAGGTTAGAGAAAACTGAAACATAAACCTCATGCCCTATGTCCGTAAACCCTACGGTTCTCGAATCATGATTGTTGTAAAAGGATTTCTGAAAATTTCTAGGCATAAATGTTAAACTATGCTGAGACTTGCATTTCCTAACCCTTTCTTGTCACAGCAGTAAACCATTACGTAACATCCCTCAGTAAGTAACCACACATTTTCTGTGTAAAGCCGGGAGCCGAAGACGTAACTGCGTCGCGATGCGTCACTGAAACGTACGTACCTACTATTTAGGCCACAACTCTAAAAGTGTATTCCCGTAAGATCACGACTTTCCTTCACAAAGACACTTTGTCGCTAGATGTCGGTAAATATGAATTAATAAAAAATGGTTGCATTTTAAGGAAAGTCAACACACGTTATTTAATGAAATACATTGAAAAAAAGTTTTTTTTTCGACAGCTCTTTAGCGGCAACTTCGCTCTTAGCCGCAAAATTTTCCCAGAATCCATTGTAGGCTACATCTCTATTTTCCCATAAATTTCGATTCCCTGAGCAATAGGTAAAATATTTATTTTTCTGGAAGCCAGTAACCATTGAGCTGTATATTTTATTGTTTGCAGTGCTTTGTAAATATGTTGTATTTTTTAAATTTAATCTTTTCATCACAACCCACATCACAATGGTTTTTCGTAGGTCACCTTTCTATTTATCGGCAAAATCGGTCTATCAGCACACCCTAAACCCCAATCGCAAAGGACAAACGAACCTGGACTGTACAACGGTATGACATATTTTTCCAGCGTGTTGTAACTTCGTACACAAGAGAAGGCGACACAGTTTTCGAATCTAACATCCAGCACAAAAACTTTTTAGTTACGGCCCTGTGTCCGAGCCCCAAACCGTGAAAGTGTGTAAAACTGCGTAGGCCGACTTACTTATCTGTGAGTAAGCGGTGGCACGCGCATTTTCGCCAAGAAGTATTTTTACGGTTCTCTGCCGGCGTGCCACACACCAAATGGACACACAGTAACGTTCATATGGACCTGTGCCCAACCGTCCAGCATTATATGGGAACAAGTTTTTGTACTAATTGCTCCGTGCCTTGGTGCTCAACCGCATATAGAAGGTTGTGTTTCTACGATTGTAAACGGGCAGGCCATTGAATGAAGAGGCATTCTCTGCCTCAGCGTCAGACCGTAAACGGGTGCAAATCTGCAGCCATGCTTCTGTTCCTTCAGTATAAACCCCAAGTTCTGTGGGCTACCTAAGGTCCTGTATCCACGGGCCGAGTAATGATGGACAGAGATTTGTAGATACGGGGCTCTGAGCCTTAAGGCGCTATCGTGAATAAGTGAGAAACTGCGTGCCTACGGATCTGTGACTTAGCACCACACAATGAGAAACCTAAAAAATTCTGTAGGCTAATTCCAGTTTATCCTCTTAAAGCCAGGCAGTGAACATGCTCATGGCTCTGACCCTGGCGCCAAAGTAAACAGACGCAAATTATTGTGCCGACCCCTACATCGGCTATGGACCCAGAGTTGTGCACGTACGGACCTCTGCCTCAGCGACAAACAAGACAGACGTATAAGCATCAAATCGTGAAAGTGTACAAAGCTGGGGAGACACTGTTTTACGCCATAACATCAAACCGTAACTGGGGATAAAGATGTGTGCTGGCCAGGGCGCTGTGCGTTAGCGCCAGGCCGTAATGCTACACAAACCTGTGTAGCTACGGCATGCCAAATTTCCAAACGTCGAAGACTGGAGGAGATACAACACACCAGTTAACCATACTTCATTCAGGTATGTTTCCTAGAATGCATTTTCTTCTTTTCCATTAACTTCATAAGCAAAACATTACTTCCTTCAGGAATGTGATCGCGTGATCTGGTAGACAGACCTATGTACCACGTTTCTGCATATCTGTCTTTACCTCAAATATACCACGGTCGATGAGGATTCGTGTAAAAGAATTCAGGACATATGGCAGGAGACTTGGTTCATCGTTCAATTGTACGACGTGTGCAACCACACGGAGGCTGTTACCATGACAACGGAGATGTAACGATGAGATGCGTACGTACTGAAGCGTTGTATAGCACTAAAATGGCGACCTTTCTTCCGTTAGAGACAAACACAAACCAGCAGGGTGATAAAACAGACTAGTGAATAATTGAAGTGAATCTTTCCAGGGTTATCCTCATGGCCTTCTGTATGTAACAACTACGATTTTGTAGGTACTTCTGAGGGGTGAGACGCTTATGATGGTATACGATATAGGAGTTAATAGCAGTTATCGTGGATTCACGAAAGCAGTGTCTGCTGGGCTAGAAGTGGCAGTAGGGGGGATGAAGGGGGTTTCGGTCGGAGCTTCGTCGTTGTAGTCGAGGGGGTAAAGCCTGGGGTTAATACTAGCCAAGTGCTCCCAAGAGAAACCCTGTCTGTTCTAACCCGCCAAAAGCTGGTGGAAGGAAGAAAGGAAATGCAGATTTCTCTTTCTCTATCTCCTGGAAAGTTCTTCCTTCAAAATATCCCTTTGTGACGGAACTGGAAAACATAAAGAATTTGACTTTCGAAATTCCATATAAGCTGTATGTCCTTTCTATATTTTCACACACAAATAACTCTGAAGTTATTGGCAGAAGACGGATAAAAGTAACTAAAGATTAAAGTACCTGAACTCTGCACCGACTCAGTACACTGTTTAACACTTCGTGTCCTTGAAATAAGGCGGAACGCACGGTCCAGCCCTAGTGGGCAAGCGTATACCACGTACAGAATCGACGGACGGCAAGAGCCAGCGACCAGATAAGCAGTCGGGTACCGGAGAAAACTCACGGGAATATAAAACCTCGCGTGGATCAACATGTAACGCAAAAAACACGACCTACTAAAACCGATGAGTGAACGAATTTCGTAATCAGTAATCCATGGCTACTCCTTCAGAGAAGTCCTAACGCGCGTGTGTCTGTGTGTGATCTAGAAACCGCAAAAGAGGCGGCCTAGGCCACATTTGGGTTGTTGCGCCAAAGAATAAGAAAAAGAAGGAGCACTGGGTAATAAATCAGACTCTAATATAAACCTGGGACTGACCGTTGATTGTTTTAACATAATCTTAACCTTATGACGTTTGTAAGTAAATTCATTAACCCTCATCACGTAATTAACAATGTTTCTACAAAGTTGGGAGTACCACTGTCTACTGCAGTGAGACTTCACCAGCGAGTGACGTGCTTCATTTCGGAATACAACGATACATATCACAAATTCAACAACTTTATTCTTACAGCAGTAACGATTTATAGAATTAAATCATATTATAAGTAATAACTTCATACTATAGCCCTCCCAGCCTCCTGTGCAATGGGTACCGGAGCTCTCTGCCTGGGGGTACAGCAGCACGGCCGTGGTGTTGACCACCCACTCCCATCTAGCGTCGAGCTTACAGAAAGAGCAGAGCTATACCTATGCTTCCCCCATGGGCCTTCGCGCCAGGTTACAAGATGAACTTCACTTTATTCCAGTTCACTCCATAATTCCATTCAACATAATGCGAATATTCACATTTTTAATTAACAATTAAAAAATTACGTCTAAGGATTCCCTGACCGTACAAGCCACATTGCCAGATCTGTCTTGTATCAGAGCATTCCCTTCAAGCATACCCTACTGGCAAGATATGATATTTTCTTTTCTATGATGTACAGCTAAGACCCCAAGCTATCATTCATACGTGAGGCCTGAATACAGTGCAGGAAGATTTAGTTTTACCATTTTACTATAATATTCCACTGTTTTAATCTTAAGTAAGAATTTTCATATTTTATCAAGGTTTAATGTGAACGGAATGGGATCCCATTGAGTAATATTTTTACTGTACCTTAATTGTTGCTCTTAGTTGGCCTTAAGATGGCCGGTCACGGCCGAAACATGTAGCCAAATATCACCTAATTGTAATTACTGCATCTTGTTTGATGTATGTTGTGTATTGACGGTGCATAATATATTATACAGATGCAGTTGTAAATGTTAATACTGTTACTTTCTTATCCACAGCCTGATGATCGCTTATTAAAAGCTGAAATGTGTACATGAAGCTGGGTTTTGTGTCACTAAAATATAAGCTGTATTCGACGAATATAACAGTTAGTTTTTGTTTCATTGTTTACAACACAACGGGATTAATCATCTTAAGAATAAGACCAAATGCCGCCATGAAATTTAAAGTTTTAATTGGCAGCTCTTGCTTGAACTTGGTACAGCAAACTGCGGCCACCGTCAAATCCCCTCCACCAAATCAAACTAAAGGGCAGAAAGGTTATTAGAAGCAAAAATTACTCTCGCTCTGCATTCCATAGCCAATGAAATTGTTTCTTACAATTTTTTATTGCTTGGTGTAAACTTACAGGTCGCTTGTACCAAACACACCTTGATTTATAAATGTCGGCTTGCTGAGACGGTCGAATTCGTTACAATAGCAGAATACAAAGTTAGCACAAGTTAAATAGTTAAGGGACGTCCCTAGCTTCCTCGGACCTTGTATTTTTGTCTTCTTCCTGACTCTTCCTCTTCATTCTGTTTTATGTAGTTTAGAAGTCCAAACCCGTAGACGGACGTAATGAATATTTATGGTGGGGACACGTTATTTTACTCCCTTGTCGTATGTGTCTCATCTAAACTCGTTCTGCCATTCCTTTTCTCTTAACTCTCAGACTCGCAGCATAACTCCCGCAGGACAAATTTTCCTTGACGACGGATAGGCCTACTACTGGATGTACAAAAATCTTATTTCTACAGGCTCTACTCGTGGATAAAATGCAGAAACAGGACGTCATGCCAACGCCACAGCGTCTGCGACATTATCGCGAAAATTTTGAATGCCGGTTATTTTAATTAATATTGTGTACTTTCGTCTTTTAAAACGACATACACGGTGCGTGGTAGATTACGCGGAAGTGCCCCCTTTTGAAGAGCTATGTACGTAATTTATCCTCATTTGGGAGTGGCTTTGTTTCACTCAGTGATCCCCAGTAAGTCCTTGGAAGAGTTCCTGAAAAGACGACACAACAAATAGGCTACATAATTTCCACCCTTTCCAAAAGATCCAGTACGAAAATTGTATACATTAAACACATATTTAAGTTACATCAATTATGATCCAATTTCAAGGAAATATCTCTGCAACGGATCATTTGTTTAGTGTGACCTACATATGATCTGTACACAGGTTAAGAAATGAGGAGACTGGCTTTTCTTTTCGTCCAAGCATCATCTGCCGCAAATAAAATTCATCACTGAAATCACAAAAACGTAAATGTGATCCTGAAGAGGATAGTAACAAAAAATGATGAACTGACTTCTATAGGTTTGGGCAACTCCTTCTGAAACTTTATTTCCATCACAAACCTTGTTTGCTTCCGCTAGGGTCACATTCATAGGACTGAAGTTTGTTGTCCCGCGTACCTAAAAATTAGACACGTATTTAACCAATTTCGGAAGGGGAAGGGAGGAATTATTCTGAGATGAAATTAATAAACTCATGTCAAAAGCGTAGTAGACTGTGTTAATAAACCTCGGATGTTATTCAGTGATAAACTTCTAAGAAGTGAATAAAACCGTGGTTACGTTAATGTAGGGTTTACTGGCCTATACGTCAAGATCTACAAATGGGTGGCCATGCCGTTTACGGTGCGCCGCCATGGGCCTCTTAATAAACTGAAATGTCCTTCCAGAAAAGCGTAATGTCACACGTGGTGTGCCAGAGCAGTGAGTCGACAGTTGAGGTGCGCGACGAAGCACAGTAACAGCATACGTACGCTGTACAAGGTTAACAGAAGGGAAGAAGTTTTGTTGATCAGTGACTACCACTACAGCAGGCGAAGATTTATCTGCAAACACACACACACACACACACAAGTTTTAAATCAAGACGCTCTAACCTGCAATCAGCGTCTCATTTTGTGGAATGATGGTGCACTGGCAAAGCTTGGAACATGCTAAGGTTTTTGTGCCAGAAGGAAGTTCACAGGTGAAACATTTTCATTGCCCCATCTACAGGGAGACTCTTGCTTCCAGGAAACTGTCGGACGACAGGTTATGTCTAGATGAAAGAGGTCATTCAAGCTGTATACTTTTATAAAACCATGTCTTTAAACAAGAGTATTTTTTAGGCACATGTGCTCAGATATTCACTCCCACTGCACAAGAACACTCCTGTCGTCCAACAGTGGTAATGAGGTTCAACCTGTCTCAGAAAAAAAGGATTCTGTGTCTCTAACGTTCTGGCCCTACAAGCCTATCTTTCAGATATATTTGCCAGAATCAAATAATTCAACGTATCAATGCATCAGATAGTGACGCGGTTAACGAAGAAGTCGACAGCCTTGAAAGAGAAGCAGACATTACAAAACAGCAAAGTAAAACGAAACAAGACGGAGTCCTTCCGTTATCAGATTTCCCTCTGGAAGGTGAATATGTTTAATCTCCGGACGTAAAAAATGCTATCGCGGTACAATGGGAAGCACTAACTGTTGAAACCTGGAGTATGCGACAAGTACAGCTGGATGTGCCACCCATTTGTCACTGACGTCGAAGATTTCGATGATGACATTTCGAGCATAACTGGCATTAAAGGGCAGTTTATCGAGATTCGAAACGACGAGACACTGAGGTACAATTTTCACAAACAAATATCACTTGGTGCGTTGTGAATTGAAATGAATAACATAAAAAATGTAAGAAATGAGGTTCTGGAAGTTTTACTACCGTTTTCTACAATATACTTGTATGAAGCAGGATTTTAATCACTAGTCACCACAAAACCTGCTTCAAGCCGACAAAGGCTTAAGATGCAGCCTATAAACCGCATTATCACGGTATAAAGAATTTCAAAGCTAGCGCTTAGTTAGAGTTCACATGAATATATTGATATTTCTTTCAATTTTGTGCAGTCCTTCTAATATTTCTGCTATTACAAAACTACTGTGTAGCATCAACTAATAAACTAATTACTAATCAAGCTCTAATATATCATTATGTAAAAGTATCTAACTTTCTAACAGCTTAATTATATCTTGTACCAACAATATACTTAATATACAAAAAGCAGCAACATAAGTAAAATGAAAATGCTATTAATTCCATACTGAGCTGTGGGTGGCGAAGCTTACTCCCAAACTTTATTTGGATTCCGGTCGAGAGACGTTAAGAGCCCTACCTTAATGGTATACACTGCTAAAACACGCCCAACCAATCTGTTGATATGGTCGACTTGCTAAGCAAGTGGACAATGCAAACGCAATATGAATAATCTTAACGTTCTTCATGTCCGTGCATTAATAAACATTTCACACAGTAAAACCAACAAATGCACTAATGTTAAAATTAGATTTTTACACACAGTT
>Ga0131853_10004014_pt1 | contig 26385 bp, 14 predicted proteins | sample TergutLab28metaG_FD_92764 | JGI IMG/M metagenome (GOLD analysis project Ga0131853, IMG submission 92764) | Labiotermes labralis P1 segment gut microbial communities from Petit-Saut dam, French Guiana - Lab288 P1 (version 2) (version 2) | ecosystem: Host-associated > Arthropoda: Insects >... | reverse complement strand
AGACCGAAAGGAAGACCAAGATTAAGATGGGATGATGACGTGAGAGACGATTTGAGGAAGATGGGAGTAAATAATTGGAAACAGAAGGCACAGGAAAGGAAAGCATGGGAGAGGAATAATTGAGCAAGCCAAAACTCACAAAGAGTTGTAGAGCTGAGGAAGAGAGATGAAGAAAGAGACTGGTTCAGTACTGGACAACACTGCTACTCTGACAACATCCCATGTTATTTTGGTGCTTGTAAAAGGGTACAGTGATACAGGACACCAAACTTCGTAGGGTTTTATCAAAACTACTTCTGGGAGGAGGCAGCTATGAAAATCCTTCAGAAAACCAAGCCCATGGGATTTGATCCTGAAGCCCAAAAAAACCCACTTTCCTTATGTCATTCAGGAAAGAATCTTTACCTAAATCCGCAACGCACCACAGTATAGAGATGATACATTTCAACTGGCACAAATATTTATCTTTGCTGTATTCAAATTTTTGTGGCACCAATGTGTTATCCTTCCTGTGTGACACAGCGCTGCAAATGACACGCTAGCATGTCCTTGCGATATGACGGCGTGTAGTTTGGTAGATGGCTATAAATGTTCTGGAGCAACCCGCTGTTGCCATCTGCAGAACAGATTAAAATGTTACAAATTGCACAACTTTTTATTACATTGTAACAGCGCAGAAATTTTGACATACTGGCCAATGAAATTTGTATGGCTTGTGTTACCAGTATTTCGTAAAATCAGTAATATGACTAGCATGAACACTTAGTCTAACTCTTCAGAACCTTACAAAACACCAATCCCACAGTGTCTTTCCTATTTTTTTTTTATTTCTCTTTCTGGAAGTAGACCAATAATAAACAACCTGATAACACTTCATAAATATAAATATATATATAAAGATTGATAATAGATCCTTTGAAAGTGTGAAAGAATTCAAATATTTGGGAAAAACCTTAACAAATCAAAATTCTATTCAGGAAGAAATTAAGAGCAGATTGAAGTCAGGGAATACTTGCTATCATTAGGTGCATAATCTTTTGTCTTCCAGTCTGTTATCCAAAAATTTAAAGATTAAGATATACAGGACTATAATTTTGCCTGTTGTTTTGTATGGGCGTGAAACTTGGTCGCTCACACTGAGGGAGGAACATAGGCTGAGGGTGTTTGAGAATAGGGTGCTGAGGAGAATATTTTGGCCTAAGAGGGACAAGGTAACAGGGGAGAGGAGAAAACTACATAATGAGGAGCTTAATGATCTGGCCTCCTCACCCAATATTGTTCTGGTTATCAAATCGAGAAGAATGACATGGGCGGGGCATGTAGCACATATGGAGGACAGGAGGGGTATATACAGGGTTTTGGTGGGGAAACCTGAGAGAAAGAGCCCACTTGGAAGACCCAGGTGTAGATGGGAGGATAATAAGAAGCTGGATCTTCAGGAAGTGGGATGTGTGGGTATGGACTGGATCTAGCTGGGTCAGGATAGGAACAGGTGGCAGGCACTTGTGAATGCAGTAATGAACCTTCAGGTTCCATAAAATGTGGGGAATTTCTTGACTAGCTGAGAACTGGTTATCATGTCAAGAAGGACTCAGCTCCACAGAGTAGGGAGGGAGAGAGGGAGGGAGGTACATAAGTAAGTAATTAGTAAGTAAGTAATGAAGTATGTAAGTAAGTAAGTAAGTAACACTACATAATTTTGTAGTCCCATGAACGTGTTAAGAGAACAATAATTCTCTCAAGTAATTTAATGGTATTTCAACTGCATATACTATGTAATTAAGATGCAATGAACAAGACTAGAAAATTGGTAAGAGTCTTGAGGGGATGCCATACAGTACTACACCAACAAATGTGGACTGGATAAACGCAGCATGAAAATAGGAGACCTGGAAACTTAGCTAAAATTCACACTCAGTACCTCCTGAATGCGAGTCTCCACAAATCTGTTGGGACACTGGAAGAAGTAAACAAGGCTCCATGTCCACACATCCATTTGTTACTGCCTCAGTGCTGTGGTCAGTTAGTTTGCCAGAATCTCCCTTCTCAGGGAAATGTGATTGAGAGCAGGCAGCAAAGTGCCTTCATGTCAATTTTATGCTGCACCACTGAATGGAAAATTCCAAAAAAACCCACATTCTTTCTAAATGCTGGTTTATATACATACATCCAGGCCACCAATTAAATTTTATATCCTTTGTTGTTTTGACATTCATTTATTACAGATAAAAGCGTTCACAGACCTAATCAATAGTACCAATATTACAATGCACAATAAATAATCTCTCCCTTATATTTCATTAAATATACACCATATCAAAAAAGCTTCAAATAATGTAGATCTTGGCGGGACTTATATTCTATCTCATGCACACAGCTGTGAATGATGAGCTGTTTATAATACATGAACAAATTTGATTTTGAGCTTCATGTACATTATTAGGGGTTGCACTGGATCAATAGAGATCAAAATAAAGTTCACCTGACAGCTTTTAGTAGACACAACCAGCAACACATTTCAGTGAAATCCACTATACAGTTTTAGAGACAAAACTGATGGATAGCATCATGAAGGCAGATACAATCTAACCATTATCCATTCATTTTATGAAATACATGCAACACATAAGAATTACACTTCTGCACATACCTCCTCTAAATGTGGGATTTATGAAGGGGTGACATGAATGGAAAACAACAGTAACACATTAGTAATGGCAATGCCTTCAGAGAAGCTATGAATACTCTTTCATGTTATGATGGTTTCAGATAATGGATCTAATTTCTGCCCTTAAGTAGGTTGTTCAGATACAAGTTAATTTTGCACAATCCACACAGCTTACAGGCTGCACTTTGAATATTCAGACAGTATTTCACGTTTTATTTAAATGCAAGTAAAACTTTAATCAAAACAGGTAAAACAAGAAAGGCAATATATATAAAATTGTAACATTGGTTATCGATCACACAAAGTGCATGAGCCATGTCATTTCATCATCTGTGGCCTGTCTGGTTCTACACTGTCCACATTATGTCACAAATGGCACTTTTTTTTTTGCGGGGGTGGGCACAATTGACCATAAAATGTGTGTTTTGATTTTCTCTACAATTTTGTCCAAAACATTTCTCATTCTAAGAAGAATTCAGCCAGATATCATAAATGTATATATATATATATATATATATATATATATATATATATATATATATATATATATATATTTATGTAATATGTGTGTTATATATATATGATTTTTATAAAAAATAAAATATATATATATATATATATATATATATATATATATATATATATATATATATATATATATATATATATATATATTCATGTGAAGTATGTGTTATTCATGTCAGACTTCAATGAAACCTGAACTTTACTGACAGATTTTCAAGCAATATTCAAACACCAAATTTCATGAAAATACATCCAGTGGGACCCTGAGTTGTTCTGCGTGGACGGTCAGACAGAGAGACAGACATGAGGAAGCTAATGGTCACGTTTCACAACTTTGCAAACATGCCTTAAAAAAAAAAAGGCAAAAAGGTATATCTGTACCTGTCCACACCATAAAGGAATACAGGAGGAAGTAGAGTTTCATTCATTTTTACCTCAGCGCTATATGGAGGTGAGTGGTCAACTTCAAAATCTGGCTGTTTTAGCCCTGGTGAACAGAACCCTAGAACCCACTGAATAGGAGGCTAGCTGGGCCCCAAATCCGGTCTGGACGGTTTTCAAGGAAAGAAAATTTCATGCCCTTACTAGGATTTAAAATGCGGACCATCTGACCCACAGCAGGTCACTATACTGACTACATTATCCCAGCTCTTAACACTTTAAATGCCAAATTAAATCCCATCTGCCATCTGCTGGCATTATTAGCTCACCATATTCTCCATGTTAGCAGGATAAAGGTTAATCATAAGAGGCAGACCTCGAACTAAAATATTTTGATTTTAAGTACCCCTTCCTCTGCATACCGGAGAATGGTTTAACCTGGACTCCACATGACTAAAAATTTTACATTATGTTCCATCAAACTTACTCAAGTTTTTGAGGAGCACTTTTTAAAAAAATGCCACAATCTGTGAAAACACAAAAAAATACATCAAAATTCTTGAAATTTTTGCTTGTGGAAAGACACATTTTATGCACATATTTTAAACTGGAAACCGATCATACATCTCAGGAACCGGATGTGGGCAGCGGAACTTATTTTAAATGCCATGGAACTGATTTGGGCAGCAGGCTGTCATTATTAGCTGTTGTTCTTTCTTTCTTTCTTGGCATAATAAACAAACTGAAAATGTATACATCAAAGTGTAACTGCATTAATGGCATATCCTAGGACTTGTACTGATAAATTCAATGTAGAACCTCCTGTTTTTCACACAAAGCTAAGACATAAAACAAACAACCAACTAATTTTTGATCACTTTGACACCAAATGAAGTAGCAACTTTCTTCTAAATGTCTGTAGTTTTGCCACACTCACACAGAGCATTGCTCAGAAAGCTCTACACTGAAACAGAGACTGTCATGAAAAATTCACCATCCCATAATGAACATGCATAACATAAATTAAAAAACACATTTCCTACACAAATGTAAAATTAATCAGCACACACAGATGTATGTGACTAAAATAAGCATAGGATGTAAGTGGTAGTATGCAGAGTAAATTATGTCTCTACTGCCATGATGCCACTTGCACTTGTATGTGGTATGTCCAATTTCCATTGATAATAATCTGGTAAGCAGTCAAAATGATACAACCGTGATGTCCATAGTGGAATAATGATGAATATTCAAGTTCAGGTTACTCTCATCACATGTTCACTTCATAAAATTTGTATTAATCAATGAATAATTCAAGAAATTTCAGTGGTTCTCTCACTATCCTCAATTTTGCACATGCAATGTTGAGCTAACATTACACATCATTATACAGCACTTTCTGTTCTTTTATACTATACCTCATATTCAGTTGTTGGTTCATGGAGGAAAAAATGTAATGGTCACAAGGCCATGTCTCGCTTTCCACAGCCTCGCATGTGATAACATGGTGCATCATAGGGCATGATGACAGCTGAGGCTGTATAGTGTGCATCTTACGACTCACATCTGTACTGAAGATAATGAAATCAACTCTGATGAGGGAATATCATGAATGATAAGGTGACAATGATGAAGGACAAAATCTAAACCGTCACCTTACTGTCCAAAACTGCTAATAACATCTTTCATTCCAGACAGGGATCTTGAGTATTGCAAATTGTACACATATTATAGAATAATATGAGTATTTCAATCAACTTGTGGCGTTGAGAATCTTGGTTTCACAGTGCCCACATCTGTCAAGTTTTGGTGTACTGAGATTTAAAAAAAGAAATAAGTAAAATTCTGAACATCTAAAGTGTCAGTCTTCAATTAATGTCACACAGTATCATACTGCTACTTGAAGCTGATGCACAAATCAGACTCGATAATGCACTTCTGCTGTCTGTGCCATTATTTATATTAACGTAAGAAATCACATATTAAGTAACTGAGTTCACATTAACCTGGAACATCCATGCACTGGTTAACACCATAATCTCAGCACTTATGAAGTTTACATAATTGTCTCATGAATGTGAAATGTTTTATATAAGACTTTACAAAGATGTAAAATACCCACAACACAAAGTATCATAGTTTAAAAGCATAGCTGTGCAAACTGTCATAATTATGTCACTTCCCAATCTTGGCAAAACACAGTTCAAACAAAAGTGTTCTTAGCAGTTGAAAATAAAACGATCCTTACACAAGACACTAAACTCATAAACACCATTCACTTCTGATTGTCACTTATTTGTGATACATCACACTCAATTCTGATTAGAAAATAGATTGATTATTTAATCATCTTACAAAATTACATTAATTATCAGGAATGTTGCAAGCAACTGAACTGTTACACTACATCAAATGCAACAGACACTTCCTTTGAAGAAATAAGTAGCTCCAACTGACATCTAATTTATAAAGTAAAAAAGTAATATAACTGAATAAAGGAATTATAGAATTTAAGAGCTAACAAATTTGAAAGACCAAAGGCTCGAAGCTATTTCAATTATATAGGTCCCCTGTTTTCTTTTCATTCTGTATGACTTATAATAGGAAAATATACAAATCTTAAGAATGACTAAAATCTGTTTCTTCATGATCTGTTTAAAAGCTGACTTATTTTTTAAGCATTGAACAGCTCAAGAATGAATAGGAAATATGAGCGAAAATGGATGGCTGCAGTTTCAAAAGCAAGTTATTTTCATCCCCTTTTCATGTGTAAGTGTATTTACCGAGTATTTAGTGAGCATGTGTGTGTACATACATGTTTGTATTACATATCTGAATAAAATTAAATACTTTATTAATATTATTTTAAAAAACTAACCTTAGTAATACAAACACAACTAAATTTATGTACACAAAATTGGCATTTGTTATGACTTCTGAATGCCAAAATTTTCTAGGATCAAACAAATAGCATATTCAGACTACCATACTCAGAGAACATGGTGCATGTTTCAAACTCAGAAAGCTGTAGCATCAGTGTCCTCAGTAGTGTGCAGATGTTTGGTTTTGGTCAGTGTATGTCACAATTTTATAACTTGTTACACAGTATCAAATTAATGTTGGATAATTAAAAATCAGGCCTTCAGTGACACTGGGGTTCAAGTTCCAACTACTGTCCAAGACAAAGGGGTTTTAAGTTTACAGTCCCATTAAATGCTATCATGAATGTACGGTGTACTGAGGCTGGCGGAATGTAAAGAATTGAAGGCCTGTAAAGTGCACCAATGCCAGCATGAATGGGTTAATGATCTCTTGGTGAGTTAACATCTTTCAAATATAATGTTTTGTTGAACGCGCAACATAATATATTCATACAGTAAGAACCAACAGGATGCACTATTTACGTTCAATCTATTTTAATAATTAACCTCTACATGTTTCGAGCAGGCTTACTACTTATCATCAGGAGGTACTACTCTGTATATACAGCAATTGGTATGTGTCATGTGTTTATGATGCCTGGCTGTTGGCAGGATTGTCCCGATCCTGCCAACACCCAGTCAACATAAATGCATGACACATACTAACTGCTGTATATACATAGTAGTACCTCCTGATGATGAGCAGTAAGCCTGCTCGAAACACATAGAGGTTAATTACTGAAATAAATTGAAAGTAAATAGTGCATCCTGTTGGACCTTATTCTACGGATCTTTCAAATACAAATGGGCCCCCTTCACATACACTGGTAGAGAGACTACTTTTATTACAAACCTTTTCAAGACGACTGAACTAAGAATTACATTGCACACCAACAACACTCTCCAGAATCTACTGATGCCAAAACCCCAAACCCTGGACAAATACAGCAGATCCAGAGCACACAAACTAACATGCCTGGATTGCAACAAGGCGTATGTAGGACAGACAGGAAGCAGCTTCACACAAAGATTTAAAGAGCACAAAAATGCATTTAGGTCTAACAGAAACACTTCAAACTACGCCAAACACACTCTGGAACATTCACACCCGTTTGGCCCATTCATGAAACAATGCAGATTTTGAAAAACCTAACCTAACTTAACCTAACCTAACCCTCAACACCATAGAGTGGTACTTAATTGACAAAGAATTTTCCAATAACAACCACCTAAATGATGAATTTAACATAACCCCCAACAAAATTTTTGATGCCTTACTAAAAACCCACTAGCCATAAAAGCCCCATCCCACCCAGCCCCAACCAATACCTGACCAGCCAAGAGAAAAAAACTGACCCACCCCAACTCAGGATCACCGCAACCTTTCCAGCAAGGCAGGAACTGACACAAACAGTAGTAATATACATCTGTGACGGCACTACAGAACGTGTAAAGAAAAGCCACCACATACATATAGTGTAAATACTACAGTATGCTTATTGAACAGGAGCAACAAAATGAACAAGAAACTTGATGACTAGTGTGACAAACGTCTTACAGTGAACAATAGCAGTGCATAGAAGAAAACAGCTACACACTGCTGAGAAACAGTACACGGCAACAACAACAGTGTAGTGCCAGAAAACCACAGGGTACATCCGGGGACCATCAATACGATAAACACACACCATATTAGGAAGACGGTATGCAGCCATAATACCAGTGAAAAATTTGACAATAATATACCATAGTTTCTTCAATAAATAGTGGTACACAAAATATCAAATTACATTCCCAACACAGTGATATAGTGTTCTGACTGTAAGGTCTACCAGTACAGTGCAACACACAAACTCCAACAATACAAGTGCCCAATACAGAAGACTGATGAGACACGCGTTGCCACTACCCACATGGACATACACTCACTCAGGGGTAAAACTGGAGCAAGCTGGGAACACACAAACGCCCAGAGCATAAGTAAGTACTAAGCTATTTATGTTTTCCTCCAATACAGCAAAAAATTTTCCAATGTATAGTTATGCCGGATTAATTTGCCACCCTTCTCACACACATCTCTGCCCCCACACGCAAAGTGACTGTACATCCAAGGTCACTTTCGGGCCTCCCCACAACACAACCCCAATTAAAAGAAAGGAAGAGAAACACGCCTCTTCATAATACCAGTGCATCAAGAAACTTCAAACTCGACAGTAGCCACCAGACCCTATTGTGGCTCTAGCCAGAGCACACCACTGCATTCAATATAGAAATTACATATTATGCAATAAAGCCTGGATGTAGAGATCTCTCCATCACATGCGTGCACAATATATATAGTAGGACCTTAAGATTTCTTGAAGACAACCTGAAGATAGCCAGTAAAGGCCAAAACATGCAGTTGTCTAGTACAGTCATTAAAACATCTTAATTGACATAATTGTGTTTGACTACATACCCTTTCCAATTTTCACACACACAACAGGGATGACACACTTCCAAGTTTCAAATACATAGGTTACACAGTGCCAGAAGCACGGTTATAATTAAAATGAATGGGAAGGATGTTGAATGAAGGAGTTCTGAATAATTTTACAGTTTTAGTCAAGCACCTACATGAAAGGACTGAGGAACTCGTAAACAATCAGTCAAGACAGCTGGTTTCTGGACCAAATGTCAAACACGTAACTTTTTTTTAAATATGACTCAAACGAGCTATGCACTATGTTATGATGTCTGGTGCAGAACAACTGTGATGATGAAGATAGAAAGGGAGGAAAGAGGCAACGCTGGCCAATATTAACAGAACTCTTCCTGCAATAATCTGGGTGACTTCTGCAATCATCATGGGAATTCGTGAACATCTGCCAGCTGAGACTGATGTTGTTATGTACAAGTGCAACATATTCTCAAAATATGAGCAGTAATCTTTACAGCAGAAAATTGAAGACAACTATGCAAAACTCTAATACTTACACAGGAAAAGGACAACCAAGTATATAACAAATCTGCCACAAAATGATATTCTTTTCTTAAACATCTTCTGAACTGAAGCTGTACAAAGAACATGCTGCTAACATTACATAAAATGTTCCTACATCTTATATACAATTCCTATAATTTTTCACTCAAAGAATGCAACACTTTTACAGCATCGCCTTGTTCACCATAAAATTATTCTTTCTTTACCCTTATAAGTAGCATGAATGTTGGTTGGCAGCTCTGTTATAATTCAGCTCTACTACACATTTATTTGTTAATGAAAGAATGACAAGTAATCTGGTAAACAATTCAGAAATAGTGATAAACTTTACAGGTTTTTTACACACACCTCATCAGACTTAACTTATGTCTTAAGGCAATTTATGGAACAAATTTTAAACTTTATAGTTTTGTGTATTATATACCATACCAGATTAATGGCCAAAATTCTGCCATTTTGGAACTGTATCTATTTTCTTTCCTACATCTAATAATGGTGGGCTTAAGGTCAATACTCTGGTATGGGTAATATACTGGAAAGAATGTCATTAATTATGGTGTCATAAAAATCTGAAGTTCAATACAATATTCTGTGTCTGTTTTTCAGTTACACTCTTCAGAGTTATATTATTAAGTCCTATACACTTTCACTGTTAAGCAACTACTTGTACCTTTTACTTTAAATAACCTTGCATTCAGCACACTGTGAGAGTATGAACAAGCTCTATTTAATTCCCAGAATGTAAACTCAATTACCTGACTGATGTTTTTACTAGAAATGCAAGTTAAATTAACAACTGAAGAGCTAAAAAGAAACTAAAATGAATAAAAAAGTAAAAGGTAGAGGTAAAGTAGCCCCATTACAGGCCTGGAGTGGCCCAGAGGGTTCTTAGGAAGTTAAGGTTCCCAGACTTCATGACAACGACACAGGATGGTGGTAGGTTGTCAGCCTTACGCACCGGCCGCCTTTAACCTCAGGAAATACTCCTGGTACTCATTTCTGTTAGAGGCTGAGTCGACCCCAGGGCCATAGTGCGAACAGAAGGATTTTATGTCGATGAAAAATCCACTGACACCAGCTGGGATCGAACCAGCGACCTTCTGATTTGTAGCGCAGCACCTTAACTACTGTGCTACTGCGGTCCCCGAATAAAAAAGTATTAACAAAAAAGTCATACTGGTAAAAATCAGAAGTTAAACATGACTGTAACAGCAAACACACCAACAGGTGTGGTAAACAGAAGCAATTAGAATGACATGCTAAATTTGCATAGAAGAACTCTAATTGTATTATTTCAATTAAAAGGTAAAAGGTAAAGTGATCCCCTTACAGGCCCGGTGTGGCCCAGAGAGTGGGTAGAGGTATAGCTCTACTCTTCCATGACCGCAGCACTGGAAGGAGGTGAGTGGTCAGCAGCACGCCCTGGCCGCACTTTACCCTGGGAAAGACCCGGCACCCATTGTACAGGAGGCTGGGTGGGCTCCAGGGCTGGTCTGGACAGGTGGAAAATCTCGTTCCACTGGGATTCGATCCCTGACCGTCCAGCCTGTTGTCAGTCACTATACCCACTGAGCTACCCAGCCCAGGTATTATTTCAATTATAAAGTAAAATGTACAATAAGACAGGGGCTATGCTATGTGTTGGACAACCAAGGAATAATGGTTCAATTCCTGGGAGGTGCAAGAGATTATCTTCCCCACTCCACGGCATCCAAACTGGCTCTGTGGCCCACCCAGACTCCTATTCCATGGGCATCACGGGATCATTCCTCAAAGGTAAATCGGCTGCAGCATGAATCCAACCATTCACCTCCACATAAAGCCTATGTTAAAAATGAGTGGAGACATACCTCCCTCCACCCACCATCAAAACAACGTGCAATGGGGCAAATTTGTCTTCACTTCTTATGCATAATAGGATATCATACGTTAATCAAATAAAGAGTTACCTTATTTGGAATTCTTTACAGCCTTGGCAGAGCAAAAACCTTCATTTCTGTTTTGTTTATTACATGGAGGCATTTTTAAATATCATGCATCACTCAAAACTTGGAACATTTTGTGAGACAGCAGACACAGCAGCAATAATTGCCACTCCTGTCTGTGATGAGTTGGGCTCCCCAGATTTAAATCAGCATATTACAGTTTAAATTAGGTTCTGACTTACAGTAGGTACAGAAGGTGCCAAAATGATTTCCTTTGACTCACATATTTTTGTTAAATGTTAGAGACATTTTCACTGCACGATAAAGTTCTGCTGGTGAAAATTAAAACAATATATTCTGAATGCCTTCTTTCAGATCATCTTGAATGAGAGGATTAACACTACACACTGTAGCCCTTAACATGCCCCACAAGCAACCATCACACTGGTCCAGAACTGGGGAATAAGGCAGCCACAATACTATTATTATTATTACTCTGTCACAAAGGTCTCTGCAACGAGCTGATCACTCGTCCAGGGGAGTCCTACCAACTGTGGTGCGTCGTTGTGTGTGATCTAGAAACCTCGTGAATGAGGAGGCCCTGGCCCAATGGGGGCTGTTGTGCCAAAAAATAAACAAACAAACTCTGTCACCAAAAAATTCAGTAAACAAGGTGTAGAATTGTGATCTGTTGCAATGTCTTGCTGTGGGAGGGGTGAGACACAGGTGCTCTCAAATAAGACACGTGTTGAAACAATGGTGTAATCATATCAATGTCACATTTCAAAAGATGAACCTGTCTGGCCAAGTTCAACATTTGGCACTACACTTCCCATTCCCATCTTGTAAATAAAGCCAACTTGGTGCACAATTTTTCTTAGTATGTTTATCGAGATACTCCTGATGATGGACAGTGGACATGTCCAAAACATGTAGAGTACTTTATCAAATAAATCTGAGAAACAGTGCATCTCGTTGGCTTTCATTATAAGAATATATCACGATGCACAGTCCTATGAATGTCAAAATGTAATTCTACTTTAAAAATCACCGATGCTGTATTGACAAACAACATTGACCACTGCCACCAATAAGACCTGTAGTATAACAGCAAAAGGTAAGCAGTGGGCAGTGGCCTCCATCACGCTGCTAGAATCTGCAGCATGAGAGTGGCTGCACCAACTGCCCCAGTGAGCACCGCAACCAGCAGCACAAGTGCAAGTGGGCCAGCACTGCGATGCCCTGTGCAATGCTGTCATACATCTGCTGCTCCACCACTCTCGCCTGCTCCACCAGAATTGTTGCCAGAAACAGTGGTCCCCCCACTGCTGCCTCCACCAAGCAGAGTACCTCGTTCCTCTCTTCGGGACTTCCCCCCTGAGAAACAAAGGCACCCTGAGTTGTGCCGGCCACGTTTCAGTGAAGGTTTTTCCTCTCGCTCCCGTTCAAGAACACATTTCTGGTAATAGTCATAGTCCTTCAAGTACCTGCAAAAAATTCAAACAAATGGCAACCTGTGAAGTCTTTCTCACAATAAGGATATGAAGAATAACACACAACTAGTGCGCCATATAAAGGAGCTTGCAACCAGGCAGCACCTATCAGTATGCAAATGTGCAGGATATGGACTTTACCTCATATCACAGAAAGATATAAATTGTCATTACCCAAGATGTTGGGTTTGGAGCCTAAAATAGTGTATTTATGTTTGTGAAACATTTTTGTGTCATGAAACATATACTACACTGATATAAAAAAGTCTGCAATGGCGATCCATATATGCATGCATGCCTCATTTCTGGAAGACCCGAATCCCTCTATCCTTTAATCTTTGGGTATTACATCATGAGATGCTTAGCCCTTGGGACTTCTAAAGAATCTCTGTCATGACTCTATACCCATAAAATAAACAGGAACTGCATTACAGTAGCACATGTGTACTGCACAGCATTCCACATGACATCACATGATGTTACTTAAATGTGGTATGAAAGTCTTCCCTACAGACAGAAACTACATCTGTGCCATCTAAGGAGTCTTACCACACTGGAGGCCAGCGATGTTCACTGAGGTAGTCCTGATTCTCTGGATGAAGGCTTTTGAGAAGTTTTGGTGACATCTTACACAGCTTGTTGTAGTTTGTGCACAGGTGGCTCATGCACCAATCTGCTAGCTGATCCGCATTGTGCAACTATGGACATAATTCAGTAAACATCAGTGACATAACAAGCCAAACTACATTACAGAACACATACACCTAGGCAGGCAGTTTCCAACTTCTATGAATCTTGTTCAAGGTGGAGGCGAAGCTCCAGAATTACCTACACCTCAACACTAGTAGCAAGAAAGTAGTCAATTAAATTCTGTTGCTTCTGACAAAACATTAGTGGTATTAATTTAGTGGGAAGCTCAGTTGTGCTCTGAGTTGCTAGAATGTATAAGTTACAAACAGAAAAACCACCAGCCCTTATAAGAATCAAACTACAAACACTCCACCTACTCTACATCATTTGTTGACTCTGATATCCTGGCTAATGTGGAAAAGAGGAACTGATAGCAGGAAAATTCAGGAGACACAAATTTCTTCAAAACTAAGTATTGTATTAATTAAAACAGCAACTGAGACTCTTCTACATCAAGAAAAATGTCTGACATAGTACTGCCCTTTCAAAAGCTAATATTTTAACAAAGTCCACTTGTTTCAAGTATGCATACTGCAACTGTTTAAAGAACTATAAAAAATAGTGCATGCACATGTTCACATGCAGATTGTTAAAGTTGTACGGCTGTAGGCTTGCATTTTAGTGCTACCTGGATTAAATTTTGGCATGGTTACTACTGTTATGCAAAACTTTATTTCTGCATAAAGAACCATGTGAAAAAATATAGTAAGTTAATTTTTAGTGTCATGTAAATATGGGTTAACTGGAAAGACAGGTGCCCAAATTAAAATTGCCTAATGACTCTCAGACACCTGTGATTCTAAATTCTGAAAACAGCAAAACCTCTTGTGTAGTTTCAGAGATAAAACAAACACAACTTCCCCTTATGCACTCATTTTTAGGCACTTTTCAAAATTGCAAAACGCAGCCTTAGCTTTGTCCTGTCTGTCTGTCTGTTTGCTGTCTGTCCATCTGTCCATCTGCATGCAACTACTCAGCTCCCAATGGTTGGATTTTCATGAAATTTGACATTTGAATATTTTTAAAAAAATATGTCAAAAAAATCAGATTTCATTAAAATCTGACAAGAATAACAGGTACTCCATGTGAAGATGTATGTACGTGTATGATAGTATCTCCCTGCACTCAATCTTCTTAGAATAAGAAATATTTCGCACAAGGGTTGTAGATAAAATCAAAACACACATTTTATACTCCATAATTTTCTTTTTTTAAACAATCATGCCATTTATGACATAATGTGGACAAACATGGTGGAAGCAAACAGGCCAAAGATGACAATATAATACAGTAGATGCACTGTACATGCTGGATTACTAACGCTACAGACACACACTACTTATTGCTTTCCCACAGTTACAATGTTTATGCAAACACACCTCAATGTTGTGTTACACAAAAAATGCCTGTCTTGGATGTACTTGAAAGGTAGCATAGGTTGTCCACTTGGCCCTAAGTCTGCCACTGTGTATGGTGCATTTTTTCCTTCAACCACCCACAAAAAATTTGTCCCTTTAATTACATTACCCATCAGAAGTCTTTGGGCAATGTTGATTGGATTCCTGTAGTCACTCTCAGAACAACACGGTGGGGGGGGTGCAGAATTAAGTTGGCCTTCATATTAGATTCACCAAACACTGGACGATAAATCCACAAACATGTTCACAAACGTGTCCAGGCATACACACACACACACATAATACAATAATGAATCCCACATTAAAACTGACTAAATCTGTCTGGAAACTACCTTGCATGGCTCCAAGAGCCTCAGACAGTGTTCCACGACTACATCAGCACCATCTGCAGCACACAGCCGCATCATCTCTTCTACTACACGACGCTCAACCAGGTTCACCAGACGGGGCAGACACAGGCGGTTTCCCAACTCAAGCAGGTCCAGGCAACGAGCAGGAGAGATCGCAGGAATATCGTCAGTGTAGAAGTACACTAGTATCTTGTGAAATGTGTCCTCACGAACACCTGGGAATAGGATCTGGCACCAATTGCTTCAGTAAGGACTACAGTTATTTAAAAAGAAACTAGAGTGGCAAGTACACTAATGTTGTAAATCTATTAATTGTCAATGTGCATATCTCTGAATCATCCCATGTCAGCATTTACTGAAAATACAAATTTACTGTTTTTAAAACAGGCTAGCCAGAAACACAAGCTATTTTTCTGCATTTCCTTAACCTGTACTGACCTGCACTAACTACTGTACATAAAAATGGACATATGTGTTCCAGCTAATCATGCAGTGAATTCATACATACTAATATTGTTTATGTCCAAACTACAGTTCCCAGCTCCATTATAATGTGGGATTTAAAATTATATTACACTGTCTTGTTACACTGCTACCATCAAAACTGACAAACATCCTGAACACCCTCAAGCCAGTGAAAAATTACTCATGACTGACTATTCATAAAATGGCTAGAGAAGCAGAAATTTATTATGATGCATTCAAGCCATTTTAAACAAAGACATTGCAATGATGTTCATCTAGCCAAGTGTGTTCCATAACTGCTAGTGCAGGAGCATAAAGAAACTGCTTCTGAGTTGTGTAAATGATCATAAGCCAAAGAAAAGTTCCTAAAAATACCATAACCCTCAACCCTAGTAGAAATCTCTATGGAAACAACCTTGCTTACCATAACTTAAAAGAACCACACAAAGTGCACACTAAAATCACTCTGATGCCAATGTTTTTCAGTAATTTCAAAGGTCCTGTTCAGCATGATATGCTCTGTACTGTCACACAACACTGGACAACAAATTTCAAAAAAATTTTTGTACCTGTGATGAATATGTTATTTATTTATTTGTTTGCATCTATGAAGTTAGAAAAAGAATATAAAAAAAATACTTGGCTCTAGTTTTAAAATTATGCTACCACTATGGTATTTTACGAAATAGGTTGAAATGTTATATGGAACAGTGGATTAAATAAAAAGCTAAATACTATTAAGTGGAAAAGAATGTGTTTAGTAGACTTATTTTGTTTAGAGATAATATTTACAACGTAAATTGAACATCTGCACAGTCTTTTTCATGTTAGTTCATTATTTAATACAAACAAAATCACATTCCCCCCCAAACAAAATCACATTCCCCCCCAAACAAAATCATATTCCCCCCCCATTTTGCCTGTTGCTTGTATTCCATGGTAGGGGCATCCCTTGCCAAAATCCAGCAGTAGTCGGCGAGTATAGCAAAGTTCCATTTTCCTTGATATCTCTTCTCCATTGAAGAAATGTCTTGATGGAAACATTCTCCGTGTTCATCACTCACTGCACCACAATTCTCTGGGAAAAAATCCAAATGCAAGTGAAGGAAGCGTATTCTTAGTGACAAGTTGAGCCTAATTTCTGGTAGCTCTGCAAAAGGTTGTTTACAATCTCCTCATAGTTTTGAGACCTTTTGTTTCCCAAAAATCCTTTTACTACAAATTTATAACTGTCCCAAACCGCCTTTTCATTGCCTTGAAGGAGCTTGTCAAAGTATTTGTCCTTGATAATGTCTCGTATTTGTGGACCAATGAAAATATCTTCTTTCAATTTTGCCTCACTTAGTCTGGGAAACGTTTCTCATAAGTAAAGGCAGCTTCTTCCTGGTTCATGGCCTTTACAAAATTTTTCATCAGACCAAGCTTTAATTGCATGGATGGCAACAAAATTTTACTCGGTTCCACTAGTGGTTGATTTTCCACATTCATGATTCCTGGTTCCAGTGATTTTCTGGCAGGCCAATATTTCCTTGAGTAATGAAGATACCGAGCTCTGCTGTCCCATTCACAAATGAAGCAGCAATATTTTGTGAATCCTTGTTGTAGTCCAAGTAGTAAGGCAATTACTTTTAGGTCACCACAGATTTGCCATTTGAATTTATCATAATTAATGGCTTCCATCAGGATCTTCAAGTTCTCATACGACTCCTTATTATGCACTGAATGACCAACAGGAATAGATGGTAGGGTGTTGCCATTGTGAAGGAGAACTGCTTTGAGACTCAACTGAGATGAGTCTATAAAGAGTTGCCAGTCCAGAGGATTGGGTGTTGAGTGTTTGCAACAGGCCCCTTTCCATTTTAAAGAAATGAACTAGATCTTCGTGCCTTTTATGATACACAGAAATCATTACTCATCATCTGGGAGCGCAGTGTTGACACACGTATCCCTTCCCAAGTAACTATTTTATGCATTAAGCCACACTTCATGTATCATGACAACTAGAGCCAATAATTGAATTCTAAGGCCATATTTGGTTTCAGCACGTTAAATTGAAGAGGAATCAACTATTTTGGTTACAGATACATTTTGTGTGTTGACCAGTGTAATCAAAATTTATATCTACAATTGTTGAGACAGCTTTGTGTACAGCTGCTAAAGTAGGAGTCTGGTGAGTCGCAAATTGCTGTGAAAATGAATCTGTCCAATTAGTGCAGCAATATTCAACCCAAGACAGCTTTGTACAAGCGAAACAGTACACCTACTAACAAGATACTATTTTGTTCCCTAAATTGCTAATAATATTTTGAAAGGCAAACAGATGTATGTCACATTAATAAACTGAATATTCTGCTACAGCACATGTGCTGGTGATTACAAGAAATTAATCTGAGAAGGACTCTGACAGTAATGGTGGAACAATTACTTATGTGATGAATGGGGGGGACTACCTTAAATGGGATTAATGTTACATTCTTGTTAGTTGTTAGTTATTTGTATCCACAGATTTATTCTTAATTTTTTTAATAGTCCTCATAAATACCATAAATAAAACACAAAATTCTTGTACAGACTACAAAAGAAACTGATGTGAAGGTAAACACAGGCTTAAAGAATGATCACGTCAAGAACGGAAAATCTCCAATAAAATCATTATGTGAAATAAAGCATTCAGAATACTTTCAAGAGTTTGTTACCTGGTAAAAAGAACAAAAAATATACATGAACTTCAATGTGAAATTTGGAGGATAAAAATTTAAAAAAATGCCTGCCATTACTCAGTTTAAACCCATTATCTCCCTCTGACTACTTACCATAAGACAAACGATAAATATAAAACATATGCTCTCTATTTTTTTATGGCTCTAAACAGTGGGTCTGTTACTTTCAGGAAAGAATATGCTGTAAAGTACAAGTGTTAAAAGCAATGTGCTCAAGAAAATATTAGCCATAAAAGGTATCAACAAGCGTACAATTTATGACACTACACAATATGGGACTCCCTGATTTGTACAAGGCACCCAGTATTGTTTGGGTAGAGAAGCCTTGAAAAATATGATAGTCAGGCCACGTAGCTTAGATGTGGAAATCAAGAAATAAATACAGAACTTCACTGAGCAAACCTCTTAGAAAGTTGCTATTCAAGGGTTTATGTAAGAGATACTGCACAGTCAGCTGAACTTACAACTTTAGCATTGCTTTCCCGGAAGTCTCCAGAAAACATAGCCTTCATCATGTCACAGCGAGCCATTAGCATGGGCCGGTGGGCTGCAAATGAGCCATCATCCAACTGGAAAACTATATCAGAGAAAAGCCCTTGTCCCACACATAAATCCTGAAGCCGCTGCCTCACCGCCTGTAAAAAAAAAACACTGAATGCACCATCTTTCATTAGTAGACAACATGACAAATGAATCCCTACCATGAAAAGGAATTTGTTTTACATAGAAAGATGTGAAAGAACCTAAATTACAAAAACAAAGTGACAAAAGAATTATTCCAGTGTAGTACATGTCATTTCTCAATTTCTTTATTAAGTCTCATACCAATGGCCTTTATGTCTGTTCATTACAGACACAAACCTATAGCCAGTTACACTACAGACAACATTCTGCTTAGTCACAAATTATATTCTCTCAGTAATATAAAGCTGTTTCTATGCTTTACATACACCAAGCACTCTGATACACAATGCATTTCTTTTATCATAGTCCTGAGCACTGCAGTTGCCACTGGATATCAGGATGGTTGCAAGCTGTGATGAAGTTACCATGCTCTGTGCAGTAACAGAAGAAAGACCCTACGTGCATCAGAATGGAGGCATATCTCCATTATTTCTTAGCCTGGGTACTAGATGTAGATGAGTGGTCAGCTTGAAGCTTCAGTTACTTTACCATGGTAAAACAGCCCTGGTAACCATTCAGTTGAAAATTAGGCTTGTCCAGAGCTGGTCTGGACATGGTGGTAATTAACGGTGAATCCTGATTCAGAGGTCAGACCTAGCAGAAGGGTACGCAATGTAGAACTGCACAGATCCACTAGACCTGACCTCTATATCAGGACTTGCAAATGCTGGCAATCAAACTACAGCTGGGAGCATGTAGCCAGTGAGTGTACTGGCTGAACTATTCCACCTCTTTACCACATAAAAAAATTTTTCAAATGAGAATTACTTCTTAACATAGTGTATATAATATTTTATGGAAACATTTTCTTATTTGGTGTGTTCCTGCATTATACGAAGGTTGCTCAGAAAGTAATGCCCCACATTTTTTTTTCAGAAACTATTTACTCAGAATGTATGAAATTTATGCTCAGTATAATTGGATGTTTCCTTTAGACATGATATTTTTCCACATAATCTCCATCTACGTCTACAGCCTTATGCCAGCGTGAAACAAGGGCATGCATGCCTTCCCTGTATCAGCTCGTTTCCTGTTCATGTAGCCATGTCCTCACTGCACGAATCACGCTCTTGTCATCTTCAAACCCTGTCCCATGCAGTGCATCCTTCAGTGGTCCAAAAACATGAAAAACTGACAGCTCCAGATCAGGATTATAGGGGGGATGGGGGAGAACAGTCCAACTAAATTTGGCGATTGCCTCCTGGTTCATAGACTTGTGTGAGGGCAGGCATTGTCATCCTGAATCAACGTGTCTCCTGGATTCCTGTTAGGCCACACTCACCAGTAATGCTGTTTCAGTTTTTAGAGGAGTTTGATGTGTGCATCCAAATTGATTGTCTCACCTCTGGCCATCACATCATCCACCAGAATCATTCCATCAATGTCCCAAAAGACAGTGATCATGACCTTTCCGGTGGAAGGAGTTGTCTTGAACTTCTTTTTTCTTGGTGATTGCAGATGATGCCACTCCAATGACTGCCTTTGCATCTCCGGCTCATAATGGTGAGCCCAGGTTTCATCACCTGTGACGATCAGGATGAAAAGGTCTCCCCCTCAGCATCAAAATGCTCCAACAATTCAGAACAGATGGCTTTCCTTTGATGTCCGTGCTCGGTTGTGAGACTTTGAGGAACCCATCTTGTGCATACCTTCGAATATCCCAAAGCGTCAATAATTGCCACTGCACTTCCATTGCTGACTGAAAGCTGTACGACCAATTGCCGACTTGTGATGCGCCAATCCACATGAATAATGCCATTGGTGCACTGCAACATGTCTGGGCTGGTGGCTGTGGCAGGACACCCAGACCATGGTTGATCACGCAGCTCCATTTTCTCCACTTCCTGAAGCCTTAACTCTCTGAACCCAGTGTCCAACGGTGCTCCTATCGACTGCACAACTTCCATACACAGCACACAACCATATGCGAATGTTCCCCACACTTTCTTTCTCCGCCACTAAGAATTCAATTACAGCTCGATGTTTGTAACGAGTGTCAGACACAAACGCCATTTTCACAGACTACTTCAGCGGCGCTATAGGTTGAACGATTGCGTACTTACACACATGTGCACAATAAACATCAGTGTTGCTACCTCCCAATTTTCACATTGATATCTTTATTCTGGAGTGAGAAAAAAAATGTGGGGCATTACTTTCCGAGCATCTTGTGTATTGCATTCAAATAATATGCCACAACTGTAATCATCATTACAAGGACAATCATCAGCCATGGAGACATACTGAATAGACTGTCTGTGCCTCCATTATCTTATAGCTAATAAAAATGTCATATTATTTCCTATTTCCAGTAGGACATTGTTGAAGGAATAAAGACAGAATGAGAGAAAGAGAGAGTAATGAATTTAAATTACACTGGTATTGCTTCACAGATGTTCTGTGCACCAGACACATTATCTCAGTGACAACACACTCCATTTAAATTTGTATGCATGGAATTACCTGTAAAAGTTGCTGTTCTCACCTTGCGATAACGTTGCTTAAGGTCGGTGTTCAGGAACTCCTCATGAGCCTGAATGTTGGTCACAAAAACAAGCAGCTCTGGAAGGTCTAGGAATTCTGCTGCCTGCCTTATCTCCTGCAGGAACAATGAAAAATCATATGCATTTTATATCACAACAATGTAACTGTACAAATAAAAGAATTAACTTACATAACTTAAATCATTAATTGACACTACATGAAGGGTTCAAAATATATGGTAGCAGACCAGGGTACATATTTGAGTACAGGGCATGAGTTGCTCAGGGGAAAGAAAAGAAAAAAAAAAGAGGAAAAAGGGGAAAAAAAGGAAAAATGGAGAGAGAGAGAGAGAGAATAAAAATAAAATAAAAGAAAAAAGGTATTACATAACAAAGAATTTTGTGTATTACACGTACAGTCGAACACAACTATATTTCACCTAGTAGTGCAGTAGGAATACAACCCTTTGTTATTGAACCAACACAATGGGGATGACGCACCTCAACAAAAAAAAAAAAAGAGAGAGAAAGAAAGAGGTATTACAAAAACTGTAACAAAGCAGTTGTTAGTATGCAGACTTTGCAGTTGAAATGCCCGGGACTTGAATTTTGATCATTTGTTGCTTTTCTCCTCTGTCACTTCAGACAAATACTAGAATAGTGAGTTAAGCTATTTCTTTATTCACCACTGAAATTACTGTCTGAGCATGTAAGTGGTTGAAATTTTGTATTTTTGTTTCATTACATGTCTTGAAAGTTAACTCTGCTGCATTAGTGATTTGTGACTATTACTCTCCAAGTTTGATAACAATGTTTTCTCTATGCCAGACATTAAATGTTCTTACTCTGTAATTTGGTACTGATTGTTCTTCCATACCAAATACAATGATTTTACTGCCATGACTCAGAACTTAGGAATTACACTATATTACATTACATTTTCTCAAGGATAAACTGTTACACCAAAATGATGTCCTTCCTCTGGTGTCTGGGTGTCCAGTAATGGTATTTCCTAGAGTACTGATGCAATTATTATACTGCAACCATTCTATCACATGTCAGCCATTCTTCATGTGCGTTATTTAATGCAGTCACCTGACATACCATACAAATTAAACCATGGAAAATTGTGTTTGTGAACTGTTCCATGCCCATCGTAAATTTCCCATGTGGATGTGTATGTGTGTGTGTGTGTGTGTGTGTTTAGAAAATCAAAACACATTAAATGTATGGCCAGTTGTGGTACTGGATTTATAATAAAATAACAGAAATGAAGTAACAAAACTGTAAGGTTTTTAAGAGAGGGTTGGTTTTCCAATACATATGGTGTTCTCTGTACCATAATTTGTTTGGATGTTGATATGCTTTGTAACATAATGCTGAGACTTCATTTTTACAGCATCAGTTGTGAACTGGGCATCCTAAATGCACAAAATAGAAGGCACTGACTGTGTAAATGTTCTCTAGTTCAGAAGCATTAGAAAAGTGCAAAAAAAGTCACAGATGGCATCTAACATATTTTAGTGCTTTTTCAAGAAAATTTGTAATAAACATGGTGTAAGAAATTTACTTCCTTGGACATATATGAACTGCTTTCTTCACACAATATGTGACTCTTGCGATATTGTCACAGTGGTGTAGTAAAGGATTCTTGTCTTCTGGAATGTTATTCTGTGTCACTGGGTGAGTGGTCCTGAACACTTCAATGGGATCTAGTTTCTCCAAAACAATGGGAAGCACAAACTCAATATGGAACAAGTTTCTTCAAATTTTCATACCAAACTCACTACAAAACTCTTTGAGGGAGCATCATAAACATGAAAATGTTCTTGATAATTTCTCTGCACATTTAAAAACGTTTTCACAGTACACACCATTTTGTTGTAGCATAGGATGTCATATTCACAGCTGTTGCTGTTAAACTGAACTCTGAACATTTAAACAAGCATACCAACATTACAACAAATGGCTGGGGGGAAGGGGCAGTCCTATGAAGACTCTGTAGTTGGTTACTTCACAGCAACATAACACAATAGTGAACACTTTTGTTTTCAAGACTGGGAACAAGAAAAATTAATTACCTCATGTCTCAATGAACCTTTATAAATATACAACAATAACTTATTCCATTTAACCTGTATTAGTTTCAGCAGTATTAAGTTTTAACTATAATCATTATAATTAATATTTTTTATTTAATGCAAACCAACATACAAAAGCAGATATTATGTAGCAGCACAATAAATATTATACAGTTACTTCAACCATGCTTTCATTTAAGACTGCAAAAAACTGCACACTTCATTGATGTTTGAAGTTGTCTTAGAATATGACATGACAAAAGAGTAGCCATGCATATAGCTTGAGCACAGCTATGATGACAAAATCAGGATACCAGCACAGTGACGATTATGGTGGTGGTGGTGGTGGTGTGGTGGCGGTGGCGGTGGTGGTGGTGTGGTGGCGGTGGCGGTGGTGGTGGTGGTGATAATGATGATGATGATAATAATTACACATCAAAACTACAGGGCAAACGAAAACCTAATAATGAAACATGAGGAAGAATTTAAAAAATAAACACACTCCCTGATTTTTATGGGATTACCACATGAGACTTGTGTTCCCTTTTGGGTGATGACAATAGGCTGCAGTAGACTGTAAGCAATACTTTGGATAATTTACTAGTTTCCACATTCAAGGTACAGTGAGTGACAGCAGAACTACTCCTCACTTATAGTACTTGGACAAGTGAGTCTTTTACGGTTTATTTTACCACATGAAAATATTTCAAATTATGTAGCATCAATAGATGGCAAATGGTGGTGAATGATAAATTTTGAAGGATCTGGAAATGGCTGGGGACTGATTGCCTGAAGGAACTAAAGAAAATCACAAAACACCTGGCAGGACAGCTGGTGTCTCCAGCAAGATTTGAACCATAACCCTGCCAAATACAAGCCTGGAGTGTTGCCACTTACACCAACAGGATCAGTGCCATGTAATGTTAATGAATTAAATGTGTGGAGCACTGTATTTAATAATGCGAAGAAGCAAACTGGGAATCATTTTAAAACGTGGTCCTCTCCTGGCACTGTAAATAAAATGAGTACATCTGCTCTTATTCTCTTTACTCTCAGGATGGAGGCTGCTAATTTCTCTGAAATGTTGGTAAACCAACCCACCAAAAGAAGTTCTGGAAATCACTCACGATGAATACTTCCCTTAACATGGCTCAATCTATATTAAAGGGCTAGAAGAAACTGTGAATTATTCATTAATGCACTGTGTATGTGTAACTTCCACCTGCACACACCTCCATGACATGAAATTTGTCTGATATCAGTATGGTTTGCACAGTCATCAAATATGCAACTGTTTACACACAAAAAATATTCATACAGAGTTAATTCAAAGTCCAAAATATACTTCATAAAGAATTTACTCAAAGTACTATTTATATCTTGTAATGAACTTTCCATATTATTGCAATGTTACTTCACTTCTTAAAAAACCAACCAATGAAAGTATGTTACAGAATGTAACAAGCTATTACACAGCCTATAGAAAAAGCCTTTGATTTTAGTGTCCTCACATTATGTGGCACTTTCCACAAGTACAACCCTCATGTAAAATGTGATGTACCTGTACGCACTCTTGGGAAAGCACCTCAAAACTTTGTTTTGTACATGCTTTGTAAATATCACTACATGTGCAAACCCTTTTCACCCAGAAGGATTAACAGTTACTCTGACCTAGCAAATCAGCTCTCCACAGAATGTCATCATCCAGAAGTTGAAACATGGGTCTCACTTATCGTAACTTGGTGTGTACAATTTAGAAGTCTTATTTCCTTTGAGGTTTTAAACCTTCTTTATTGGCTACAGCCCTGAATCGAGGTAAGTCACAAGTGGAATGTGAAATATGACAGACATAACAAATTGTGTACAGCTATAATGTAATTACCAGCAATAGTCCAAGTGGAACAGACTGCAAAAGAACACAAGAACCACATCGGTACAAAACAAAGCAACACCAAATTCAATAAAATTATGCAATTAGCATTACTTACTCAAACAATCTCTAGAGGGTACATTCACTCAAATGACCTTCTACAAAGAACATGTTTGTTTACAAGAGCTCAGGTTTTATGAAGACAGAATCTTCTGCATACTGCACCATGGCGAAGGATAAAAATTACAAATTTTGTTACAATGAGATACATACAAACTCTACAATGGATGTGTGTGGTTTGACATTTGATTATTTAGTGACAATGTACTACACACTTAGGTTATGTAGCAGCTAGTGGTCCCAATAATGTGAAAGATAAATCAGAAGTATCTGAATGAAGAGGCCACAGTCGGCTTAAAGAAAGTGTTGGGATTGAAGAAATCCTCTTGACTGGCTGAAGAATAATTACTGACTTCGTATAATTTTTATGGTTTCATTCACTTCCTCCAAACAAATAATCATCATAACTATACACAGCTAGTGCTACTGCCTTCCTTTGCTTTCAGTTTACTGATAAATAAAAGTATGCTGACTAAAGTAATGCTTGTGTATGTGCATTCCCAGCAATGGTTCAGCTAGTACACAGGCACTTGTCTGATGTGTTCAGCTAGTACACAGGCACTTGTCTGATGTGTTCAGCTAGTACACAGGCACTTGTCTGATGTGTT
>Ga0131853_10004013_pt1 | contig 26393 bp, 10 predicted proteins | sample TergutLab28metaG_FD_92764 | JGI IMG/M metagenome (GOLD analysis project Ga0131853, IMG submission 92764) | Labiotermes labralis P1 segment gut microbial communities from Petit-Saut dam, French Guiana - Lab288 P1 (version 2) (version 2) | ecosystem: Host-associated > Arthropoda: Insects >... | reverse complement strand
AACTCAGTAGTGATAAGGAATCTGGCTTGAGATACCATTAAGGACATCAGCACCAACCATGTAAGTAATACTCCACTCCAGGTACCCATCTCAAGATAGCACTAGGCCCCCTAATTCTCAGTACTGGCACACAGATATCATTTTATTCCACAGATAGCTGGCCCATACTGACATCTACTGCAGTTGTATGTCCAGCCATACCATGGAGAGCGTAGGGGCCTCAACATGTTAGCATGGTGTGTTATCTACAACACCATGACCATGACAATGCAGCCATGGCAGCAGACTACGGCACCACCATTCATTAGAGTGTAAACAAACATTATATCAGCGACAGATTAGAATATAGTACAAAATATATAGATAGCAGATATTGGTACCATCATAATAATTGAGTTCATGTATCTGACCATTGTAAATGAGATCTTGTCTTCCATTAGATACCCTGGTATGTAATGCAGTTACTCTGTAAGCTAAATGCAACCTGATGGTGGCCAAGTAAAGTGGTCGAAACATGTAGTTGATACGTTGTATAACACCTGATGATATAATATAGTTGTGTTCTGACTGTATATCTATACACATTTGATACTTTGTAGTTTAACACAATGGGGGTGACTTTCCTCAAAGTTAAATATATATAAATAAATACATACATACATAGATTCCATGGATCCATAAGTGTGTCATACAGACAGTAGAATATAGAACAAGTCACACATACACAAGTTTACACTGTAAAATACTACAAAATTTTACAAAAATATTGTAAATCATATTTACTCATTAAAAAAATTCATTTACAGAGTAAAAGGAGTGTGTATGTAGGTATTTTCTTAGGGCTGCTTTAAATTTTACCTTGTCATTTTTGAGGATTTTCACACTACATGATGGACTTGAGGAAAATTTTTGTTCCCACATAGAATGTACTTTTTTTAAAAAACAAGATATGTTGACATTTGGTCTATGAAGATGATGAAGATTCCTTGTATTAATATTGCATATAGATGAATTTGTTTGAAAAATTTCTTGATTATTGACAATTAAGTTCACTAATGAAAGTATATACTGGCATGGAACAAGAAGAATCTGTAACTGTTTAAATAGACTTTTGCAAGAGGCATGTTACATTTGTTGGTAATTACAGATTTTACAGTAGGCCTTCTGTTAATGTGTCCCTCAGTAGAGCTCTTTTTAATGAAGGTTTCCTGTTTATAAAATATTTTGCCACTTTGTACAACAGTACTCAGTGTATTGTTAACATACGTATAAAATAACAGCTCCATAATAGCATACTTTTTGTCCTTTGTCAGTTATTAGGGTTAAGGTTTTGGTTATCAGTATTTATAACATCACACTACTTGTTATGCTATAAACAATGCTTCTACAAACAGCATTGGACATGTGCAGATACCACTGCTTCTTAATATTCTACAGTTCATAGGTCCAACTCCCAGCCGCAATTGTGACAATCATGTGATTATTCTTTGTTCCTTAACATATGATTGAAGAACTTACATCATTAGTTATTTTTATGTAAGTTAGCATCATATACTGTTAACACAAGTTGATATGTTTTAACTGTATGTTGATAGTATGCAGTTAAGTTACAACACATCGTATCATCTGAGAATGAATACAACAATAAATAGGAGAGTTGTTTACAGGCTTTCTTTATCATTGTGTCAATAAGTATGTGTTTCAATAGATGATAGATTGAGCCAAAAGTCCCTATATGTCTGTTGGGAGTAGGATATAGGTTAGAGCAAAAAACACAGTGAATATACAGCACTTACGGTCATATATACTACCTAAAAGTGTTTTGAGTGTGGGGACTTTCTCACCTCCAGTATAGTCCACCACCCTTCTTCCACAGTGCACAGAGACTTTGGTTCAGCCTGGATTAAAAATCATGTACAACAAATATGATGATAAAATGTTATGACATCCCTATTATCTTCTTGTATCATATCAGAGATGGTTTCCTCTTATATTAATATTTTTATTGACATTGCTAGAAGAGATAGTTATTCTATATGTCCAGTAATTAACGGACTGTCTGATCATGATGCCCAGTCAATAACATTTAACATAACAATTTTGAAACCGCCTATTAAACAAGTTATGAAAGTAAGGAAAATTAATACACAATAAATGATTTCCTGACTGAACAAAGTTATGAAACATGGGACATTACCTTTTCTAGTGACGATGTAAATATAATGTTTAATGCTTTCTTAGATACCTATCTGAAGATCTTTTACTCCAGTTTCCCATTAAAAAAAATTCAAACCACTATCAAAATAAATGACCGGATCACCATAGGAATAAAGACCTCTTGCAAACATATATGAGAACTTCACAAAGCATGTAGAAACAGTAATAGCCCAGGCTTAAGAAATTATTATAAAAAATACTGTAAAATTGTATCTACTGTCATTAAGGAAACTACAAAACTTAAATATGATAGTAAAATGTAAAAAATCCAATAATCAGAATAAAACTGAACAGGATATAGTAAAATTAGAAACTGATAAAACAACAAAAAATGAAAATATATGTAGATTTAATATTGATGGCAAATTAACTAGTAATCATCAAGAAACTGTGGATACTTTCAACAAACACTTTCTATCAGAAGCTAAAAGCATCACCACACCCAAAAAAAATCAACAACATGGACAACACTATGCCCATTCACTATTTGTTACAATCTAAGAGTCCCTTTCCAAACATTGAACTTAGGTTATTATCAACGAGGGAAGTTAAGAAAAATTAAGTCTCTCAAATTAAATAATTCCCATAGATATGATGAAATATCTACTAAACTATTAAAAATTAGTTCTCCCCTCTAACCCACGTATGTAATAAATCATTATCATCAGGAATTTTTCCAGATGGATTAAAATATTCAGAAATAAAACCTTTGTGCAAAAAAGTGACAAACTAAATATCTCAAATTATAGGCCCATATCAATCCTAACTTCATTTTCTAAGGTACTGGAAAAAGCTTTGTGTATTCAACTCTGTGAACACAGTAGTAAAAATAATATCTTAGCATAAGAACAATTTGGTTAGACCTAAATCAGCAACAAGCAATATAAGCTAATGACATTTTAAAAGCCTTAAATAATAAACTCATGGTAGGAGGCAACTTTTCTGACCTGTAAAAGGCTTTGGATTGTGTTAACCTAAAATCTTATTATCTAAATTGGAATTTTATGGTGTAAAGGGAAAAGCTAAGTTATGGTTTGAATCATATTTCAAGAAACAGGTATCAACGGTTCTTAATCACAAATAATGAACTTAACTAAAATGATATTTCTACATGGGAAGATATAAAGCACGGAGTTCTGCAGGGATCAATTCTGGGCCCATTGTTCCTTTTTTACACAAATGATTTACCCACAACTATCAACGATAAATCCATACCATATTGTTTGCAGATGATACTAGTATACTAGTCACAAATACAAAAAAAATAACTTTCAAATTAATATAACTGCTGCTTTCAATTGTATAAATGAATGGCTAAATTCAAATCTGTCCATAAATTTAAACAAAACTCACTACATTCAGTTTACTAGAAATAACAAGCCCAACACCAATATTAAAATTACTTATGACAATAAACAAATCACAACCATATCCAATATTAAATTCCTTGGAATAATTGTTACTGATAGAATAAACTGGAAATGTCATATTGGACATATTCTTCCACAACTCAGTGCGGTTTGCTATGTAATGAGGTCTATTAAACCATACATGTCTCTAAGTAATTTAAGAATAGTTTACTACTTAAATTTTAATTCAGTTATAAATTATAGTTTATCATTCTGGGGTAACTCATCTCACAGTATAAACATTTTCAGAATGCAAAAGAATAAAATTAGAATTATGCTTGGCTGTAAAAAAAAGGGTCTTATGTAGCAGTCTATTTAGGAAATTGAAGATACTAATTTTGGTGTCTCAGTATATACTTTCTCTTCTGCTTTTTGTGGTCAAAAATAAGAACCAGTTTATAGCAAGTTTGGAGATTCATAATGTAGATACCAGACAACATACAAACTTTCATCAACCTACATCGAATCTGACAAAATATCAGAAGGGAATTTACTATTCAGGAGTAAGAGTTTACAATAATCTCCCTCCACATATCAAAGATATATCTGATGATCCTAAAAATTTTGAATTTCATTTAAAACGGTCTTTGTACCAACATTTCGTTTATTCATTAGAAGAATATTTTCATTACAAATATCTCTTACGGTCCCCCCCGTGGCGCTGCAGCCCAACACGGACCATGGCCTCCTCCTCCTTGAGGTTTCTAGATCACACACAACAATGCATGACATTCAGTAGAACTCCTCTGGACAAGTGATCAGCTTGTCACAGAGACCTCTACCTGACAACACACAACACTCACAACAAAAAAACATCCATGCCCCTGATGGGATTCGAACCCACGATCTCAGCAGGCGAGCAGCCACAGACCCATGCCTTAGACCTTGTGGCTACTGGAACTGGCATCTCCTAAGGTATTAACTTGTTTTATATTAAAATGATATAGAACTGTCAGATACATTAACAAATATTTTAAGTTTATAATCACCCTAATTTTATGTAATTTTATAGTTTTTTGTTGTTATTAGTGTTGTTTAGTCTTCTATGTACATATTTATTTATACTGTTGTATTGTCTCCATCAAATTTCTATTATATTGTAACTATTGCATGCTCCCCCTTATTGTGTAGGACATTTTATTGTCTACAGTCCTTTCATTGTAGGTAATTCAATCTGCTTGGCATATATATATATATATGTATTATGCAGTCTATAAATTATTTTTACCTTGTTTTATTTTAGATTACATTACACTTATTTAACCTAAAAGAAGTCATCCCGTTGTGTTATTAAGAATTTAACTTACTTATTGTAATATTACAATGTGTCTTCCGTCAACACAACAACATTAGAATTAATGTATTATTGCAACATGTTTCGACACAGGAGAGTCATTGTCAGGCTAATTATTTAAGAACCATTAATACATTAGACCCTTTACAGTATTATACATGTAACTTTTGCATTAGGGATCCCATATGCATTACATTGTGTGAGTAGAAACCTGGTTTTATTACTTATTTAGATAAGAGTATACTATACGCATATGTGGGTGTGGTTACAGCTGCCGTCGTTCATCCAACCCATACTTCTTAGCCGGGGGGGGGTTCCTCTTTTCTGCCTTCCTGCTTGTCTTCGGTTTATTGAGCACTGGTGCAGCTCTATATTATTTCCCCTCTGTAATTTTGGAATCAAGTGATTTTTATCTCATTGTTTGGCTGTGATTGTTTAAGTGTGTGTGTGTGTCTGTGTGGGTTTTGCTGAGGTATACAGTACTTATTGTTTTCTCAAGGTTGTGGTAGGGTCCCTCGGAGCGGCGATGGGTTGGGTTGGGCTCCTGCCCCTTTTGTGGTGTACCCTCCTTTGTGCCAGGGTGGATGGTTTTACATGACTGAGCTATTTTTACAGGGGTGTTCTGTAGTAGTGGTACTGTGTATCCCTCTTATGGGTCGTGTTGTAATATGGCCTCGTATATTTCATTTCCTTTTGTCGTTAATTTGGTTTTCGGCCTTGGTCTCCTTCTATATGTGGAAGCTTTCTAGTGTGTTTAGCATTCTTCCTTTCCTTGTGATGTGGATGATCTTCATTATTTCTTCCATTTTCCCTATTGCGCGTCCCTTTTCCAGGAGGTGTTGGGTGAATTTAGATTTCCTATTGTTGTATTTAAAATCTCTCGTGTGTTCTTGGAATCTAATCTTAAATGGTCTACCTGTCTGTCCAGTTTACGTCATCTTGCAGTCAGGGCAGGTCAACTGGTACACTCCGCTTTTATCATACTTACATTGGGTCTTACGTTCCATGGTGAGGCACTTACTGATTGTGTTGTTCATGGTAAACAGAACTGCTATGTTTGTCTTTGAATAATTTGGTAATGAACCGGGTTTCTTTTCTGGCGTATGTGAACCTCGCCCACTTACGTTTTTTGGTTTGTGTGTTTTGGTTCCGTTTTTTCCCCTTGTGTTCCAGTATTGTGGGGAGGGGATCATACTTGTTGTTGACCAGGATCTGCCTCACGGTTTCTTTTTCTTTCTCTCTGTTTTCGGGGGTTAGTCTGTATGTTAGTAGCCTGTCGTGGTAGTATCTGATAGCCGCTGTTTTTTGTTCATTGGGGTGGCACGAGTCCTTGGGGATTATGATATCCGTTGTGGTGGGCTTTCTGTAGATATCAAATTATAGGCCTTTGTGGTTCTTTTTTATGGTGATGTCAAGGAAATTGATCTGGTTATTCTGCTCTTCTTCTAGAGTAAACTTCAGCTTAGGGGTTGGGTTATTGAACTCATCTAGTGCCTTGTGTATATTGGTTGTATTGTCTGTGTATACCAAGAGGATGTCATCAACATATCTAAAGTACCCTTTGATGATGTGTTTTTCTAGCAATTCGGGGACTGTAGTGTTCTCCATGTGCTGTAGGTAAATCTCTGATAGTATTGACGATGTGGATGCTCCCATGGCTAGTCCTTCCTTTTGTAAGTAGATGGTGTCTTGGAACTGGAAGTAATTTTGGCTTATTATGGTTTGAGTGATTTTCATTATTTCTTTTTTGGTCATGTCGTCTACATTGTTTGTGATGCATGAATCACTGAGGATGGCTATCAATTCCCCGGTGGGGATGTTTGAGTACATGTTGCTTATGTCAAAGGAGGCAAATTTCATGCGATGTCCTTGTGGGATCCTCCATCTAGTGCCAAGGTTAAGAATGATTGCAGCTATACCTCTGCTCCCCCTATATCCCTTGGCAGTGAGGATGGGCAGAACTTTACCTTTACCTTATATTACAGTTTACCATGCATGTTTATGTGCATATAAACTAAATAGGCTAAGGGATGTACAGAAATTCTGATACATGGGTTTTTCATTAGTTTCATACCAGGTTCACTGCTGTTATTTCATTTTTTGGTACACCCAGTATTGAAATGCCATGAACTATTGCTTAATTAATTAGTTTTTTGATGATGGATGGTAATGTTAAACTAGAGAATTTCAATACCTGTATTATGTTTATGTAGAAGACATAATATACAGAGATGTTGGTTAGAGGTACATGTTACTTATGTGGAACTGAATGCCTGTGTCTGTTGATGGTATCATCAGAGATAGGGGTATGTAAGTATATACTTGAAAAAAATGCTTTAACTTGTTGTGTTGATGACGTACATTCCATTAATCCAACACACCAGATCTGACAAGGGCTGAATTACTGAATATTGCAGATTATCAGTCAGTACTTATACTTATCTAAGTTCTTACCGACAATATTTTGGTACATGGGCTGTGCAATTAATCAGAGGAGTATTCCATTTGGATATTTCCTTCATCTACTTTTCAGGGTCAACAAGGTCCACTTCTGTGTTTTCTGCAGTCTTCATAATTGAAGTTGACAGAGTAGCAGACAAGGGATCACGAGATACACCAATGGGTGATGTACAGACACTCTAGCGACCGTGTTGAACACGTCCCCAAGATACTGCCTGTTTCAGTGATGAACCTTTCTTCTCATAATAAGCAAAACTTGTAATTTTGCTGTAACTACACATTACTTGTCCCTGTCCTGAGGCAGCTGGATCCATTTCACACCTGCCCATCCTGAGATCCATTTTTAATATTACCGTATTACCTACCTATCTATGTCTTAAGTCTTCCAAGAGGTCTCTTTCATTCAGGTTTTCCCACAAAAACCCGGTACGCATGTCTGTTCCCTCCAATGTGTGCCACATGCCCCACATGTATGATCCTCCCTGATGTTATAATCATAATATTAGGTGATAAGTACAGATCATCCATACATTCTTCTCCTGCCTCCTGTTACATCAGTAGTTATTTATGTCACTCTCATTTTAAATCCACAGTAAGATTAACGTTTCTTGGAGAACATACAAAGGACCCAGGAAGTGGTCTTGGTTTTCCAGTCTGCAGCATCATTTTCCTGCTTCTTCCCAATTTCAAGAAGTGGAAGTGCTTCTCAAACTAGCCACACAAATACAGAGGCTTCAAAACTTGATAAAATGCAGCTGAAGAATAAGAGAACTATGTAGTTAAAAAGTCCCTCTACTAGTCTGTGACATGAAGACCTGTGATGGACAGCTTGCACCCCATGGTTCAATGAGTATTCGTGCTTTCCAGAAAATTTATTTTTTTAAGTTTCCACAGGAAATAACTACTAAGAAATGAAAATATGATACATGTGGCAAAGTCTTTCAAAACTGTATTTAAAGTTTATATATATATATATATATATATTTATATATATATATATATATATAATTACTGCTTTACATGTTTCACATTTTTAAGAACAAAGGACAGGAGATTTAATTACATTGAGGGTATTTTTGAAGTAAACATTGGCATAGTTTAGTATAGATGGAAGATGGTGGTGTCACGAATTCATTACAATAGATAGCTGATAACTGATATGAATCAATACCTGTAGATGGATATTTTTCTCAGTCAAAATAAATGCCCACACCATCTGTCTCAATCCTGACAGCAGCAACAGTCACATGATAACATTAATGAAATACAACTATTCAAGGTATGATTGGAAGTACAACATTTCCAGAACTCACATAAGTATGTTACAATATATTGTAGTTAGTAACATGGAAGCTGGGTTAACTTTCAATCTGAGCAATTTTTTCCCCCCCACAGTATATGGAAGCCATACAAATAGGTTCATACAAAACTAAGTGGCTGAGTGTTCTTATTTTGAGTGTGATGATTTAATATTTTGTGCCTAATACTGTTCACTGGAAGATACTAATTCATGATTCTGTACATTTGAACAACCCATTAAACACTTTAAGGGAAAATACATTCAAAACAGCTTGAGAAGTACTGTAGGGCTTGTTAGATTCATAAACTGAACTTTTATATCAAAATTCAAAACAGCTTGAGAAGTACCGTAAGGAATTATATAACAAGTTCACTAATATACGTCAGCACAACAATTATTTATTGGATCATATAGGCTACATGTTTCGACCTGTTAACAGGTCATCATCAGGCCTCCAGCACAATAAGTCAAAGGTGCTGTTAGAAAATTTGGATCCCAATATTTTGTACAGTTGTAAACAAATATAAAATCTGGTACTGGATAAAATGTGATACATGCATTATCTAGTTAAAACAATTAAAACATGGGTAGGTATTTGACACTTGGGACAGTTTTTATCACCATTAAATTGTTTACTGAACTATGAGTGCTATGTACTTTCACTCGGTGTGGTGAAACTTGTGTGGTACTGCCTCTCAGGGTTTTTCGTGTTGCCCAATATATTTCAAATTGGCAGTCAGGGCTGGCCAGTTTTTATTCTCTGTATTTCCAACTGGATTAGTATTAAGGGTCCACCTTGTGTTGGGATTGGTAACAAGCTGGGTGAATATCCATTGAGTATAGGGTCTGTTGTATGTAGTTATTTGAGGTGTGAAAATATCCTTCCTTTAGAGCTGCATTCACTGTGTGTAAATGTACTGTGGCTGTCCTGTGTATCCTGTCAGGATGGATCTCCCCGGTGAACTCAACATGAAAAACCCTGAGAGGCAGTACCACACAAGTCTCACCGCACTGAGTGAAAGTACAGTAGCACTCATAGTTCAGTAAACAATTTAATGGTGATAAAAACTGTCCCAAGTATCAAATACCTACCCAAGTTTTAATTGTTTTAACTAGATAATGCATGTATCACATTTTATCCAGTACCAGATTTTATATTTGTTTACAACTGTACAAAATATTGGGATCCCAATTTTCTAACAGCACCTTTGACTTATTCTGCTGGAGGCCTGATGATGACCTGTCAACAGGTCGAAACATGTAGCTTATATGATCCAATAAATAATTGTTGTGCTGAAGTATATTAGTGAATTTGTTATATACTTCATTAGAGCACTTCGTGATGCCCTCCCTAAAATTGACAGCTGTAAGGAATTACTAGATTCATAAACTGATCTTCTGTATCAAAATATTCTTCCATCTAGTATTCTCATGTCTCAGAAAGTGGTACATTTAATGCAGAGAGGCTGTCTCTCTGCCATCTGTGAGTGGAAAGTGAAAGTAAAAACTCCAAGGATAATTCGAGACTTACAGGTGAGAAACGTTATTGCCAAATGTGGATTGCATTACCTGTCGCAGGCCTATCTGACATTCCCATGCACATACTGGGTTAAAAGATCTATGCCCTTCCAGTATATTCTAGAAGTTAATATGTCTGTTACAACCTGTTAAGTAAACTTATTTTCAGATGCATTTGCAAAGTAAATTGTACAATGCAGCTACTATCATATCTCTGCCATGTCCAGCTGTCTGTCCAGATGGAACACTTGTACTGTCACTGGGCAGATTTTCATGAAATTGTATATTAGGGATTTTTACTAAAATGTGTTGACATGCTCTAGTTTTGGTGACAACGTTACAACATTAACGGACACTGCTTATGAAGACTTGTGTTTGTGTACATTCATGGCATGTTGCTGTTTACAAGACAAATACAATAAATACAGCAGAGCCAGAGAAGCCGAAGAAACATATAATGATCTAGATGTAACATTCCATAACACATCATCCCATCTGTACAACAAAGAAACTCATGATTGCTTTCAGACTGACAGTAAGTATGTTGTTCAGATACAGAGAAAAACACCATATGTGTTGTGTAAAATGAGGAAAAGCACATTTATACTCAAATTTTCAGTGTCTTCCATAAAAATATTTGCAAATTTAAAATCTAAGGACTAACAGAATGAATATGCCAGGAGTGTTAAGCTCTACAGATATTTCCTGATGTGTTAGACATACAGTGAACTCTCTACATCTAAACAACAAGTAAAAAATCTACAATCATTCCTCCAGAATGAGTAGTTATTTAGGATTTCATGTTAAATACAAACTGTCTTGAAAACCAACTCCATTTTCAATTTCCATGTAATGAACTTTTCTGAAGAAATTTTTTGGACCATTCATGTTTTTGTCCTGCATCCCTCCTATTTACTTCACATTTACAAACACACAAATGCATGTAGTGTACAGTCTAAGATGCTCAGCTTACCAAATCTCAGTGGTCCAGTAAAATCACACATCACAGTTTTTTGTTCATGCTCTGTCATATGGGACTGTTTCATCAGCTTTCTCCGACTCAGACTGTATGCAGTTCCTTAGACAGCCACTTTCAGTAAAGGTACATAGTTCCATTACAAACTAAGCCCTGTTCCCAACAGTAGTTCTCAACCTGCTGGAAACAACTTGCCTTCTAGTTACATTAGTACATTTGAGTGGCCTCCAACCTTTGGGGCACAAGCTATATCACTGAATGTCAAGAGTCTTTGGAATTTGTTTCAAGAGGCAAAATCAGATTACTGAACATACAGATAAAAGATTTACTAAAATACAGATGTCCCAAAATAATGTTGTCTCATGTTCTGATTTTATTTACTGCACATTAATAGGAGAAAACTAAAACAGCAATAAAAATTAACAGTACAGAAATGTCATCAACTTTTCATGGTGGAGATATTCAAAATATCTGTCCTAAAATGCCAAACACAATCAGCTCATATATACAGTGCTGAAAAACTTAAACTTCAATGTGGAACATTATTCTTGTCACCTGCACAAATGTTGCACTTCATCTCATTTTGCAAACCTTTACATAAGTTTTCACTCTCAACCAAAAAGTAACATCCCTGAAGTCTTACAAGACAGTACAGTAACATCTGTCAAACAACATGGTAACGTGATTGAAAGATGATAATAAAATTATTGTTTCAGTTGACTGAGACAAATAATTGTATTATTTTCTTTCAATGGGATGTCCTGTACAAAACAATTATAAGTGACTGGTTTAAATTCTTTGAGATGAAACCGGGTTTTTGTTTTTAGTTATAGTTACACATACTTTAAACATGAAAAATGTGTACACCTAAGTAGGTTAGAGAGTAAAGCCTGCACCTCCTAAAGTAATAAATTACATGGTCAGTTTCACTCAATACCTCTGCATACATTTAAAGGTTAAAATTCCAAAGCACAAGTATTTCTAGCCATTTTAGGCACTCTTTGCATAGTTGCAAAAAAGTGCCTATTACCTTCATCACATCCATCTATCCCTCTGTCTGCACGTATTAGTGCGGCTACCACAGGACGGATTTCCTTGAAATTTGATATTGGGGACTTTTATGAAAATCTGTTGAGAAAATCCAAATTTGGATATAATATGGCACTTTACATCAAGACCTAAGCACATTTTACTGTTGCTGGCGACATTCAATGGCCACAACAGCAGTCTCTTTGAATGAAATGGTATCAGGATCTTAGGATAGCCGAGGATGTATAAACATGACACTAACCTGCACCAATGTTATGTTATACATACATTGCCCATGTTGTTTCCTTTACCATAAGATTACAGTTCCTGATATCTGCTTGACGGTTAACACGTTTTTTTTAAGGCATTCCCCCCACATATAAAACAGTTTCAGAACACAACAGATGTTTATTCTGGAATCCATAATCTTTGTCAAAAAGACACAGTTATTTGTAAATGTTTCATTCTAGCTTTTATTATGGCTTGTATCAGCAATGACTGTACTCACCCATATATAAGACAAAAACATTTTTTTCCTAAGTCATCATCGCAAAACAGGAAACCACCTTATAATCATGCACAAAGTTACACACATTCAATATAGATATTTTCCTTAAGACTGTAAAAGGGTTTCCCATTATGTGCAGGTTAACCTTATACTTGGGTAAATACAGCAGCTTTACAGATCAAGCTGTGCCATCAGGGACAAAAGTTTGGAGGCCACTCCCTTAAACAACACAAACTTCTCACAGTTATTTTATCCCACCAATTGGGCTAGAAAGTTCAAAGTTTACACATGTAACAAGAATACACAATTTACAAATGCACTGCATTCTGCAGTGTGTGTCCAGATTTGCAATTATAGCATTGTTTTAAAAAAGTTGCTTTTGTAAGCTGGATAAAAGCCAGTTTGGTAAATAGGTATGTCATATTTTGTCAAAAAATTTTCAGTAATATATATTTACAAAATAATGATATTTATAATTTTTAAATAGCATATATATATATATATATATAATATTTTATAATAAAACTGCTCTACTAGTATACACTGTAATATGTACAGAAATAATTTCTCTTATTTATATGTAAAAAATTACTACATTCAACAACATGGCTTCTCAGTATTTACTGAAGTATTTTTTTTCTGTACAAATATGAAAATGAAGCCATATCAGCCATAAATTTTACAAAACTTTGCATGCACACATTTCTCTATGTTTCTCAGTTTAAAAAGTTCCCACTCAATACTGAAACAGGTTAAATGAATCAGAGGAGGGAGTATGGATATAAAAAAAATTTGGCAACTAATGGACAGCATTCCGTAGGGAGTCTTACTTAACAACAGTTGAAGTCAGTGTCATTCTGAAAACACAGTAACTATGAAATATTTTGGCAACAATCTCAAGAAAGCAATAACAAACTATTTACAAAAGAGAGTCACAATACTTTCTTCTTTTACAAAATTCAAATAGGAGACATAAGCCCAGAATTGTACAGAAAACAATAAACACAGAAGAGATGAAATGACATGACTGAACAATAAAAATTTCAATCAATCACTATGAGCAAATTATACATCTAGTATCACACGAGTGATCATTCCAAAGCATCAGTTTGAACCAATAAATTTAATGCACATTTTATCCCCAATCAGTATGAAATGCCACATTTTTCATTCAGTTTCGCATGTTTGATGATTTTTAATATCTGTATGCGCAACAACTGCAGAGATTTTGTTCAGCACTAACTGTTATTCTATGACAAACTCTCAGAAAATACCTTTTACCTTAAAAATGTGTGAATATTAGTACTGGCCCACTCACAATGTTACATAAAATATAATGAAGTGAATGTTATGCTGGTATATTAATCACTCCTGCTCTGTATTCATATGGTAGGCCAGAGACTATATTCATACATAAGACATCACAGAGGTCCCACTAATGAAAAGAGCAGAATATGTTTCTACCACTGCATCATTTTAACCCTTCTATGACACTTGGTTTTAATTTCCATCTACTGCCCAGAATGGAGAGGGTTTAAATCTATAGTACCCTTCAAAGCATTCATGAACATACAGTGCACTCAGACCAAGATCACATGTAAAATGAAAGGTCCAGACAATGCACCAAGGGTGGCAATGAAGGACTGAAGGAACAAAGTAATGTTTCAAAATGTGACACGTCTAACAGATTGTTTTCGCTGAACAAGATGGAAGATGAAACAATAGAAAATGTATGTGTTCTGAAGCACTCCAATTACCTTTCTAGATGAATATATCACAGCCATGAAACCAGCAGCAACTTTCAAAGGACCCATTCCTAAATGGATTTTATCTAAGTATCCATCTTGTGTGTATTAATAATTTATACACACAGGGTTTAGTACAGGTCTCTCATATGTAAGAATTTTGGGATTCTGAAGGCACATTCCTTAATTTTGGGGTTATACTTATTGAGATCACATTTGGCTATTATGCACAAACATAGATATTACTTCATACAGCACTAATCACCCCATTTGCTAAGTAAACAGTACTGTGGATGGGTTGCTAATTATCTCTCTATTCCCAGCAGTATTTCAATTTCTCACCTTGCCTAGCTTTGAATGAGATGCTCTGGAGTGATTCAGGAGAGATGTAGGACAATGCAGCCATGGTTTATTTCAAGGTACAGTCCCAGTATTTATCCAGACTCACCACAAAGAAACCCAGGGAGGACTGTCAGACCACGAACAGGATTTAAGTAAAATCCGACTTGAACAAAAGGAAAAAATGGATTTTATGTGACTGTCTCAAACATTTCATCTGACAAATATCACAATACATTGATCTGATGTAAAAAACTGCCAAACTTCACACAAATGAACACATAATAAACCAGTATACCCTAACCCACATTTACTATGCCTACCTTTACATTGAACCCTGAACTCACTCAATCTTTCATCACCTTTAAGCATATACGGATAAGAATGCCCTGATTTACTCAAATTTACTTCAGCTATTACAATTCCTCACAATCACAACAATAGGCAACTTTCAGTTACTAAAGGTTATCATAGCTTGTGTCACATTCCTTTAACCTCAGTTACCACAATATATCTCAGACAATCAATATGATCTTAACATATTAACCTAAATGAAGCGCTATAACAAACCCTGTAACATAAGCCAACATGGCATAACTTTACACTTTTTACTCAACTCTATCCAGTCTTTAAAAAATTTGGTCCCACCAGAGTAATAACACTAACAGGAAAACAATATAAAAACAACTTGTGGGCATGTGAAATTTGATAATATGACAAAGGGGTTGAGACCTGCTTTCTGCAAAAGTGTCACAAGCATGGAATTAGACGGTCATGCGAGATTTGATGTTGTTACAGCACATGCTGAGGATTAAGGTCTACTAGGTTGTTTTGCTGGATAGCATGGCATTCATCCAGGACTCCTTAACCGATGATGATGATGATGATGGCAGAAAATTCTTTTGAGATTTCTTGAATCACTAACCCTTCTACTCAACACAATAGCCAATGTAATCCTCAACTAGCCTATCAGTTTTAATGAAGAAATTATCTCTGAAGGTTACTACTGTCTGTCATCTCTTTACAGTGTGATGGTGATTTGAAAGTCCCATGATCATGGTGTTGTATAAATGAACAGTTAAGAATGAATATTCCATACTGTGGTCTTATGGGTTTACATACAGTGTATTCTGGCAGGTGGGCACCTGCATTTAAAAAAAATACACCACCCCCACCATCAGCATATTTGGGCAAAGTGTTTCACACATAACACCAGGACTGTAGGCCGCCTGTCAAGGAAAATATCCAGTTTACTTTGGCCCTAAAGACACAAGGCAGGTATCATATGGCCCACTAGTGCACTGGACAGGCTGGCTGTTCCTGTGAGATTAGAATTAAATGCTGTCAACCAATCAAGCTCCACCCCACCATCATAAATAAAGCAGATGGTTTCTGCCTCAGCAGGTCATGCAAGCCTGTCATTTAGTCTCAAGAAGTGCAGGAGGTGCCTTTTAGAAAACTAGTCTTGTCTTAGCTTTCCTCTACTGCAGTCCTGAAAAAAGTTCTTGTTACTCTTCCACCCATGGCCTGAAAAAATGCTCTTAGTTAATCTTCCTTCCATGCTTACAAAAGGGCTCTTTTCTACTCTCCTTTCATACCCTGCAAAAGAGCTTTCTTACTTTTTTACCTTGCAATCCGTTATTCTTCCTGCCTTTGTTACTCTTCCTACCACATCCTGCCAAATGGCTCTTTACAGCTGTTCCACTTTTCACACTCCACAGTTGCTACAGACCCCTCCATGCATCATATCCTCTTCCCCATTCATCGCCAATTGGTCATTTCTACTTTCCATGACATTTTTTTACTCCCTTTTAGGCAACCAGACATTTCCCAACTCTGCTGGCTTTGCCTTAGGATGGAGATATATTGTGGTACATTTGTCTGAGAGGTTGATACCCACCCAACAGACTATAGTGTTAAAAATGTACTGCGGAATGTTGACTGTTCTAATTTTGCCTTGTAAAGTGTCACAAAATTCTAGAGAAATTAACCTTTTGACAGAAAAATTGTAAAACTCTCTCTTATCAAATGTACATCTTTTTGGCCTGAAAAGAAAAATGCTGTCCCACAGTGGGAATTTAAATTGAACAGTGCTCTTGCCACAGCAAACATGTAGGATTTAAAAGACCATACACTGAAGTTTAAGAAAGCAAAATATATATATATATATATTTCTATATAGTGCAAAATTTTTTGTTTCATGCAAAAATGATCAGTTGATCTACTGATTACAGCACTTAAGTTAGCATACTGCAGTTTACAATGGTAATACACAGTAATTCAACATAAAATCCAAGAGCTCAGGATTTGAGATCTTTCCAGTTAACAGACCCATCAACAAATAAGACACCAAAAACGTTGACTCAAGCAGTAATGCTTCAGACATGTATTTAGGAGTACCTGCTTGAAATACTGGGCATGGCAGACTATCAGATGGAGTGTTTGAAGGTTTTCCTCAGTTCCTCCAGGCAAATGCCAGGTTACTACCTTAAATTAGGCCATACCTGGTTATTTTTCATCCTTTCTCATCCATTACTTACTGCCATTCAGTTACTGACAGCACTAATATTGCTAGAAAACATTCATAATTTTAGAAGATGTGAATATATGCCTGTATTATTAAATGATATGTTGAGGCCTACAAGTAATGCCTTTTCACACTGACAGCAAGTACATCCTGTGCCAGCACAGACAACATGACTCCATGTATAATATTGCTAGTAATTATACAATAAAAACCAACAAAATGCACAATTTCCAAATTTCTTATTTCAAGTTTTAATTCTGTGATGTTTTCTACACATATCAAACCTGAGGGTTCATCTTCAGGAAAACAGCTGTATATATAGGTATGGTATAGTGTGTTTTACATGCATCAGTATAAGCAGTCTTGTAGATAGAAGACTGTGTTCTACACCCTCTTCTACCTACAAGACTGCTTATACTGATGCATTTAAAACACAATATACCATGCCTGTATACACAACCATCTTCCTGAAGATGAACCCTTGGGTTCAAAACATGTAGAAGACATAAAAAAATTAAAATATTGAGAAACGGTGCATTTTGTTGGTTCATATTTTACAATTATAGTATAATGCATGGTGCAAAAACCATAAAATTGTTAGTAATACATGATTACCCTTTGCCATTTTTATGTAGAATAAAGTATGATTTATAGAGGAAAGCAATGAATTTTGTTTCACTGAAAGGAACAAGTAACTTGGAGGTAAGAGTAAAGAATATGAGTATAGCAAACCCTTGCTGCTTGCAGGGGGCTATCTTCTTCAGAACCACCATAAATGGCAAAACTGCATTGCACAAGGTCAAGACATTATGAGAAAAATGGGGTGAGGAAAGCCAAAAACTCAGAAGACATGCTAATTAGCACATATGATGAATAATAAATATGAAAACATCAGCATTAGCACTCCTGGATGAAAATTGTGAAGGTTAATTAACGACAGAATGTATAATACAGGGGTAGGAAGAAGACTTGAGTGAAGAATGAGGTGACTTTTGACTGCTTCACCTTCTTCTGTGTTGCCTTACACACCAACTTTTATAATGCCATGACAGCCTCTATCTTTGGCTTAAATTTCATGTACCTCTGCATGAAACGGCCTGTGCAGCCCCTTCTTCAGAGCACTGGTAGTCAGCTGAGGCCTCTCCACAATGGTGTCAGAGCAATCTTCACCCTCTGGCTCATCGACAGATATCAGTTGTTCAAGGTCCTCATCAGTTAACTCAGCAGGTCAAAAGAGTTGGTAACTTATGCAAATGAGACTCTTCCACATATGGAATTCCTTCTGCTGGAACTTTATGGGCTACTATAAGAATGTTCCTTATTTCATCCTGCTGGTTGGGGAGCCCCCAAGTCATTACCAGTTTCAGAGCAAAGCTATTTCCATAAGCCATTCAAAGTAGCACACTTCAGCTTGTCCAGGGGCACCTTTACATGTACTGTGCAAGCAGCTATTCTGCATAACTCTCATCACTCAATGACACTAATGAATACATATGTCTTTGTGACCCAAATCTAAGATCTTGTGGAAGGTGGAATTCTCCACCAGTATGTACATCATGTTTTCCAGACATAATGAGAATCAAGCACAAGCAGGTCTAAAAATTATGAAAACTACAGAGGATGTACACTCTTGGTGTGACACCTATGTAGCTACTAAGACAGGTGGTCTGTTATGTATCACACCAAGTCCTTACAAATGCAAAAGAGCAAGGGAACTACACTGCAACACTCAGATATTAACACAATAATTTTTCCTCAAATTGACGAAACCATGACAAGCAGAACTGCAAACATGGCAAGACTGATGTACTTTTTCAGAAAATTATTCATTTAAGTGATAATCCAACAATAAAAGATGTATGGCTAAGACAGCAGAACTATATGGTAATAAAATAATTGCTTTCTTGGTAAGTATTAGAGCTGGGGGCTACAGTGTTTCAATTAGCCAAGACACTACGCTGTAAATATATCCAGATGAATACCATGATAGTACAGGTCACAGTGCTATTTGCTCAACCCCATACATCATCACAATTCCATTCTTCTTGGATATGATTCTTCTTAAACTAATTGGAAGATGGAAGCAATAAGCTCCTCCACAACACCAGGAAGTATCTACCCACTGACATGGTGTAACATCCCAGAGAATATGAATCTTTTACTTTCTGTAGGCTGCACTATTTCATACATGAGGCATTAAAAAAACAATAAACCCTCATACTGTGAGCAGTATATGCTTATCAGTGCAGGTTTGTTGGTTCATGTATGGCCTATTGACCATCCAGCTCCTAAAGATTCAATGTGTTACAGCAATCAGCTAGGTGTAATTGGATGTTTAAAGACTGCTGTAAATGTTAAAGGAGACACTTCAACAGATGCAATTACATTAGAGATATCTACAAAAACAAACAGAATTTATGTGGGTCTTAATTAAAATGTAAATGTAGGTTGAGGTTTTTGGCTTTGAGACTTTTGCTGCAAAACACTAATTGTACTGGTATAACTTTGTTCAGGTCAGTATTTGACACAAAACCCAGCAGTGGTGGCAAGTGACTGACTAATTAGTTACATGCAACACAGCCCTTCAGGGAAAGTTACTAGTTTCTCTGAGAGTCAAGAAATTACCATATTTTATAGAACAAATGGTTCACTGCCACATTAAATAGAGCCTGCCACTTCTTCCTGTACCAAACGAAATTAATCTAGTCCAATGCCATCCCAGCCAGTTTGTAAATCCATTTCAATGTTATCCTCCCATCTATGCCTACATCTGCCAAGTGGTCTCTTTCCTTTGGGATTCCCCAACAAAACTCTGTAAACACTCTTCTTCTCCATGTGTGCAATGTGCCCTGTTCATCTCATCCTCCGTGATTTGTACACCATACCAATATTCGGCGAGTAGTACAAGCTGTGAAGTTCCTCATTATGCAGTGTTCTCCAGCCTCACGTTACTTTCTCCCTCTTAGGTCCAAACATCTTCCTTGGCACTGTTCTCGAACACTCTTATCCAAAACTCTTCCCATAATTTGAGAGAACAAATTTCACTCTCATATAAAGCAACATGTTTAACATTTTTTGACAGGTAAAAGGGGAAAAAACCTCTGAACTGAATTGTATCAAGCATCCCCTGAATTTAATACAGTTTTTGGTTCTTCCTACATGCAACTTTTATTTGTTAGTTTCATTCTGATATATCTGAATACTGCCACATTTTCACAGGATGTATTAGCTATCTTGATGCTGTGATTTTGTCCTGCATTTAGTTGATAAGAAATGAACAGTGTCCTACTGCTGTAACACACCCTTCAGAATCTTAACAGATCTTAAACGGCACCTCTGAAGTAAAAAACTGTTATTTACTTGAGCCAAGATATTCTGAATATGTTCAAAAGACAGTGACAAGTGCACTTAAGATACTCTTGCTTTAATGTGTAGCAATACACAAAACAATCATTCCTGATCTTTGAACTGTACTAAAACTGTAAGTTGTACCTGCATATGCCATAAAGGCATGCAGGAGAGTGGAGGTATAGCTCTACAAATTCTTACCCTTTGAACTACATATAGGTGAGAGGTCAGCTTCACACCCTGGCTACTTCATGCGCAGGCAAAGTGCCCCACTTATCCATTCAATGGGAGGCTGGTCTGGAGACTTTGGAGATGAGAAAAATCTCTTGCCCCTGCTGGGAACTGAACCATCATTTCCTAATTTTATGCTACCCATACCGTGAATTTTCTTGTATTCATGATAGGTACCTGTTACTTATCATGAATTGTGTTTTATGATTTATATTTTATTGTATTTTATTACGCGCATTTGTTGGTTAATACACTGAACATGACTTGCCAGTAATCTGGTTTGTAACTTGGTCATTACACTATGTTGTATTAAAACTGTTATATAACAAGATAAAAAATACACTGCAATTGAAATGTTATTGCTGTGTTCTGGGGTGTAACACCTTGTGGACTGGTACAAGTGTACTAATGATGCACAGAAACATGGTGCCACCATCATCAGGATGGATGAAGCTCTAACTGTCAGGAACCAGAACAGCTGAATTTGCTGGGTGTCACCTTACAGAGTGGATGAGAAGGGGAAGACAGTATGATTCCTGGAAAGAGTTGAGATATGTCTCTTCTCCACAACATTCAGACTATCAGTTGGTCCACCTAGCCTAACCAGTTGTTACACGACATTCTTTCTTATGAGTTAAAGTGGTTTGAAGCACAAGCTGAGTATCCAACTCCATCTTGTCCAAATAAACAATGCTATACCTCCACTGCCCCAAATCTGCCATGGCATGTCATTTAATAAAGTAGAAGAACTTTATCTTTTACCTACAACTGTATCTACCTTTCATGGCAGAATGTGTTCAGTGGACTTCTTCCTGTATTCTGAATTTTAGCCAGTGATTATTTAGAACATGAGATCCATGCTTTGAAAAGATCACTTAACAATATTACCAACACAAATATTACACCACTAAATGGACTTCTCTCAAAACATTTCACCCAGAAAGGATACTCTTGTTTAGTACACAAAAATCAGCAACAATCACTGCAAAGTGTTAAGTTCATCCTTTTGTTGATGGATTACTAGATGGCTCTGAAGTAACTGTTGTGACATGAAACCAGCATCACAGAATTCACAAACAAATGGCCTAGCTTGAGCATGGGACAGAAGATGCTGAAACAAATTACAAGTAAATTAGACAAAGTATTGTATTCATGGGCAACTGCCGTTAACTGTGCAAATTTTAAAGTGAACACTAGTTACATGTGATGTTCTAGAACAGTAGACAAAAGTCATGGAAATTAAATCTTAAAGATGTGACATGAGTGGGAAACTGATGCATCCTTAATTCTTACAGCCTTGCCAAGAGGCTAATTAATTTGTGCACATAGATGGCATTATTATACCATGAACAGTTAAGATAAATTTTATAAAATTCTACATGATGAATGAAACAAAATGTAAAGTCATCACACTACACACCATGAAGGCATATGGGGTTTGGAGCTATACCTTTACTTTCCCATGTGCTTTCATGGCTTGCAGAGCGAAAAACTTATCGTTATTCTTTTTCTTTCAGGTACCATACAAAATGTGCCTAACTCTTCAGTACAAATGTATGTGTGCTGTTTTGGGTTTGCTTTTGAGTTCTGTCCAGAATTTTTTCTGGAAAAACCCTGGAAACAAAGGAGTATTGAGCAATATTAAATTAATTACCAACTCTCTTAACTTGTTGCTCAAGTAATTCAACTGTGCTACCAACCAGTTCACTCCATCCCTTGTTGTATGAACATAATTCATTCCACAAAAAGAGTCCATAATGCATAACTGTCCATAGGGAAAAGTCTGCAGCAAGTATACTACCTTATGTGCTCAGCTAATCCAATTTACACACCATTTGCCCATAAAAAAAATCTTTACAGCAAAAAAACTTATACAAAGTGCCTTTGTGGGTTAAAGTGAAAATCTATTAAGTGGACATCCAGAAACCAGGGATGAGTGTACTAAATTGTTTTACTGCAGGTAATTCTGCTGTACAACAGTATCAAACAAGAATAACAATATGCAACATGACATGCCATATTTTATTACATATGTCATTTGCCTGTGTCAAGGCTCCATATCAGCATGGCAGTATATTTTTGCAGCCAACCAACCACTACTACAAATGGTTATCATGTTACTTGTGAACTGAACAAAAATGCTGGCTGTATAACCTTCCATACTATGAGTACATGGATGAGCTGGAAAAGGTTATGTGACATAAGAGACAGGAAAATCAGCTAGGGGCTGTGTACTGTGAGAACTTCAGAAACCTTGCTCTTACACCTTACGACCATTAAATCCCTTTCATTTAATGGCCTTAAGATTATATATCCTCACACAGAGCCATGGTCTGTCTTTCCTTTCCTTACATACCATTCCCCTTCTTGGCTCAGCCTTCTTACACATGACACCACTGCCTAAAACTATTATTAACATTATGACTGACATGCTGTGAAAGCCTAAAATCAGAACAGAACCCATTTTTCAGGGATGAGAGTACTTGCCATTTGGTGAAACTCATAAAGTCATCTCTGACCCTGACAGGTTTTCACTGATATAGGCATTGTTACTGAAAGTATTAAATGGTTCAACATACTTTCTGAAGGGATTCCTGGGTTGATTGCACTTTTCCACAGAGATCACATCTGAGCGTGGTCTGATGGCCCTCTGGAGCACTGGTGTCCCCTTTCTGCTGCTCACTTGTCAGCAACTGTCTACTATCCACTAATTCACATTTATCCCTTGAGGCAGACTGATCACTTTTGGCACTTTCATCTACAATTAGTTGCTGTCTGGATTCACTGGAACTTTGCACCTTTAGTTCTGTTCTACTAGTATCAAGTTCCAACCTCTGGCACTTAATATTTGACTCATTTAGTGTAACACACGCTTCCATCACTTGACCTATTGAAACATGAACTTCCATATCACTTTCCATTACTATCTGTGGCAACTGTTTGCCAGTGTCCTTATCAGAATTCAAGTCTTCCTCTGCCATGTTCAACACTTTGTTACTCTCATTTACTTTAATATCCATATTAGTCAAGGATTTACATTCTAATTTCCTAATTTCTTCCTGTAAAGCCACCTGGTGCCTGTCAGAAGTCATCAGTTTAGTTTGCAAATCACTACTACTTGCTGCTGTTACCCTAATTTCCAAGTTCAGAGAATCACTCTCACTGTTCATGCTGCTTCTTTTTTCATGCTCACCCATACCCAAATGAATATAGTTTTCCATTTTGGGCAAATTTGTAGAACTCTGCATTTTGAAATCCTGATGATCAGGTGTTGGCCTTTTAGAAAATTGTCCAAGGAAACTTGAGTCCTGTATTTCTCTACCATCTGTCATGGAAGGCCTTTTACGAAACTGACTTAGACAATTAACAGTTAAACTTTTGCTGATTCCATCAGATGAAACTGGCACTGGTATGTTTAATTTTTGGTTATGTAATGTTGGCACTTTTGATGTAAGCACTACGGTACCATCTGCAGTTTTGGTACTGGTAGAAGTGAACTGTGAAGGATCCTCAGTCATCTCTGTGCTTGAGTCATGCTCAACAAACACGTGAACTCGGAGACTTCCTAGGCTATGAAATGTCAGCTTGCAGGTTGAACAGCTGAACATGGAGGATTGTCCACCATCCTAATATATCAGCAAGAAGTACAGATCAGTAACACAGTGGATACGGTGCCAATTTAAGGGACCTTCAATGACAATAAAAATTGGGCACCAAATTACAAATCTGAACACTTTAAAATAGCTGCTTCTTCAGAAAATAGCACATCACTTTCATTTTGGTATTCATGTTTATGAAATTACCACATTTACCCACATACAAGGTGACCTTGCATATATGACCCCACTGCACAATTTGCAGGAAAATAACCACACAGAATGCAATTAACTTTGTGCACAATTATAAAATGACCCCCAGTGTTTCAGTTGATGGATTAGGAAAATATCTTTGTCCCGTATATTTGGGTAAATTTAGTAATGTGGCACCATAGTAATAATAACAACAAGAGTCTAGAACAGGTAACTTTCTAGTGTCAGATGCCCTTGAGGTTGAACTGAAATTAAAAACAACATAAAATAAAAAAGTTCTTGCATCTTGTTACACTAGAATTCCTGTAATCCAGGAGCAGCTGATATGGATTTCAGGGACATGTTCCAAAAGTCCAACAGTGTCTATACATTGACCAATGTGGTATCACCTGAATGACCCCTTGTCTCCTACTCAATTAACTTCTTCACCTCCAATGACTCTGATCCACTGTCTTCTGCTCTACTGTTTTTGTACAAGAAGCTTTGATATATCCAAATGGAAAACTCCTCTGATCAGTTGTGCAGCCCTAAGTATAGGAGCAGTAACAAAAAATATCCTGTAAGAACTTAGTTCAGGATATGCACTGTCTGATAGTCTGGAATATTTGATAATCTGCCACCTGTCCATCCCTTTGGGTGCTGGATGAAAGGAATTCTACTGTAACCATATATGAAAAATTACTAATTAATTGTTGTGTCTGCATACATATCTTTGTATTAAAATAATAGAATTAAGACCCCCCCCTCCATCTCTGATGTAAGCACATAGCAAGGAAGCCTGCAATCATGCATGCACACACGTGTTCCCATCTGCCCACCAGTCCCCATTTTGGTGGAAGAGAGTGCTGTTCACCCTGACATAGTGCCATACAAAGAAAGGTAAATACAAAACTGGGTCCCCTTGGACAGTCAAACTCAGAAAAATGATTTGCACTCTATTTTAAATACTGGGCACTAGGCACCTGAAAAAAAAATCTAGAAACTCATTCAATGACAAACCAAAGCCAGCATACTCAGGAAACCCCAACCAAGTTAGTGCTGTTACTAAGATACTGGGAAGACCCAGTCAGGTGAACTCCACCATCTGGGAGCATTGCTAGAAGGCACAGATAATAAACTATCCACAAAGTTTCCTGTCAAGGCCCCCACTACTGTTCTACAAGGAATGCAAAGTAATGCCCCACATTATTTACTCGCCAAATATTTATTCAATATTCTTGAAAATAATACGAGGTGTGGCAATAAAGAAACCGAATTCATGCTCTAACCCTTTATTGAAAAAAAATCAGACAATCAAAATGTTATCCCCTTCAATGCAGTCCCCTCCCCGATCCCTAAACCGCTCCATGCAAATTTTCCACTGTTGGAAGCAGTGCTGCATGTCATCTTGTGTTAAGCTGTTCAAGAGTTGCGTCACTTTTGTTTTCACTGCATCCACAGACTCAAACCTGGCTCCTTTGAGCGCAGGCTTGATTTTCGGGAAGAGAAAAAAGTTGCACGGTGCTAGGTCCGGAGAGTACGGTGGATGTTCCATCACTGGAATGTTGTTTTTCGCCAAACACCTCTTCACAGATAGTGCGTTGTGTGCTGGCGCGTTGTCGTGATGAAGAATCCATGAGGCATTCTTCCACATGTCTGGTCTCCTTCGTCGCACACGTTCACGGAGGGTCGTCAAAACATTTT
>Ga0131853_10004012_pt1 | contig 26395 bp, 28 predicted proteins | sample TergutLab28metaG_FD_92764 | JGI IMG/M metagenome (GOLD analysis project Ga0131853, IMG submission 92764) | Labiotermes labralis P1 segment gut microbial communities from Petit-Saut dam, French Guiana - Lab288 P1 (version 2) (version 2) | ecosystem: Host-associated > Arthropoda: Insects >... | reverse complement strand
CCTTTGGCGAAAAAAGACTACATCTTAATCCCTTCGGGATCGCGGTGCGGGACGTTCAATTAAATTTATAGTGGAATTCCTTTGAAATAGTATCGGAAATTTAGCTTGATAAATTTCTGATACCTCTTTCAAAGGTAGGCTACGGGCGCGTTAGCGTCCCGGCCTAGTTCTACAAAATAGTTACATATGTAACTATTTTGTAGAACTTCCAATATAAAACCCACAACGCAAGCGTTGTAGTTTTATATTCATTTCACTATATATAACTAAACATCTTGCGAAATTTGTTCAACAATTGGATTTATACTGAATTTCTTTCAAAATAATAACAGCCCCTTGGCAGATTTCATTGCCAAGGGGCTGTTGTATACTAGCTACCTTCAAATAGTACATAAACTTCATCGAAAACTCCCTGAAGCCGAAAATTTTCCGTTTCACTTTGCTCTTTTTTAAAGTGATTTAGCTCTAATAAAAAAAGCTATAAAAGAAAATTAAGATTTATGATTATCTATATACTCTTGCAACTGATTATGCCATACGGCAGTGTCATAAACTTCCGGTGTTGTAGTTTCATTAAACAGTAAGTCAACCATATAACGAGGGGTTTTCCCTCCTATAAACATTGATTTAATGCAAGATACGCAGTAAACCGCAACATCATCACAGGGCATAGAATCTGCACGCTGTTTCATTTTTTCATGCACCTGCCCAAGCGGAAGCTTAGGATAAAAATCATCACCGCAGCAAATTGAGCTTGTTCCGTGATACTGTGTTTCGACCACTTCAATATTCATCTTATGTAGTAGTGACCTTACGGCCGAATGCACACAGGCTTTTTCTCTAACCGGGCAGGCATCATGCACCGACATTTTGACCCCTGAATAATCAGAAAAAGGAAAACCATCCATTTTATCCAAAACTTCCCATAATGAAATAGTGCTAATGCCCTCATATAAACTTCTAAATCTTCTATCACAGCCTGCGCATACATTTACAATAGCAGAGCCGCGATCTAATTTAGGCTCAAAACGGCAACAAATTTTATGCACTTCAACATTATTATCATAATACATATTTAGATAGTGTAAAATTTTTTGCTCCATATCCGGCTTGTAGATGCTTAGCGCACATCCCGGATTGAAATAAATCTTTTGCATTCGTGTTTATCCTCTCTGCTCTTTTAAATCACCCCAAGCTCCTTAGCACAATCAATAAAAGCATTCACCACATAGTCAAGCTGGCCTTTAGTGTGCCCGGCAGAAACTTGCGTTCTTATCCTTGCGCGGCCTTTAGGCACTACAGGGTAAAAAAAGCCAACAGCGTAAATACCTTTTTCAAGGAGCATAGCGGCCATATTTTGGGCCTTAAGCTCGTCATAAACCATAATGGGGATAATTGGATGGCGGCCGTCAACTATTTCAAAACCGGCCCCGCGTAACTTGTCCACATAATACTCCATGTTAGAATGAAGCCGCTGAACCATCTCAGTTGACTCCATCAGCATGTCAAAAGCTTTTATTGAAGCAGCAGCAATTGTAGGGCTAAGTGTGTTTGAAAAAAGATACGGTCTGGAGCGCTGGCGAAGTATGTCTATAATCTCTTTACGCCCTGTTGCAAACCCACCGGAAGCACCGCCAAGAGCCTTACCCAGCGTACCTGTTATTATATCAACTCTATCCATAACATTGCAGTATTCTACAGAGCCGCGGCCGGTATCGCCTATAACCCCTGTAGCATGGCTTTCGTCTACTGCTACTATGGCATCGTACTTATCAGCCAAATCACAGAGAGCCGAAAGATTAGCTATAATCCCGTCCATAGAAAAAACGCCGTCAGACACAATTAGCTTTATGCGGGCATCTTTAGCCTCTTGCAGGTTTTTTTCCAAGTCTTCCATATTGTTATTTTTGTAGCGAAAGCGCTTAGCTTTGCAAAGGCGTATGCCGTCTATTATACTTGCATGGTTAAGCTCATCAGATATTATCGCATCTTCTTCACCTAATATAGTTTCAAAAAGCCCCGTGTTAGCATCAAAACATGATGAGTACAAAATAGTATCAGCCTGGCCCAAGAAGAGGCTGATTTTTGCCTCAAGCTCTTTATGAACCTCTTGAGTGCCGCAGATAAAACGAACAGATGATAAGCCGTAGCCCCATTTGTCCAGGCTATCTTTAGCAACCTGTGCAAGAATAGGTGAGTTTGACAGGCCCAGGTAATTATTGGCACACATGTTAATTACGTCTCTGGTTTTGGTGGTGTCAATTTGTGAGGACTGCTGTGTAGTTATGACCCGCTCGTCCTTCCACAGGCCGGACTTTTTTATATCTTCTATAGTGTTTTGCCAGATTTTTATAGCTGATTTGACCTTGGGATTACCTTTATCACTCAATTTATAACCTCCTTTGGGGGCTTTTGCATTTTTATGACCATTTCAGTACAACCTTACCCGACTGACCTGAAATCATAGTTTCAAAACCTTTTTGATAGTCAGTGAAATTAAACTCGTGGGTAATAATAGGGGCAATATCCAAACCGGATTGAAGCATAGCACTCATTTTGTACCAAGTGCCATACATTTCTCTGCCATATATGCCTTTAACAGTTAGGCCGCCAAATATAACTTTGTCCCAGTTTATTGTTGTGTCTTTAGGGACGAGGCCAAGAAGGGCAATTTTTCCACCATTACACATATGGTTAACCATATCGTTAAAGCCTGCTGCCGCACCGCTCATTTCGAGGCCTACATCAAAGCCTTCTTCAATTTTCAGCTCAGCGTAGCAATCTTTTATTTTTTGTTTGGCTACATTTATTGTTTTTGTTGCCCCCATTTTAACTGCCATATCAAGCTTATGTTCATTAATATCAGTAACTACTATATTACGGGCGCCAATGTGCTTTGCAATAGCCACAGCCATGAGACCTATAGGCCCTGCACCGGTTACAAGCACATCTTCCCCTACAAGATCGAAGGAAAGGGCTGTATGAACAGCATTGCCAAGCGGGTCAAAGCAACAGAGCACCTCCTGTGGTATAGATTCATCACAGACCCATATATTTGTAGCGGGTATGGCGGCATATTCAGCGAATATGCCCGTTTTGTTAACACCAATACCAACCGTTTTAGAGCAGAGGTGTTGGCGGCCTACTATACAGTTGCGGCATTTGCCACAGACTATGTGCCCTTCGCCTGAAACTAATTGGCCCGGTTTAAGGTGAGTTATATTTTTACCGACAGCCTCAATACGGCCAACAAATTCATGGCCAACTATCATAGGTGTCTTTATTGTACGCGCGGCCCATTCATCCCATTCATAAATGTGCACATCAGTACCGCAGATAGCGGTTTTGGATATTTTTACCAATACATAATTATCATTTATTTCAGGCACAGCTACTTCTTTAAGTTCAAAGCCATCGCGCTCCGGCCTGACCTTAACTATTGCCTGCATTGTGCTCTTCATAGAACCCCTTCTTTCTGTTTCTTTTATGCTATAGTGGAATGAAATTGAAACAGTAGCGCCTTTGCTTTGCAAAAGCTGAGCTGTATCACTTTTTAAAGTGATTTAGCTATAATGCTGTGGGTTGCAGATAGCCCCATCTTTCCATAGGAAATAGGGGCTATGAAAGTATTTCATAAAACTAAAACCTATCACGCAGTAAGCGCTTGTTCTTAAAGCGCTTAAAGAGCGCATCAATCCGCAGGCAGGCTTTTCCATTTTTACGAAAGTTCATGTATAAACAACCCACTCCTAAGCTTAGGTTCAAACCAGGTAGATTTAGGCGGCATAAGTTCTCCTGCGTCAGATATCTTCATAAGTTCATCCATAGAGGTTGGGAACATAGAGAAAGCGGCAACCATATTACCATCATTCACCCGGTTTTCAAGCTCTAAAAGACCGCGAAGGCCACCTACGAAATCAATGCGAACGTCCGTTCTCGGGTCTTGAATATCAAGCACAGGAGTAAGCAGCTGCGATTGCAGTATGGAAACATCAAGGCTGCCGACAGGGTCACCCTCGTCAATAAACTCAGGTTTGGCTGTCAGCTTATACCACTGCTTGTCAAGATACATTCCAAACATATGGCGCTTTTCAGGCCTGTACTGGCCGCTGTTAAATTCTTCCACATCAAACTTTTCTTTAACTTTACTAATAAATTCATCCTTTGAAAGACCATTCAGGTCTTTTACAACACGGTTATAATCCATAATAGCCAGCTCGTTGTCAGGAAAAATTACAGATAGGTAGTAATTAAATTCACTTTCAGCAGTGTAGTTAGGGTTTTGCTCGCGGCGCAAAAGGCCAACAGTAACAGCAGAAGCGTTTCTGTGATGCCCATCGGCAATATATAGAGAATCAATCCCATCAAATGCAGCGGTGAGTTTATCGTTTGTCTCGGCGCAGTCTATAACCCAAACAGTGTGGCCAATGGCTTTGGTAGGTGTTACAAAGTCATAAACGGGCTCATGGTTTTTAGCCCAGTTATGCATGATTTGCGAAATATCAGCCTTGTTTCTGTATGTAAGGAATATAGGGCCTGTATTAGCGTTCATGGCATCAACATGGCGGATTCTGTCTTCCTCTTTTTCTTTCCTTGTAAGCTCGTGTTTTTTGATGACGTTGTTCATATAATCATCAATAGATGTGCAGGCCACAAGACCCATTTGCTTACGCCCATCCATAGTTTGCTGATAGATGTAATATACCGGCGACTCATCTTGTATGAAAAAGCGGTTTTGTTTCATATTTTCATAAACCTCGCGCGCTTTTTTATAAACATCCGGCGCATACATATCATGGCCGGGAGGGAAATTAAGCTCCGGCCTGTCTATGTAGAGAAAGGATAATGGGTTTTCTTTAACCATTTCACGTGCTTCTAATGAACTCATAACATCATATGGCAGCGCCGCTATGACAGAAGCTAGTACCGGTTGTGGCCTAACGCCTTTAAAAGGTTTTATAATAGCCATATATACACTCCCCTTATATCACAACCACTAAAGCGGTTGCTTTTCGTAAAAAGCCTTCAACTTCCACGACGTACTTGTATAGCACTCTTGCGAAATAAAATGTTGAACCAATTTTTAAGCGTAATTCACGGCCGCTGATTTCTCCTTAACAAGGCAAAGCCTTGACACTCACTTTTTCCTAAACAGCAAGCCATAAGCAAACAGAAGCAGCCCGCCAATAAAGAAAAATAATGCAGTTAATTCAAGGTTACCGTGCATACCGCTGATTATGATTATACCCAAGAGAAAGATGGCGATACAGACTGACATAATCCCTGTAAGTAAAATTTTTAGCAAGTTCATTTAAACAACTCTGACTTTAATTACAGACTCAACTTTTTCAAGTGCAGCTACATCAGCTTCACCATCTATGTCAAAAATGGCATAGCCATAACCGCTTTTTTCTTTCGATGCGAAAGCAACAACTTTCGCTCCCAAAGCAGCGGTGAGACTTTCAACACTCGCGCCTTTTGAAAGTATGCAAACACGGGGGTTTCCTGATGCGTTAAGCACTACATCCGGATAATTAACAGAGTTTAAAATATTACCTGTGAGTATATAGTCCCTAAGCTGGTTAGCGGCCATAATTGCACAGTTATCCTCCGATTCAGGAGTGGATGCCCCAAGGTGGGGTATAGCAATAATATTTTCCACCCCAAGCATATTTTCATCAGGAAAGTCAATAACATAGCACGACAACTTACCGCTTGCAAGGGCGGCCTTAACCCCATCAGGGCAAACCAGCTCACCACGGGCAAAGTTTAAAAGCCTTGCACCATCTTTAAACTTAGCAAAGAGCTCTTCACTAAACATGTGCTTGGTGTCCTTGTTAAGCGGCAGATTTAACGACACATAATCGCTCAAACCAAGAAGCTCCTCCATATCTTTTACAATTTTTACCTTATCATTTAACTTAGCTTTGTTTGCCTCGGAAATAAATGGGTCGTAACCTACAACATTCATGCCAAGAACCAAAGCCGCGTTAGAGGTAAGTATGCCTATAGCCCCAAGGCCAACAACGCCAATGGTTTTGCCCATAATTTCAGGGCCGACATAATTGCCCTTTTCTTTTTCAACAGTTTTGGCAACGCCTTCCTGCCCCTTAAGGCTTTGTACCCAGTTAATGCCTTGAATAACTTTTCTCGAAGAGGCTAAAAGCCCGAATATAACCAATTCTTTAACAGCATTAGCGTTAGCACCAGGAGTGTTAAAAACCACTACGCCTTTATTAGCGCAAGCCTCAAGGGGAATGTTATTAACCCCTGCTCCGGCTCTTGCAACACCAATAAGGCTGTCAGGCAGCTCCATCGTATGCATATCTGCTGAGCGAAGAAGTATGCCCACAGGGTTTGCCTCTTCCGATACCACTTCAAATTTATCCTTAGGCAATTGGTCTGTGCCTATAGCAGCTATTTTGTTTAATGCCAGAATCTTATGCATCTCACACCTCACGCAAAATTTATGTGACGTTAGTTTCTATATAATACTTAAAATTGCTCCGCTATCTTTCTTCTACCCACAAAACAAACCTCATCAGATTCCTGCCAATACCAATCCTAGATTAAAACCTGTAGTTTGAGCGCCGCCCCCAAAGCGCGAGGTGAAGCGCTTTGGGGGTGATTTTAGGCGTGATAAAGTACAGGATTTTAATCAGGATTGGTATAATTATCAATGATATACCTTAAAATCGTGCTATGCATGATTTTAATAAGGGGTCAAGGTGCTAAGCCCCTTGCAAGGGCTTGGGGACTGAGTCCTCAAGGTTTTAAGCATTCTCACGTTCAAACTCATTCATAAAAGCTGCCAGTGCTTTAGCCCCTTCAACAGGCATAGCATTGTAAACAGAAGCCCTCATGCCGCCTACAGTACGATAACCTTTAAGGTTAGGCATACCTTTTTTCTCGGCCTCTTTTGCAAACTTCTCATCAAGGTCTTTATCACCGGTCACAAAAGTAATGTTCATCAGTGAGCGGTCTTTTTTAGCCACTGTACCCTTGAACAATTTTGAATTGTCTATGGCCTCATAAATAATGCCCGCTTTTTCTTCATTGATTTTTTGCATGGCAGCAACCCCGCCCAAGTCTTTAACCCACTGATAAACCAGCCCGGCTAAATACAGGCCATAAGTAGGCGGCGTGTTGTGCATGGAATCTTTTTCAGTATGAACAGTGTACTTCATCATAGTTGGCAGATGCGGAGGAGTACGGGCCAAAAGATCATCTCTAATAATTACAACTGTTACACCGGCAGGGCCCATATTTTTTTGTGCACCGGCATAAATCAAACCGAATTTGGACACATCATAAACTTCTGAAAGTATGTTGGAAGACATGTCACAAACAACAGGCACATTACCTGTATCCGGCCAGTTATCTGTCATTCTTGTACCATATATTGTATTGTTGGAAGTAATGTGGAAATAATCAGCATCTTTGTCGAATTTAGAAGGGTCAAGAGTGGGGATATGGTCATAGTTAGTGTCTTTAGAAGAAGCAACCACATTTACCGTGCCAAAGCGCCCGGCTTCTTTAATGGCTTCTGCCGCCCAGTTGCCTGTGTCTACAAAATCAGCTTTTTTGTTTACGGTCATAAGGTTAGTGGGAACCATGCCAAACTGCGTCCACGCACCGCCTTGGAGGAAAAGTATTTTATAATTATCGGGTATATTCATAATCTCTTTTAAAAGTGCCTTGGTATTATCAGCAATCTCAATAAAAGTTTTGGAGCGGTGGCTCATTTCCATAACAGACATACCGCTGCCTTTGTAGTTAAGCATTTCAGCCGCTGCAGTTTTTAGTACCGATTCAGGCATGGTTGAGGGCCCTGCAGAAAAGTTAAATACTCTGTCCATGACAATTCCTCCTAAGGGATTTAGTTGTTTCTTATTTCTTGATATATGCCCTCATTATAATATAGGTATCTATGGTAGTCAACAGTGGCCTAACGCAAATTTTACTTAATGGCAGAAAAAGTAAAAGACGGCAAATGCCGCCCTTTAGTTATAAAATGTTTTCGTATGTACCGGCTTTAGCCGTTGCTTTCAGCTAATTACTTTCATGGGTTGCAAGCTGTAATTTCTTTTGAGTTTCTAAGAAATCCTCTTCTAAGTTTACTATAATACAGTCATCACAAATTCCAAATGAATTGATATTTACCTCCTCGAGTACACAGAGAAAATCTCTGTTGTAGATACAAAATTTGTGTGCACAGTTCATAATGTTACCTCCTTTATATGTTTTTATAGATATATATCTATAATTATATACTAAGTTATGTAGATTGTCCATGCTATATATACTAGTTAAAGTAGATATGGGTGATACTATGGATAAACAAATTGTTTTAAGCTTGAAAGAGGTTTTAGACAAAAGAAATATGACAAGATATGAACTCGCAAAGCGCACGGGCACACAATTTCCTGTAATTGATAGATATTATAAAAACAAAATATCCAGATATGATAAAGATTTAATACTAAGAATCTGTCTTGCCCTTGACTGTGAAGTAAGCGATATTATCAAAATAGTGTAAGCTAATGTTTATAGTAAAGTAAAATAAAAAAGAAACTGCCAAGAAAGCAGTTTCTTTTTTATCAATCAAATCTATTTAAAAGTGTCGCAATCTTTAATCCGCCAGGCGGCAAAGGCCGCATAGCAGATGACGCATTTTCACGAACCTTATTGCCCCATTATTATATTAGGGTTGTTAAAGGCAAAGGCAAGTATTGTGTGGCTGTTTTTAGCTTGTGCAAGAGCGTTTTCCTGGCTGGTTATGTTAAGGCGCAGTGCATCTATTTCCATTGGAGTTGTTCTGCCAAGTTCAAGCATGGTTTCAGAAACTTCAAGCTGGCGTTGCAGGCGCTCAAGCTCTAACTCGTCTGCCCTTATTCTAAGCTCCGAAGTTCTCAAATCGCTGTGCATATTAAGCACATTTTCACGCACCACTTGGCGTGTGTCTGCCAAAGCCCTTGTAACACGGCTTAAATCGACCTCAACTTCTTCTCTGGTTTGGCCGGGCACTATCTGGCCTGTTAGCTCATTATGAGGGGTCACATAGTGGTCAAGCCTGTACCTTGCAGTTTGCACAGCATTCTCAGCCTGCTGCACGCGGAGGCTTTCAGTCACAAACCTTTGAGCGTGGTGGTTCAGGTTAACAGCCGGAAGTGGTGTAAACTCTGAAAGCTCAAGCTTAAGCTCATAGCGCTGGTCAAGATCAATACCGTAAACACCCATAAACGAATTCAAATCTCTAAAGGCTCTTTCAATAGAGCTCTCAAGCAGGCCTATATTAGTCTCTATTCTTACAACACTAAACTCCGCAGCTTCAAAGTCAAGCTCGCTCATTAAACCAAGAGACAGCCTAAGCTCTGCAATAACAAGCTCACGCTTAGCCATAGCAAGGTTTTCAAAAAGCAGCGCCAAATCATTTTCCATATTCAAAATGGTATTGAAATACCGTGTTATCTGAAACTCAACATTTTGCCTTTGAGCAACAAGGTCTCTAATGTTTAAAGAGCGTGACAGTTCTGCATTCATAAGACCTATCATTGCATTAGTTAATGTTGCGCTGGTTACAGCTTCGAAAACCGCATCCTGCGCCCTTTTGACAACTTCATCAGCCACCGATTCGTCACCCTCAGCATTTGCTATGCTTGTGTTGTTTCTAATAGCCCGCATTGCCGCCTCTTCAACAGTAAGAGGGGGTATGGCGCTTGCCGCCGTTGCCGCTGAGGCGAAAGCCACCTGCACAGAGCCCATAATAAGGCTTGCACTAATTACTAAAGTTAGTATTTTCCTTGAAAATTTCATTAATAAACACCTCTTGTAAATTCGATAATAACACTGCCTTACACTCACACATACGTAATTTTACAAAAAAAGTTTCACAAACTTTTTATTATAGCCGTTCAACTTAAGAAAAACACTCACAAGCAAGCTTGTGTGTTTTAAAGTTGATTTAATATACTATAACAAAACATATTTAACAAACCGTGAAGTATTTGTTAAGAATCTGTTTTTTCATTTTTTTCATCGGTTTCATTTTCATCAGTATCATTTATCTGTTCTGATGGTGGGTTTATAATTATTTTAAGCTTTTCTATGCGGTTTTTGTCCATAGCCTCTACAATAAACTCAAGGTTTTCATAACGGGTTGTTTCGCCTTCTTCAGGAATTTCACCAAAAATACCAATGCAGAAACCGCCTATTGTTTCAAAATCCTCCGACTCTAAGATTACACCTATAGCGTCAGACACGTCTTCTAACAGAGTTTGGCCAAGCACACGGTAATGGCCTTCAGATATTACGGTTATTTCCTCCTCCTCGTCTTCGTCGTACTCGTCACCTATATAACCCATTATTTCTTCGACTATATCGTTCCTTGTCAAAAGGCCGGAGGTTCCGCCGTATTCATCAAGCACAACTGCCACTGACAAGCGCTGCTCACGCATTATTGCAAGAAGTGCTGCCGTGGGCTTAGATTCGTATGTAAAAAACGGCTCACGGATTAGTTTCTTTATGTCAAAATCCTCGCGGTCAGCCAGAATAAAGTCTCTAAAATTAAGTATACCTACAATGTGGTCTATAGACTCCTCATAAATAGGCATACGGCTGTAGCCCTCTTCCACAAAGGCTTTGTAAAAGTCTTCATAAGGAGCATCAAAACGGCAGGCAGCTATGTCTGTCCGGGGTATCATAACATCCTCTGCACAGGTGTTGCCAAACTCGAAAACATTTTCTATCATTGTTTTTTCTTCTTCAACCAATACCCCTGCTTCATGCCCCACCTCAACCATAATTTTAAACTCAGACTCAGTAACAAGCGGAGTATTAACATCCTCACCGCCAACCAAAAGAACCAGCCTGCGGGTAATGCCACTGATTATGGGAATCACAGGGCCATAAACATAAAGAGACAAAAGTGCAAAGGGCGCAAGCTTTAGCGAAAGCTTTTCAGAATGCCTGACAGCCAAAGATTTTGGGGTTATATCGCCAAATATTAAAGTGACAAAAGTCATAATAGCTGCGGCAATGGCTATACCAAAGTCCTGAAAAATATTTTGCGCAATAACAGCCGCCATAGATGTAGCAGTGATATAGAACAGGTTTGACCCTATTAACATTGCGGTTAAAAATTTGTCTGTGTCGGCCTTTACTTTTGCTGCAATATCTGCGCCGGGCACACCGGCTTCCTGCATACTTCTAAGCCGAAGCTTGCCAAGGGCAATAAATGAGGCCTCACACATGGTGTATAACGATGATATCACGAAGGATAGTACCAGCACTAACACCTGCCAATAACTGCCTTCTTCCATTAATTTCACTCCTATCAATAGTTTCGTAAAAATCTTCAATTTTCACGAAGTTTACCAAAGAATTTCCTGACAAAGGCCGAAAATTCTTACATCAAATGAAAAGTTTTTTGAGCTTTGCTCAAAATCCATTGTATGAACTAAAAGCTCCTTGCTTTACTTGAGCCTTAAAATTTAGATTTTTTTACAACAGTCAAAGCGAGAGGTTATGCAAGAAACCTATTATAACACCTAATCTCCGGCCTTTTCCTGCTGGCAGTAACAGCATCTATATAGCCCGTAACATTCGTCTGCCAAATAAAATGTATGCCTCATGCCATCTTCAACAGTAGTAATGCAACGAGGATTTTTACATTTAATTACATCGGTTAATTTGCCCGGAAGTTTAAGCATTTCTTTTCGCACTACTCTGCCATTTTCAACAATATTAACAGTGGCATTAGGATCAACAAAACCTAAGAGGTCGTAGTCTACATTAATATTCCCATCAACTTTTATTATATCCTTTTTGCCGCGGTTTGTGCTTTCAACATTTTTTAGTATTGCCACAGGCGAATTCAGCTTGTCAAGGCCTAAAAGCCTATATATTTCCATCCCTTTTCCGGCTTTTATATGGTCTATAACTATGCCGGTTTCAATTGATGTTACTACAATTTTTGTGCTAATATTACTTCACCTCCAAAAGCTTCATAATAAGCGCCATACGAATGATTTTACCAAAACCCGCCTGCTGAAAATAGGCCGCTCTTGGGTCAGCATCTATATCCATAGAAATTTCATTCACTCTTGGCAGAGGATGAAGTATGGTCAAGTCTTTTTTTGCTGTGGCAAGTTTCGGCTTGTCCAGTATATACAAATCCTTCAAGCGAATGTACTCCTCTTCGTTAAAGAAGCGCTCTCTTTGAACGCGAGTCATATAAAGCACATCCATCTGTGATATGGCTTCGTCAAGATTGGTTGTTTGAATGAAGCTTACAGAATTTTTGTTAAGTTTTTCCAAAATATAATCGGGCATGGTGAGTTCTTTTGGTGATACAAATATAAACTCATTGCCCGGGTAATTACGCATAAAATCAACAAGGGAGTGAACTGTGCGGCCAAATTTCAGGTCACCGCAAACACCGATTTTAAGGCCTTTCAGCGTTCCTTTCAGCTTATGTATGGTAAGAATGTCAGTTAATGTCTGCGTTGGATGCTGCCTGCCGCCGTCGCCCGCATTTATTACAGGTATAGAGGAAAATTCAGAAGCCCTTCTGGCAGAGCCTTCTTTCGGATGACGGATAACAGCAACATCACCATACATAGAAACTGTGCGAATGGTATCAGCTATTGACTCACCTTTAGCCGCTGAACTGGAGAGCGCATCAGAGAAACCCAGGCAGCTTCCCCCAAGCTCTAACATGGCTGCCTCAAAAGACAATCTTGTCCTTGTGCTTGGCTCGTAAAACAACGTCACTAATTTTTTGTACTTACAGCTTTTCCTGTAATCCTTGGGGCTTTTAAGTATGCACTCACTAACCTCTAAAAGTTCGTCTACTTCCGCAAGGCTTAGGTCGTTAACATTTACCAGGTGTCTCGTCATTGTCCTTTTTTCCCTCCAATAGCCCCGACAGTTCCTTCATAAAAGTTTCAATATCCTTAAACTGCTTATATACAGAAGCGAAACGGACATAAGCAACCTCATCAATTTCTCTTAGCTGCTTCATAACTATCCAGCCTATTTTAACAGATTCTATTTCACGTGTCAAAGAAGCCATGACTTCCTGCTCTGCAAGGGTGGCTATGGCTTCTATTTGGTCAATGGAAATAGGGCGCTTATGGCAGCTTTTCATAATGCCGTTTATAAGCTTTGCTCTGTCAAAATATTCTCTCTCGCCATTTTTTTTAATGACAGAAAAAGCTATCGTGTCTACTCGCTCATATGTGGTAAAGCGCCCGTCACAAGCTTCGCAGAGACGCCTGCGTCTAATGGCCGCGCCTCCTTCCATCTGGCGTGAGTCAAGCACCTTTGACTCCATAGTGTCACAATAAGGGCATTTCATACTACCTCCGGTGTCGAAAAAGCCTGTGAGCATCTTCAACTTTTTGAGTCTTCTGTATGTATAAAATGAAAGTTCACCGGCCCAAGCCCTGAAACTTTCATTTCTCCTAAGACCGGCTTAGCCGGTTTTTCAGATTTACAGCACTTCGCGGCCTTTAAAAACCATCAAATGTTTAATTACTTTAACCTTACCAAATTATACGCTAACTTTCTTTATAGTGTCGCAGACTAATTCCGCAGGCCGGGCTTTACCCGCACTCATGGCATTCGCCTACAGTTCTCGTTCGAAAAAAATCGCTTCAACATGGGTTATGCACTATTGCCGTGTGCAAAGCACACAAGCCGATTCGCACATTAGACAATATCGTTTAAACCCCTAAGCGCGCAAACGCAGTAGGCCTAAACAAGCATCTATAAATCCTCCAAAATATCTTCCGGGTCAGCACTGACTATAATAAGGTCATCACCTATTTGGTCTATGTCGTCCCATTTCACCCGAAACTCCTGTTCATGGCCAAAAAGGCCAAACATCTTACCGGGACCGGGTATTATAAGTGCTTCTACTTTGCCTGTTTTCGGACAAAACTCAATGTCAGCCACAAAACCTAAGCGGCTGCCGTCAGTAATATTTATAACTTCTTTATCTTTAAGGTCATATAAGCGTTCCATAAAATCACCTTTTTATTTAAAGGTATGCATACTATGGCTCGTGTGATGACTTAGTTTTAAGTATTTCATAAAATCCTTGAGGCTTCCCTCTTAGGCCGCTCACACTGACCCATGTCGGCAACCCTGTTTTTTTCATAAGCACAGCAATATCTTCATTGGCACTCACTGCTATTCTATCATAAAAACCCTCTAAATAAATCTTAATAATTTCTTTATATATTTTGTCTGCAAAAAATGCAGGGCTTTTCACAGCACCGGAACCGCCGCAAAAACCACAGGGCTCTGTAAGAATCTCACTAAGGGCAATACGGCTCCTTTTTCTCGTTAGCTGTACTATATTAAGAGCACTCCAATCGGTAATAACAGCCGGAGTTCGGTCTTTAAGCAAAGCCATGCTAAAATTGCTTTTAAGCTCATCAGCCAACTCATCATTACGGCTGTTAATAAAGTCCACTATAATCAAGCCTGATAAGTTTTTAAGCCTTATGCTTGCGGCAATTTCATTTGCTGCTTCGTTATTGACTTTTTTTGCCATTTCTTCAAAGTTTCTTTTCCCCGGGCACTTTCCCGTATTTACATCTATATAGGTGCAGGCTGCGGATTCCTCTATCAAAATAAAGCCGCCGCAACTAAGCCATATTTTTTGGTGCAGGGCCTTATCAACTTGTGTAGATATGCCATAAGTCTCAAATATAGAAAGCCCGCCTTTATGGACAGACACATCACCCATGCCAATGTAATTTAGGGCTGTATTTTTGATATATGACAGCTCGGCTTCATCATTTAACACAATGCGGTTTGGAACTGTGTCCAGCAGTTCTTTTAGGCTTCGGCCGTATATTTTTTCATCACCTTGCAAAAGCATCGGAGGTTTAATAAATCTGCCGGTTTCTAAGATTTTCCGGGCTTTTTCATGCAAAGCTCTAACTTCCAAGTGCAGTTCTTCGCAGGTGGCTTCCATCACTGCTGTGCGCAATATTATGGCAAACCCTTCAGGGCACATGCCACTGCAACGGTTTTTAAGCTCATCTCTAAGGATAGGGTCAGTAATTTTACCGGATGTGCGAACATACATTTGCTCATCAGGGTTTTTCATAAGTACCAGAAAACGCCCGGGAAAACTTAGGGTGGTGCTTAACATAGGCCCTTTACCACCGGTTTCATCCCTAAGAACCTGAACTATAAGCCGCGAGCCCTGTGATACTTTAGCAAGACCTCTCTGCCTGTGGTCGCTAAGCTGTAAAAGCCCCTTTTTCCCTTCGCCTATATCCAGAAAGGCAAAGCCGTTTTTTTGCACATCTGACACATAAGCGGCATAAATATTGCCTACGCGAGAAACGCGCTCTGTTGTGTCCACAAGCAATTCACTCAACCGCCCATCTTCAACCAAGGCAGTTCTTGCCATAAATGGCGATATGTCCATTAGTAGTTGCTTCATATCTTATTTTTACCTTTGACAAATAGTATATATGCAAACAAAGTGCCAATAAAGGCTCCAAATGAGTTTATAAGCATATCCTGAACAGCCATTACCCGCTCAGGTACAAAATACTGATAAATCTCATCTGTAACACCGTAAGCTGAGGTTATGGCCCAAGTTGTCCAAAATAAGCGGCTTTTCACAGCAGCATGCTTAAGTGTGTTAAAAACACAAAAGCCAAGAAGCGCAAAAGCCGTTGTGTGCCCCGCCTTACGCACGAAAAAGTTTAATAACTCAGGAGCCATCTCCAGAAACTGCCTGATATATTCAGCTATGGCCATGCTTGCCGCACCGGAGTCAGCACCTTCCATAGAAGATGAGAGAAAAATCCCAAAAGCGCAGAGTATGGATAAACTTAACCAGATATAGAATTTTTTTGTTAGTTGTTTTATGCTCACTATATCAATGTCCTGTCGTTTATATGCTGTGCAGCAGGTGCAGCAGCATTTTCTTGATACATTTCTTCTCTTACAAAAATCAGCCCATATTCAGGGTAAGGTTTACCGGAAAAATCAAACAGTGCTTTCATAACAGAATCAGCCCGTATAGAGCGGTTGGGCCCGGCGCTTATGCGCATATTAATTTCAGTTACAAGGCCGTCTTTTTCTTGTAGTTCAAAGTGATATATGTCAGGAAGAATATCAATATCAGCTACACTTTTTTTTGTTTTTTTGCTTATTACAATAGTATCTTGACTGATAAAGTTCTTAGCAACTTCTACCGAAACCCTATGAGCCTCCGGCAAAAGCACCTTATAGGCACAGGCGCTAACCAAGGCGGCCCCGCTTTTTTCGCCCGGATGAATGGCTTTTGCAGCAATCAGCATAAGCCCGTCAGGGAGATTCTGGTTAAGTGCCTCAACCAGTTTCTTGCAATTAACATCAGTTTTAAGGGCTATATCCACATATTCACCATTACTATAGTAGCCCAAGCTAAGGGGCAGTGCAAAACTGATAAGCTGGTGGGGGTTAAACCCTTCCGAATAGGCAATAGGCAAAGCCGCCCGCTTAATTGCCATTGCAAAAAGGCTCATCAAATCTAAATGGCCTATAAAGCGAACAGGACCGCTTTTCGTGAATTTTAAGCGGTACCTTAGCCGTTGGCCCACCATCTCACTTTTGGGGGTACGCTCAGAGTTTTTATTGTTCATGGCACAACCCCCTTTCAAATCCGGCTATTCCGCAGTTCATACAAACCTCGCGGCAGTTGGGGGTTATCCCTGCTTGCAAACTTTTTTCTTTCTCCTTTATGAAGTAGCCTTTGGGTATTCCTATATCTATAAAATCCCAAGGGAGAACTTCATCAAAACTACGTTCTCTGTATGTGTAAAAGTCCATAGGGTCTAACCCAAGCTCTGCGCTAAACCAGTTAAGGGCTTTATCCCAGGCCTCTTTATTAAGCTTCTCCGACCAAGAATCAAAACGGGCACCATATTCCCAAGCCTTGTATATTAAACCGGCAAGGCGCCTATCGCCACGGCTTATGATACCCTCAAGTATACTCTGCCAAGAGTCGTGATAGCTGTACTTAATTTTTTTGTCTTTGATAAGCCCCTTTAGATTACGCTGCTTGTCCATAAATAGCTGCCGGCCATCCTGAGCATCCCACTGAAAAGGTGTGTGCGGTTTAGGTGTAAAACAAGATGTGCTCAAAGAAATTGAAGGGGGCTGGGGCCTTAGGTCTTTAGGCAGCTTATAAAAAGAGTCTAAAATTTTTTGGGCTAAGGCCGCAATAGCCTCTACATCCTCATCGGTTTCTGTTGGCAGCCCAAGCATAAAATATAACTTAACCTTAGACCAACCACCGGAAAAAGCCCGCCCTAGCCCCTCTAAAATCTCCTCTTCCGTTATTTGCTTGTTAATAACATCTCTCATTCTCTGTGTGCCGGCTTCAGGGGCAAAAGTTAAACTGGATTTGCGGTTTTTCTGAATTTTTTCCATAAGCTCAGGTGAAAAAGCATCCACACGTTGAGAGGGCAGCGAAATATTTACAGTTTCCTCATCACAGTAATCTATAAGCCCCTCCATAAGCTTACCAAAGTGACTGTAATCACTGGTGCTTAAAGATAACAGCGAAATTTCCTCGTAACCTGTACTTTTTGTCAGCTCTTTTGCCTGAGCCAAAAGCTCTTCCGGCTGCTTTTCCCTAAGAGGCCTGTAAATAAAACCGGCCTGGCAAAAGCGGCAGCCGCGCATACAGCCGCGAAAAACTTCCAAAGATATTCTGTCGTGCACAGTCTCAATAAGTGGTATCAAGGGCTTCTTTGGGAAACTTGCCCCTTCCATAGACTTTAATAATAATTTTTTAACAGTTTTCGGGGCCGCTGCGTGGTTAGGTTCAAAGCTGGCTATAGTACCGTCGGCCTTATAGATTACATCGTAAAAATGTGGAACATATATCCCAGGTAGCTTTGCAAAGGCTTCAAGGGCGGCAAGCTTGTTTGCGCCGCCTGCTTTAAGCTCACCATAAAGGTCGAGAAGTGCATTAAGCCCAACTTCACCTTCGCCTATGTAAAATAAATCCACAAAGTCTGCCAATGGCTCAGGATTGTAAGCGCAGGGGCCCCCGGCTATAATAATAGGGTCAGCCTCATTTCTGTCTTTGGCATATATAGGGATGTTAGAAAGATTTAAAAGATTTAAAATATTTGTATAACTCATTTCATGCTGCAATGTGAAGCCTACAAAGTCAAAGACAGCCAACCCGTCACCACTCTCAAGAGCACATAAAGGAAAGCCTTTTTGCCGCATAATATCTTCCATATCAGGCCAAGGGCTGTAGACTCGCTCGCAGTACGTGTCTTCTCTCTCGTTCATAAGTTCATACAGTATACGTGAGCCCAAATGACTCATACCAACCTCATATACATCAGGAAAAGCATAGGCAAAGCGGATATCGACTTTCGTTGTGTCTTTTTTTACCATATTGATCTCCCCACCTATGTAACGGGCAGGTTTTTCCACTTGCAGCAGTATTTCATCAGGTATTTTCATGTGTTTATCCTTAATCTAATACTAATCCCAGGTTAAAAACAATAGTTTGAACAGCGCCCCAAAAGTCCCAGGTAAAGGGCTTTTGGGGTGGTTTTAGCCGTGGAAAAGTATTGTTTTTTAATCAGGATTAGTATAAGTGTTTTTTTAGTAAGTTATAAGCTTCTTCTACAAGGTCAAGGCAACGGGTTTCCTCTTTAAAGTAAAGCGGCCTTAAATCCTTGCACAAATCGGAGCCGGAATTGCCAAGTGCTAAAAAGTCTTTTATATAAGCGGCTGAGCGTTCTCTCTGCTCGGGGTTGTTTTTCGCCACAGCATCGTCATTGTATTTTAACCCTATTGCCGAGACTGCCGCCGCTGCCGCGCCGCATAAACGGCCTGTACCACCAATACCGCCGCCAAAAACACCAACAGCCTTAAGTGCATCTTTTCCGCAACCTATACCATACTCCTCGCACACGGCAAGTAATATAGTCTCTGCTCAGTTTCTTTTTCCATCCAAAAGATATTTTTTTAATATTTCTCTGCTCATGCTTAACTCTCCTGTCTATCTTTTTTAACAAGCGTAAGAATACCCTGTGAAACTAAACCACAAATTAAAAAGGTAAAAAAACCAACTAAAGCCGAAAATAACCAATCTGAATGCCCATTCCCTCTAAATCCTAAAATTACAGCAGTTAACCCGCCAATAAACAAAGACGCTCCCCAAAACAACCCTGCTGCCTCGTCGAATTTATTAAATTGTTTCCATTGATTCTGTTTTTCCATATTAAATCCTCCAAGCTTCTATGTTATGTTATTATATATGTGCTCACAAACCACACATATGCCGGATTCTGGCGAACTGCTCTGCGAGAATAAGAGAGTCTTGCCAAAGATGTGGTGTGTAATTTCGCAGTTTTAGAACCGGAGCCCCACGGCTTTAGCGCCAAAATTTCATAGTCAATCTTTAACCACATAGTCAGCCGCTCTGTTTTCAGCCTCTTCATTAGCCCAAAATTTAATGGCAACCCCATTTTCCACATACTCTTCTTCTACTATCTCACATGCTTGGCGAATTTTATCTAAAAGAGGCCCTTGAGAGTAGGGTATCACAGCCTTGAGAAGCTTTCGGCCACGGTTTAAAACCTCCTCAATCTCTGAAAGCAAAATTGGTATACCCTGACCGGTTTTGGCAGATATTTGTACAGTCTTTGAACTCAGCGGATCCAGCGGCACAGGCACGGGCACACCTAAATCTGCCTTATTAAGAACAAGTATTATGGGCATATCACTTATCTTCAACTCCTCAAGTACAGAATTAACCACAGCTATGTGGGCCGCACTTTCAACATTAGATGAATCCACCACATGCACCAGCAAATCAGAGTATTTAAGCTCTGAAAGCGTAGCCCTAAAAGCCTTTACCAAATGATGGGGCAACTTGTTAATAAAACCCACTGTGTCAGAAAGCCTAGTATTTGCCCCGCCGGGGAGAATCATCTTTCTTGTAGTAATATCCAAAGTAGCAAAAAGTTTGTTCGAAGCATAAACCCCTGCTTCCGTAAGAGTATTCATAAGTGTAGACTTGCCTGCGTTAGTATAACCCACAAGGCTTATAATAAGCTCACCACTGCGCTCGCGGGCAGAGCGCTGAACATTTCTGTGGGTCTCTATGTCTTTAAGCTCAGCACCTAACTCTTCTATACGTCTCCTGATATGGCGGCGGTCTGTTTCCAGCTTTTTCTCACCGGGGCCGCGCGTGCCTATGCCGCCGCCCAAACGCGAAAGACTACGCCCCAAACCGGTTAGGTGTGAAAGCCTGTAACGCTGCTGAGCCAGCTCTACCTGGGCCTGAGCCTCTGCCGTGTGTGCATTATTTGCAAAGATTTCCAATATAATCAAAGTTCTATCAAGGACTTTAACATCAAGTGCGTCAGACAGATTGCGAATTTGAGTGTTAGTCAGCTCATCATCACAAACTATGCCTGTAGCATCATGGAGGGATATAAGGTCTCTAAGCTCCTCTACTTTGCCTTTACCTAAATATGTTGCCGGATGAGGCCGCTCTCTCTGCTGTGTAAGGCGGTCTATTCCCAAGGCATTTGCCGTTTTTACAAGCTCGTGAAGCTCATCTAAGCTGTCAGCTTCAAGGCCAACCAGTATAAATTTTTCAGGCTTAGCTGATGTATCGAATATTGCTGAATTGTTTGTGCCGGTTGTATTTTTCAAAACGCTCTCCTCTTATCACTAAAACTTTTGTCTTTAAAGATGCGTAAGCGGTCATCTCTAAACACTGATACTTATCCATGTTCCTTTCGAAAACCTGTTTGTTAACAAATAAAGCCTTATTATCTGGTCAATAATAATAGAAATCCAGGCACCTTGCAAGCCCCAGTCTAAAATAAAAACGAAAATAAAACACATAAGCGGCCTCATTGCTGCCACTGTAAATAACATAGTAACCGCTACAAAGCGAGTGTCGCCGGCGCCTCTTAAGCTTCCGGCCATTACTATTTGGCTGGTCTGAATAGGCTGAATGAAACCCAAAATCAATATAACCGATGAGGCCAAAGCAACTACAACTGCATCATCAGTAAATATCACCGGAAATACATCTCTTATCAAAAATGAACTTACCCCTAAAAATATGGCAGCCACTAAAGCGCAGCGCTGGCCTATTTTACCATACATAATTGACAAATCAGGCCGCTTTTTGCCCAAGTTCTGCCCTACAAGAGATGTTGTGGCAGCTGCTATACCGTCAGCAAAGGTAAACGACAGCGTCATAAGCTGCATACCTATCATGTGGGCGGCAAAAGCCTGGGTACCAAGACTTGCTATTATTCTTGCATATAAGAAAAAACCAACCCTAAGAGCCAATTGCTCAACCACTGAATTACCGCCTATTTTTCCTATAAGCTTCATCATATCAACGTTAGGCAACCAATTGTCTTTTAAAGAGGTCTTCAAATATGTATCTTTTTTGGTAAGTGAGAAAATGGCTAAAACCAAACTAAGTGCCGCGGAGATAACCATTGCCCAGCCTGCCCCGGCAACACCCAGGGCAGGAAAACCCAAGTTACCGCCTATCAAAAGGAAGTTCAGCACAATTTTTACAACATTAGCCGGCAGGTTCACCCACAAGGTCACTTTTGTATTACCAATACCGCGCTGTGCTGCGCAAATCGTCTGAGACAAACCGGTGAAAAGAAAGCTTAGACCAAGTATCCTAAAGTATTCTGTAGCCGGTTCCAGCGTATCCGGCGCTGCACCGGCAGCTACCATAAACGGTCGGGCCGTTGCAACTGCCAATATAGAGATTAAAACCCCCAATGAGGCAGACAGTATAATACCCGTTCTAAGACAGAGTTTTGCACCATCCCTGTCACCGGCACCTTTTCTGCGCGATACAATGGCTGTTACCCCGATATTAAGGGCTACAAATATAGCAAGCAAAATCATACGCGGCTGGGTGGTAAGGCCGATAGCAGCTACAGCAAAGGCACCAATCTGACCTACCATTGCCATGTCTATCATTGAGATAACAGCTATGGAAGCCATCTCCATAACTGCAGGCAGTGCCATATCTACCGTGGTTTTATATGCCTCTTTAGACGGGGTTATCTCCCCGCGCTGCAAATCCTTTGAGACCATATTTTGTGTTCCAAAAAATTGTTTTAAAATGTTAAACACTCCTACTGGTAAAAAGCTGATGTTTTTATTAGGTTAATTTGCAGGCGCTTCAATACCGGTTGCGATGGCCGCCACTAAAAGACAAATCTTCAATATTAATAATCTTAAAGCAAAAGATTCTCCCATAACTGAAGAATTTTAGCCTTTTATTTAAGTAATACACGAAGCCTGTAAACCCATTCATGTCTGCCGCAACTTGTGAAAACAAAAACACAAACTGTTACGAAGGACATAAGCACCGATATGCAGCCATTGCGGTCGAAAAGCAACCGTATTCGCTATATTACTATATTGGCATATTTGTCAACCCCAAAAGCTTTGTGGTATTTATTTTCAAGCGGAATCCACTTGTTCTTCATTACCTCGTAGCCTTCTTTGCCATTGCGTTTTAAAAGGCGCTTTTTCTGTGAGGAATCAGTTATATCCAAAAATGCAGTGTGCGTATACAAATCTCTAACCCAAGGATGGGTGGAATAGGAACCTTCTATTACAGTAACTTTATCACCTAAATTGATAGTGACAGGAGTGGTCTCACCTGTTTGGCAGTTATACTTTTCATAGGTGATACGTGTTTTCCGGGCTTTTATGGGTTTATTCACCTGCTCTATAAACCGTTCGAAATGTATATGGCCTCCCGGCTCTTTCATTCGCTCCATTGTACGCATAGAAAGCGGCAAATAAAAATCATCCATAGAAATAAAATTGCCGCCGTACACATGAGTAAGAATCTTGGCCAATGTGGTTTTCCCTGCACCGGCTCTGCCGTCTAAGCCTATAATCACTTTTCGGTCAAAGGGCAGAGGCTGCTCTATTACCTTAAACAGCTCTACATACTCCATAAACTCTTGGTACACAACCCTGTAGCAAGGATGATACATGTGCCTGTAATCCTCCGAATGCCTTGGGGCCGGATAACCGTTTTTTATATACATATCAATCTCTTCAAGGCTTTCTTCATAATTATATAGCCAATCTTTAAACATATACTCGTTGTTTCCGCTTAATTCGTCTTCCTTGATTAAACCTAAAAGCATATCAATCTTATCTGTGAAGGAGTGAAAATCACCCTTGAGCAGGCCGGCGGTTACAGAAAACATTGCGGCCAGCACCTTAGCAGCAAGTAAATTGTCCTTAAAAAGCTCAAGAAAGAGCACGTTATGAACCCTGGCAAGATCATTGCCTATTGGCATAGTCAAAATACTCGGACGCGCAATGGCCTTGGCGTCAATAGCTTCACTAAGTATTCTGTCATAGGCTGCCTCACCGTATTCTACAGCATGACCGGGACCGAACTCGTTTTGATATATCAGCTTAACAACATCCATCAGCTCAACCACCGGATAGTTAATAATGTATTTTTTTATTATTTTCTCTAATTCTCTCATAATTATAGTCCCTTTATCATCATTTCTTTTATTGCCTCTCCAAACTCAACCCTGCCTTTAACTACCCATTGAAACCTCTTTTCAATGGGCTCCCACTTACACTTCTCAAACCTAGAAGCCATCGGTTTAAGAAGTAGGCCCATCTGATTATCTGCCATAATCATTTCCACCTTATCCCTTCTCTCTTATATTTTATTTTCTATATCTTTCCTCAGCATAAAATTCACAAGTATCATCGCAGCCATCATAACGGCGCATATTATGTATGTAGTGTTAAAGCTGCCTGTGGTATCATAAAGGTTATTTGCAATAATAGGAGTCATTACTCCGCTTAAGCCCCAGGCAAAAAACATTATACCATAGTTTAGGCCGAAATTTTTAAGGCCGTACTGGTCAGCAGTTAAAGCCGGCATGACAGAGAGCAAAGTACCGAAGCAGAAACCAACTACAATTATTCCCAGTATAAGGGCGGGCAAGCTTTGGTAAAAAGCAAATGCCGCCATGTTAATCATTTGCAGTGCAAAAATCACAAACAGCGAATTAATGCGGCCTATACGATCGCTCATCATCCCTCCGGCTACACGGCCCAGGGTGTTGGTAAGTGCCAAAAATGATACCAGCCCGGCTAAAACCACAGGGTCGGTAATGCCCATTTGCGCTACGGCAATACGGCTTACAGAACCAATCACCATAAGCCCTACAGAGGAGGCCAGTATGAACATTATAAACATCATATAAAAACGCTTGGTCTTTAACATTTCGTCCCACTCGAAGTTTGCAGAAGAAGCAATAGTTACCACCTTAGCGTTTTTAGCTTTTGCAGGAACCGGAGGCGAATACCCCTTCGGCGGGTTTTTGACAAATTGTGCAATAACGGTAGACACAATAAGGTTAAAGGCCCCCAGTATAATAAATGTGCCTGAAATGCCGTAACTTGATAAAAGAGCAGAGGCAATAGGCGCCATAAACACAGCCGAAAGGCCAAAGCCACCCACAATAACCCCCGATACAAAACCTTTCTTACTTGGAGGGAACCATTTAAGGGCCGGTGCAGTAACACAGCCATAACCAAAACCCATGCCCAGGGCTGCAATAACCCCGTAAAATATAATCAGCCCTGCCAAAGAGTTGCCTGCAAACCCGGCAAGTATCAGACCGGTACCCATAAGAACAGAGCCGGCACTCACCACCCACCGCGGCCCTATCTTGTCTTGTATGCGGCCACCTATCAACATACCGGTGGCCAGCATTATTACTGCGGCGGAAAATGGCAGCCCTGCCATGCTGGCCGTCCAGCCAAAGCCCCCTTGCAAAAGTGGTGCGGTTAACTTGGACTGAATAACACTCCAAGCGTAGAGGGCGCCTATAGACAGATTAAACATGGCGCAGGCTATGAGTACAATATTGGCTTTTTTCCTAAGCACTTGATTTTCCATAGAAATATGCTCCTTGTGCCTTATACGACGTCTAATAAACATTAGACCTGTCTGTCAAGTTAATTGTAACCCATTCAAAAGTGATATGCAAGAAATATAAGGGTTTTGCATTCGCGTATAGTTTTGCTGTGCAAAAAGCTACAGCCAATGTCTCATATAGCAAAGGACAATTTAAAAGGTGAAAGTAAGCGGCACTCCGAAAATATGAGTTTTATTTAGGAAGTCTTTTTTCTCCTACGGGGAAAAAACCGTTCAAACTATTGTTTTTAATCTAGGATTAGTATTATATGTCGTTTGCTATAACCTGTTTCACACGTTTTTTTCGGACTGGAAAAATGGAAAAACCCCATTGGTCTGCCGCACAGCTTTTAGGTACGGCGTAGACTACAGCGCTCGTCCTGGCTGCCTGGGCGAGCAGTAAATGCGCAGCATTTACGACCAGCCCGATAAAAAATCGGTTCAACATGGGTTGTCCGCCGTTGCCTACAGCAAAGCCCCCTTGAAGTGAATTATTTTCAAGGAGGCTCCCCATTCAATCATAAAACTTACGACAACACAGCAGTTTTAAGGGCAATTTCCATCATAGCAGTGAATGCGCTTTGACGCTCGGCGCTGGTAGTGGCTTCACCTGTTACGAGTGAGTCTGATATGGTAAAAATGCCCAATGCATTTTTGCCTGCCCTAGCCGCATTCATATAAAGGCCGGCCGATTCCATTTCTACACACAAAACACCCATTTTACGCCATTTTTCATTGGCTGATGAGTCATCATCATAAAAGATATCGCTGGATAAGATGTTGCCCACGTGATAAGGCGTACCGTTTGCCACGGTCTGCTCTACACAGTACTTAAGAAGCTTATAGCTGGCTATAGGGGCAAAGGTTCCCGGAAGATTGTACTGACGGCCAAAGTCTGAGTTTGTGCAGGCCCCTTGGGCAATGACAATATCTCTAACCTTTACATGGGGCTGCATGGCTCCTGATGTACCTATTCTTATGATATTATCTACATCATAAAAATTAAACAGCTCGTAAGAATATATACCAATGCTGGGTATTCCCATGCCTGAACCCATTACGGAAACTTCTTTGCCCTCGTAGAGGCCGGTGTAGCCCAACATACCGCGGACTCCGTTAAAACACACGGGGTTTTCCAAGAAATTTTCTGCTACAAACTTAGCACGCAGGGGATCACCCGGCATAAGTACTGTTTTGGCTATATCGCCCGGCTTTGCTTCTATGTGTGCGGTTGGTATTGGCATTATTTAATCCTCCTCGTATAATAAAGTTGTATTTTATTGTTGCTTAAAAACCATCAATCAAGGTACAATGCAAGAAGCGGATAGAGTTCAGGGTATTCCTCCTTGGGACATAGTTCCCGCCGAATAGGGTTCTGCCTCT
>Ga0131853_10004010_pt1 | contig 26416 bp, 18 predicted proteins | sample TergutLab28metaG_FD_92764 | JGI IMG/M metagenome (GOLD analysis project Ga0131853, IMG submission 92764) | Labiotermes labralis P1 segment gut microbial communities from Petit-Saut dam, French Guiana - Lab288 P1 (version 2) (version 2) | ecosystem: Host-associated > Arthropoda: Insects >... | reverse complement strand
GCATCATCTTGATAGTTGAATAAAGAGAGAGACCAACTTGATGTCACTTGCTTCTTTATTTCATTATTTAATGCTCAACATGTTTCGGATGTTAATACATCCATCCTCAGGAGCTTGCGACTTGTTTGTTGAGTTATTTCATGGGTTGTATTGCTCTGGTTCGATGTGTGTTGGTGTTACGATGTGGTTTGGCTGGGTTGGTATGATCTCTCTTTATTCAACTCATAATTTCTATTTTTATTCCAGAATGTGGGAAGTATGTAGAGTGTAATTTTAGTGCACGGATCTGAGAACGAACACCCATTATTTTCCTCTATAACTTTGACTGGTTGGGGCTTATAATGGAGAAGGAGCGTGTTTACTGCGCCGTAGGAACTGGTTCTTTAAATATAATTTTCTTTGTTTTTCATCGGACGCTCTTTTTTCAGAATTGCATTACATAATCACACAATCAACAAGCAGAAAGCGCACAGAATCATGGAAATGCGAATATTTGCAACATAGGAAAAGGCCTAGCGTAAAACAGAAAACACAAGTTGTTTAAAATTGGCGGCGTTCACTCTAATAAGAGTTTCAGGTGTCTAAACTGCCGTTACAGATTGTAATGAGTATAATGCTGCATGATCTGCCCTAGGAAGATTGGACTGTCACAGGATATGTAGCCTGCATATTGTACAGTGTTTATGCAAACCACTAACTATGTAAATATGTAACACACCAGAAAGGAATCAGATGTAAATTTGGACGTAAGAATATGTGACAAAGAATGACTGTCTGACAACGGACATACTGTGTGTTCGTCAGACGTGGCACCTCACGACAATCAAGATATTACTGCTTCACAAACTTAAAATTTAATCATTATCCCAGGTAGAGACTCGCTACCAGGACAGAATAACCAAACATCGGTTTCAAAATGACTGGACTTCATGTTTCAATGGTCAATTAGTCTGTTGCCTTACGAATCTTATTAGACTGTGCCTAAGTTGTGTTCACTGTTTTTCTGCTATATGCACTAGATATAGAAGTGGGTGCCATATGTTAGCACTGCCGCTCAATTGATGTAACTTTTCGACGTTATGAGCTTGCTTGGAAGAACAGGAATGTAACAATGTCAAATAATTCCTAAGAAAGTGGCAACGCAGGGGAATCGAGTTGGTGATTCATCCCCCATTACTACATACTCTTCCATTCAAAATAACAAAAGTAGCTTGTAGTTAAGAAAAGCGATATATAGTTGTGTGCATTGCTCTACGGGTTCTTGGTATAGTGCAGCCATTTTTGTTGTCTGAAACTACAAATATTGCAACGGGCTCCATTGGAGAGGCTTGGAGGACAGACGCAGAGTGCATAAAGAAATGGTACTGGAGCTCGAGTCTCTCAGGGAATGGAGTCACAGAAACAGTATAGGAGAAGGAGTGAATGTTTGGTAGGAATGGATTCAGTTGTGGCTGTTATAGGCATATTCCTGTTTATTCTTGGATTTTAATTTGTGTATCGCTAGCAGATAAAAATGGTCTTACAGCACCAGCAGTCTCCAACCTTCATTCTGTTGATCTCCATTAAACTCTACCAAGGGACTAGTTTTCGGCGATCTCACGGAAGGCTGCAAATTGCGTCTTGTTCCTTTGGCTTGATAGCCAGGTTCATAAGTGCGTCAATGAATGGAGAATTGTCTCTTTGGAGCAGAGTTCTTTTTGATAAATTAATAGTCGCTCGGTTGGTCAATAAATTCTTTACTTGGTATGGAAGCTGAATATTCTGTTTTCTTTTCACAAGTTTTCCCAATGCAGACTTTTCTGATCCAGATGGACCTGTTCTACAATTGAATTTCCTAGTTTGCTCTGATAATGTTAGTTTTAATACTTAAGTGCACAAAGCTTTTTTAAATAGTAGGTTTGCATTAGTTTTTTGACCAAATTCTTTTGTGTAGATTGAAATTTTGAAATGACAGTAGGGAAAATTAGAGTAATTTGGCAGTAATTAATTTCTGTTTATCTCTTTATCGTATTCCAGAATAGGGTACCTGTCCCTGGATGTCCTGGCGGTCGAAGGCTTTCTGTGTAATAATGCTGCCTTGCTCGAGGTCACCATAAATAACACACATAGCTCCTGGAATATTTCCAGGATTTATTAAGTCAGATGATCAAGTATTGAACTTAGGATATGAAGGTGATCTTCAGACATTGGGTTTTCTGTTTGCAAGAAATATGCAGTGAGCACGTCTGACACTGAAAACTGAAAGAAACAACTTTTATAGCAAAGGACCGCCTGTAGGAGGAGAAAAAATGTGTTAAAGGTTGCAGAAACTGAGAAAATTGTGCACATTGAATGACTTGTCTGTTAAATTTTACAAGCCAGAAAAGTACCTATTGAAGAAACTGCTTTTCAATATACGTGCTAGCGTGTAAATAACCAGTTGGACTATAAATTCGAAGAGAAACCACAGTTCAGATTCTACACAGTTATGACTGCCACAAAATTATTACATGGAAGTGAAACGTGGGTTAGCAGAGAGAGGAATACGAGGAGAGTTCTGGCAGAAGTAAGGCTATAAATATAGTTAAGAGGATGGAATGAGACAGTCAACAAATTAAGAAGTTAAGATATCCAAGCGGAAATAATTGGGCTTTTTAGAATGAGTTAATGAATTTTTTTTTAATTGTAAGTCTAACTGCTTATTTTCTGCAACCAGAATGCATGCGGGCGGAATGCTGCATAAAATATTAAGTGTAAACCGATAGGAAGGATGAGGATGGAACAAGTCGCGAGCCTGATCTCTACCGGAACAGGTACCATCTACGTGGCATTCATTTTACTGCTTCATTCACCTTCGTTTTGAGCGTTTCCCTCTTAACTGCGTAACAGCTGTACATCCGCTTGAAATTCTGAAGGGGAAAAAATGGAAAATCCCACTCCTGGCCCAATTTTTCACAAATAATTTTGCCGTTGTTCTACCCTTATACATAGGTGTTACGTCATAAGTTCTGAAAAAATGTAACAGTGATGGAATATAGACCTATACAAACATTTCTTTTCCGATTCAGGTCGAAACTAATGTACCGACAGAAATTTCAGGTACCTCTCACCTGACCTTCCTCTGCCATTTATTTATGCCATCATTCGGCCCTTTTGAATCTACCGACAACATTGTCTGCTAGTCAATGACATAATAACGACAGAAAATCAAACTTGTTGCATATATATATATATATATATATGTATAGAAATAAGGAACAATAATGACGGGATATTTCTCCGTAGTATGTATATGCACCTGCAGACTTTTACTGTATTATTTTGCGCCTTTTGCACCCTCTCTCATTCCGTCTTCCTAGGTGAAATTGAAGCGTGGTGTTCTTTTTGTAAACCAAATTCGGTTTTCCAGTTGATAGATCCATCCACTGTTTATAATTTTATAAGATAGAGAAAATAAAGCCGCAGTTTGACTGATATCAGTCTTATGGCATTATTAAATATACGAGGAACTGTACCTGCAATCCTTCACGGTGTGGAGCCGAATTGAGTGCAGGTACAAAATTGCCTTCACCTTTTACGTGCTTCTATTGTCTTTCAAATACAGCAGTAAAGTACACGTTGAACTGGATTACATTTTATAACTATTGTTAAATGTTTTAACAGATTTATAGAACTTGAATTATAATAATTCAAGGTTAGTAGAATTGCGTCACGGCGACTTTGAACCTTGTGAGAATTACAGACTGTTGAAAGTATCTAAATTACATGACAGTTCACCAATTATTAACACCTGTACCGAACAGTGAACTTAAAATACACTCGTCTTCTCTGCCCTTACTTAACAGACGATAAAAATTTCTCTTTTACAATATTTGAATTATAGCACATTCCTGCGTAATTATGCTATATTCTTCGCATCCAACCTTTCATAATCTAAATTCCTTCAGACCCTTTTCCCCGACCCTCCACCATTATGTCATAACCAACCCTGTCTCACGCCTCAACCACAAGGAACAGAGGCAAAAGGGGAGATTGAAAGCACCCTAATATTGAGTGCAAATTTTTTGTAGCCACACTGGCTAATTCAGACGTAGTTGCTTTGGAATATATGTGCCTTAGGAAGAGTGGAGGATAAAGGGGTACATTTTTGGTGGCTTGGGACAAGAAATTATTATTTGTAACTCTATTTTATGTTAAATTTGCTTCTGCTGTAAAGATTAGGAGGGGTGGGGGATATATTTCTTTCCTTCCCTCTCTGAAGTGAGAATGATGTGAGGATGTAGGGTTTGTATAATTGCTGTTTCAGACCCCGTGGCGCGGATTTATGTTCGCTGAAGTAGTTAGAAGTAAGAAGCTAGTTTATGATTCTTTGTCAAGAAAAGCAAAACGAGTTTTAGACCGCTTTTTAATCCCTACGCTTGTGGGAAATGATTATTCGTAAACGAGCATATTTTCTCCTAATTATTAATGTGTTCTGAGTTGTAGTTTACCACCACAGCAATTTTGGCAAGTGGTGACATCATAGGCGATGATGATTTGACTCACATAAGGAAAGAATGGTATCAAATGTGCAGTGAGGCAGAACTGTGAGGACTTGAGACTAGTATCAGTGTGCGCAGGACATTCGTCGTCTAGATTTTGCGCGCTCTTGAATAGTTAGGCTACTAACCCTACTAACTTCGGTAGCGTAGACATTTTTCTTGTAGTAAGAGCACTGCTGCACCGGCTGTATTGATAACAAAGTCAAGGTAGCATTTTAGCATAACTTGCCGAACGAACATAATATCGTATGCTTAAAATTTAAGCAGTGTAATATCCATGGTGCAAGAAAGGCTCTGATGAATGTGACACACACATAATATATTTCCATGAGATGTAAAAGATAGAGATATATGAATATAATATAAGAATTTAAAGATTAATATATTAACTTTAACCTAAGTAAGACGAAGTACTTATGCTTGGAGAGAGGTGGACGATTTGTATAAAGAAACAAGATTAGTTAAAAATGTTATTTAAGTGCTTGTCAGTAAAAATTCACGTTGGAACGTGCAGCAGAGGTACTTCAAAGTATGATTTGTTGAAGGAAAAATGTGACAGAAACCTTGAGTGAAATACTTTGTTATAAAAATACACGGAAAGGGATTCAGGGCGGTATACTTCGTATTGCCATTCAAACAATCTGTTAAGCGTACGGTGAAGCGAAACGTATCAAATGAGGAGACAAACATGGGAGATTCGATCTGACGATACAAAATGTTGTTTTCAGGGGGATGAAATAATGTGCAATGAGACTATGTGCATATGTATGTGTGTATGTGCGTTCGTGTGCTTGCATATGTGTGTGTGTGTGTGTGTGTATGTGGGTATACATAGTGTGCATATAATGCAAGTAGATAGCGATACTAAATTGTCACGCATATGCTGTCAGAGAAAAAAAGAACATTACAATGGAAGCCTAATGTTTGGATGGATTTAGCTGTTTAAATTCTGAAGATTAGGAGGAGGCGCAACATCCTGACTCTTGCATACGAAAAAAATGATGAGGAGGAGGAGGAGACGGTGGTGGTGGTGGTGGTGGTGGTGGTGGTAGTAGTAGTAGTAGTAGTAGTAGTAGTAGTCACAGTCACAGTCACAGTCACAGTCTTTGTTGTTTTAGTAGTTAAGGAGGTATTTTTGCAATTAATTTTGAAACCATTAAACAGCTGAATTACCAGTATAATGGTATCGTTTAAGATGCCGGAGAAACGCCAACTACGCAATATAATTTTGTCTCCACAACACTTTGCGTCCTGTCTTCCCATTCATATGTAATACACTCGCTCGGAATGTCGCGGCGAAGGTCCAGGTTCTAGCCCAAGCCAGTCCATGTAGTATTTTTGGTGTAGAAAGTAGAAGTAGGAAACGTTTTTCTCCCAGTACTAATGTTCTCCCTGTCAACATCGTTTCACCAATGTTACATTCTAATGTTTCTTTGATATATGATTGACAGCATCTTTAATAAAGCACTTCATCAAGGGGTCCAAGTTCCAATTACCTCAGGCGTTTAATCGTACTTTTCTGCAGTTAATCTCGTTGTCCTGAATTATGTTTCCTTCCTCTGTCTTTGTTTCATCTGAGCTCACCAATTTTCCTTTTTTCTTACTTTCTTGTTTTGTTACGCAGGGGTATAAGATATATATTTTGTAATTTCCTTCTTTTGCTCTCCCTTGCCATTTCACTGGGATCCCCACCCTTCCCATTTTCCTTTCCATTGTTCCAAAACCACACGTCTACCACATTATTCTTTTCCACACATAACATATTATTTATTTTCGGATATATTGGCTTTTTTTGCTTTTCTCGCATCTGAGACGTGTCATACCCTTCTTACTTCATACTTCAAATACAGAAACAACAGAGTTTGAAGTAGGAATTGGTAGCTGGCCTGTGCATTTCATTTCCCTTCGTAAATAATGAAGTATAACCTAAGAGAATAACCAGAATGGGAGTACGTATTTAAAGTCTTTATAATTAATAGAAGAGCTTATGTTAAACGTGAGGGCTGACTGAGTTTGAAAGAAATTATTACTTTTAAAAAAAGTCACACAAGTATTTAGTCTGTAGTCTCGTGCTGGGAGTCCTGCGTATAGATATGAATATTCATTTAGTTGTGCCATACGTTAGTTGCTCAGAGTGTATAGGGTCAGATTAAAGGGTGATTAGTGAATAGTGAGTTCGAAAAACTAAAAAGACGAGAGCCGTGATCTCATTTGAAGTATTATTTCGTTATTTTCCCGGAGGAACCAAGGTAAACCACAAAATGTTTCGGTCTGTGTATCCCTTATCCTGATATAACGATGACTTTCCAAGTACAAGTCCAAAGTAATACAACTTCAGCCATTTCCCTAGTAGGTAGTAACTTCACTTCGAAGAAGTAGGGCGTGGTGGTGTGGACTGGATTCAAGTGGCTCAAGTTAGGTTTCAGTGGCAAGGTCTTTTAACGCGGTAAGGAAGTATCTGATTTCATAAAAGATAATAATGCGTTGGCTAGCTTTGCTGCTTTCAAATTTTAAAGGACATTGTGACTTGCAATTAATATTATGCCGTCCTTCTCAAGTTACCTGTCTTTCTTAAACCACAGAATTGTATGTCAAATGCATTGTTTTTCATATCTAAAACGCTGCACATTTTCTTTGTCAACTGTTTTGGTACGGCTGGCAGCTAAGATTTCTTTCGTAACAGGAGAGAAACTTTGACCAAGTCTTATTTAACATCGAACATGATTTACGTTTTGAAATCCTTGAATTTCGTATTCACGGATTTTCGGTTATTCTTTTGTGTAAGCCTCTAATAAGTTTAGTACTTTACTGAGCACATTAATCATGACGTTTTAGTTCTGTGGAAGCACAGTGTAGAGTAGTTACATATTTCAAAACACGTTAGTTTAAAAAAAAAACTCTTTTCATCTTCAAATTCCTGTCTTCTGCGACGACAGCCAGGTTACGAGCTGGGTGGGAGTCCGAAAAACTTTCGATCGATTCTCGATTGTGGTAACACTTTATGTATTTTCCTTGAGGTCAAACACAGCCTGCCACTTTAGGCGTGAGGGGGGGGGGGGTTGTTCGTGAGCGCTTGCCACAAGGATCAAGCGGCTTATGTGTAATTCTGACTACTTATCTTTAATATAGTACCTTGGTCCTAGAGTGACTGGCGTTTATCTGCACTCCCCATACGCCTCATGGAACTTACAGGGACTCCTATATCTTTACGTCTTTTGTGATGGATCTGTCATTAGGTAACTTTACGTCTTTGGCGATGGATCTGTCATTAGGTAAAGACTGGATGGACAAGTTGGGCCTGCTATAGAGCAATATGTTTTTAGCTTGCTTCTTTTTATCAGCAGATTTCTTTTTCAACGTATTTTGACGAATTAGTGACAAGACTTTAGCGATAATTTTTGCCTTAGGAACAGATGTTTTCCTTAGTTATCTGTTTTGGCGTACTTTGCTGAAATATACTTCCTAGAGCTATTTATCATTTTTTAAATATCTAAATAGAGCTGAAGAGTTCACTAGAAAGTTTGCTTGTAATAAGAGGTTTGAGAAGAAAATTATTTATCGTTTCGTCAGTTCTATTATGCGTCTCAAACAACGGTGGTCATTCTGTTAATATCACAAGAGAATGTTACTGATACAACGTCCTGTGGAGGCTGCAGGAATGGCGTTATTGATCATACAGAAATGCACCCCTCAGCGTGTATTCGTAACAGCTGTTGATGGTCGGTCGGTTGGTTGCTCCCATTGTTAGGGGATGAGTATTGAAGGGTAAGGAAGTGGTTGAAGAAGATCCACCTCCCTGATGCAAGGCGTCCCTCCCACCTATCCCCTTACAACCAATAAAAATGTCCCAACATGGCGTCAAAACTTTATTATTGATCTTGTTCTTACACTCATACAGACGACATGGTTGTGAATGTAGGCAAATTAAGAGGATGAAAGTCGCCGTGAGTGTTACAGCACGGTATTATTACACGAGGCCGTAAATTGTCACGTGACATACAGGAATTTTAGTAATATGTGCAAAATGGAATTAGCGTGTTTTAAGCTTCAGGAGATACTTGCCATGAAGGCGTAGGTTGGAGTGGAGGTATGGGACCACTTACACCAACTTCACATCAGATTGAGTTTATTGGCCAGCTTTACGCCTAGGCCGCATTGTCCGGGCCGGAAAGAGCTCCTAATATTTATTGAACTGGAGACCGGAATATACCCAGAACTGGTCTGGGTGCTTTGGAGAAGAAAAATCTCTTGTGTTGTAGGGAGTCGAAACAGATTTCTCGTTTTTTCATGCCTTAGCGAAGTCACTATACTGGTTATATCACACCGGCTGCAGGTGAAGATTTTAAACACTGTGCAAATTGCGGCATTATGCCACTCATAAACTCTGATGTCCGTCTACCACTCTATACGGTGTCAGAACTCGGAACGTCGCTATGAATACACCGACAAAAACATTTTTTTAATTGTATACAATTCATAGGAAATTTCAGGCTTCCGCCGCAAAGTAGATGCGAATTGCCCTGCTTCTGAGCTATTAGGTAACGTGTAGTGGTAATTCATTATCGACGTTTCGGGACAACCTATCAGTCCCATCTTAAAAAATCTCGCTTCTTGACCCAGAAAATGGAGTTTATCAAGTTTATCGGAAGTTAGCACTCTTTACGAATTCACGAACGTTATCATATGCGATATTATCGAGGACTTCTCTCACCCATAAAGGGCAATTTAAGGGGACGAAGTAGAATATAAATATACGAATAGACCTGACTGTTACTTTTCTCTTCTCCGAGACCGTGAATCGGATGTATAAAGTCTGACCTCAATTTAAAACTTCCGTCTAGATCAGTGATTCCCAACCTGGGGTACGCATACCCCCAGGGGTACGAAGCAGGACATTTAAGGGTAAGCGAAAAAAAATTGAATAGTGGCGGAAGAAGACAAATACATCAACATAAATTTAAGAAAACACAGCAACAATATTAATTACAAATATTTTGCTAATATGAAGGGTACAATTTATGGAAATAGGCTACCAAGGGGTACGCAAGTGGAAAAAGGTTGGGAACCACTGTTCTAGATGCATTCTGTAAACATTATTGCTCCACCAAAAATCCTGTCAATAGTTACTAGAAGGTTACAAATCGAAGTTTCAGTCTTCCGAATGATTAAGAGAATATCAGTAGGTTATAACGTGGGAGATTTCTTATGTATTGTTCTTCCATATGGGCCTCCGGATATTGATGCACAGGTAGCTGACGTGTATAAGCGAAGTTAAAATGTAGACTTTAATTCAGGACCACTGACACATATAAAAATAAAGCAAAATACTACAGGCCTAGTTACATACAAAAGTACAATTATACAGTACAATAAAATGCAGTGACAATCGAGACCACTGACACATGTGGAAGTACAATTATACTGCAAACTAAGGCACAGTGTGACTACTGACACAGGGAGGTAAATTGGTGCCTAACAATAGATAAAGACAAGACCATTTATTGAAGTTAAATAACACAGTGTCAGTGATATGCGGAATTGCAGTTGTAGAATAAAACAGACGTGTGTGTGTGTGAATAAATTACACCTCTCTCTCTCTCTCCCCTATATATATATATATATGTGTGTGTGTGTGTGTGTGTAATTGTACATTATGATACACTAAAATACAGCTCCACTATTGCATACAGAACTAAAACAAACACCCCAATTTTGAATGTGCCTACGCCTGACAACAGCAGGCCCGAGTGCCGCCTGGTTGTGATTGCCACAGGCGGTGCGTTACTGAAGGCGCGTGTTTGGCAGGCGGTGTGGTAGACACAAGGAATTGTTTGTACTCGCATAAAACTTGTATTGTGTGATGGAAAAGAAGTTGCAGTATTTTTTATACCAGATAAGAGTTTAATATTTCTTACACGCGGTAAAAATGCTGCTTTAAAATTATTGTTTCATCTGCTTCGTTATTCGTTAATTATATAGTTAACGTTACTCGACAAACAAACAGTCCTATTATCTTTTAACACAGCTGTTTATTTTGTATTACTGTAGGTAAGCTACTATATGGAACTAAAATTTTGACTTTTGTTTTGTATGAGTGTGAAACTTGGTCGTTGACATTGCAGGAGGAAAAGAAGCTGAGGGTGTTTGAGAATATGGTGTTGAGGAGACTATTTGGACCTAGGAGGGGCGAGGTAACGGGGGAATGGAGGAGATTGCATAACGAGGAGCTAAATAATTTGTACTCCTCACCCAATACTGTGCGTGTGATGAAATCGAGAAGAATGAGATGGGCTGGGCATGTGGCACGTATGGGTGAGGAGAGGGTGGGTGTATAGGGTCTTACTGGGGAAACCGGAGGGAAGAAGACCACTGGGGAGACCTAGGCATAGATGGGTGGATAATATTAGGATGGATCTCCAGGACGTGGGATGTGGGTATATGGACTGGATTGGACTGGCTCAGGATAGAGACAGGTGGCGGACGCTTGTGAGTGCGGTAATGAACCTTCGGGTTCCGTGAAATGCGGGGAATTTCTTGATTAGCTGCAAACCAGTTAGCTTCTGAAGAAGGACTCTGTACCATGGAGTAAGTAAGTAAGTAAGTGTAGGTAAGCTACATATTTGTGCCACCTTGCACCATCATCGGGCTTTCGTATAAACATTTTTAAAATAAAGACAAAAGCGTAAACGTCAATATGCACTGCCTTGTGCGATCTCACATAGCAGCTGTTCCTTACAGCTATGTTTATGTTTCTCATACATAACTCGGTTACTAAAATCACATTTCTTTTTTAATATATTGGGGGTCCAAATTTATGTACAGCTATTACGTCGGTAAAAAGTAAAGCAGTCCCGTTACAGGCCTGGACAGGCCCAGAGGGTTCCAGGAAGTTAAGGTTCCTAGATTTCGTGACAACGGCGCAGGATGGTGGTAGGTTGTCAGCCTTACGCACCGGCTGCCTTTACCCCAAGGAAATCCTCCTGGTACTCATTTCTGTTAGAGACTGGGTCGACCCCAGGGCCATAGTGCGATCGGAAGGATTTTATGTCAATGAAAATCCACTGACTCCAGCTGGGATCGAGCCAGCGACCTACCGATTTGTAGCACAGCTCCTTAACCACTGTGCTACCGCGGTCCCCGTTACGACGGTACAAATGGAATTGAAATAAAATTAAAAAAAAAATGACACGCAATTTGAGATATCAAAAGACAGCGAATATTCCTGGTAATGATTTTACGTCTATTTTAAAAAATTTTATACCAAAGCCTGATGATGCCCCGCGGGAAAGCAAACAAGTAGCTTCCTTATAATATTATAAAATATACAGTTGTATTAGATGGTAATTTTTTTATTTGTTGCTTATTAATCACAAAACATGACTACATACTTTAAATTAATATTACTTGTATTTAAATAGTGCAGTTGCTTAGACTTTCGGCTCTATTTGTTGAATTGTTTCTACCAAACTTGGCTGTTGACGTGCTGAACATTTGTTTAAACAAGTTAGTGACTAGTAATTAGTATTACAGATTTGCCGTACGTGTGTCTGTATCACAAGACTAACACAAGGAACTCTGTAATTTTTCGAGACAGTTGCGTATGATGCGATAAATATTGCTTCCTTATACAACATTCGTGGATTGTTTTTGAATCTTCGTCAGCTCTGATAAGAACGTCGAAACTCTTAATTGAAATACATAGCCTGCTGCGTTTAACTAGAATTAAATGCTGATAAAACTAAGTACATGGTCATGTTTCGAGATCAGAATGCAGGAAGAAGTCACAATTTAAAGAGTGATAATAGTTCCTTTGAAAGGGTGGAAGAGTTCATATATTTGGGAACAACCTTAACAGATAAAAATTATATTGAGGAAGAAATTAAGAGCGGATTGACGTCGGGGAATGCTTGATATCTTTCGGTGCAGAATCTTTTGTCTTCCAGTTTGCTATCCAAATTTTAAAGATTAAGATATACAGAACTATAATTTTGCCTGTTGTTTTGTATAGGTTTGAAACTTGTTCGCTCATATTGAGGGGGGAACGTAGGGTCAGAGCGTTTGAGAATAGGGTATTGATGAAAATATTTGGCCCTGAGAGGGACGAGGTAACAGGGGAATGGAAAAGCTACATAATGATGAGCTTAATGATCTGTACTCCTCACCCAATATTGTTCAGGTGATAAAATCGAGAAGAGTGAGATGGGTAGGGCGTTTAGCGCGTATGGGGGAGAGTAGAGGCATATGCAGGGTTTTGGTGGGGAAACCTGAGAGAAAGAGACCACTTGGGAGACGCAGGCGTAGATGGGAAGATAATATTAAGATGTATCTTCAGGAAGTGATGTGTGGGGGTATGGACTGGAGTGAACTGGCTCAGGATAGGGACAGGTGGCGGACACTTGTGTGTGGGTTAATGAACCTTCGGGTTCTATAAAATGCGCAGAATTTATTGACTAACTGAAAACCTGTTAGCTTTTCAAGAAGGACTCTGTTCCATGGAGTAAGTAAGCAAGCAAGCCTACAGCATACGGAATGGCACATTATGGTTGTTGTTGTTGCCTTCTGCGTTAAGGTAACCGTGTTTATGTTTGTTGCTCTTTTGTTGATATATGTTTCATACACGTGTGATCGTGATCGATTGGGTCATAAATCATTACTGTTAAATCAGGTGGCGATTTGGCACCAAACGTTAATTGGGGGTATTTTGTACTGCCATAGGTTTTAATTGCCAACCTCAGTGGCCGCGCGGTCTCTGGCGTAGGTCTGCGGTCGATCCCCTGCTAAGATTGTGGGTTCGAATCCCACCCCTATGTCTGTCTGTCTGTCTGACTGTTGTCAGGTAGAAAAGTCTCTGCGACGAGCTAAATCACTCGACCAGAGGAGTCATACCGACTGTGGTGCGTTGTTATGTGTGATCTAGAATCCTCGTGAATGAGGAGGCCCTGACCCATTGGGGGCTGTTGCGCCAAATGAAATTTAAAAAATTTTATTAGTTTTGCACTTTGCGATGAGTGTTTTCTGTGACATTTGCTGCTCTAGATCGGCGTCCCCAATTCTTTGTGCAAGTAAATATGCAGTTCCTTGTTCATTTCGTACCTCATTATCTTAATTGCCGAAATTTAAATATATCTCAACTCCGGTATACCAGGAAAGGGACCGATTCATCTTGAGGAAGGAATACGAAAGTAAGTCCCGACTTTTTTTACCTGTTTGAAGGCTGCTGGTTTTCTTTGTGTATTTCATTCATCGCTTATTTAATGCCGCAGCCGCTGCCTCACAACCGCATAGCGTTGAACGGCAAAATGTTTCGTGAATGATGAATTTCGAATGATGTTGAAGGAACTTTCTTGACTTATTTTGACACATTTGCAATTTCCTTGTTCTCTGTTACATACCTCATCGTGAAGAGTTATGGACATTTGGAGGTAGCGCTCCACGTGTTCGTAATGTAGACACTCAGTGAAAGTGAGTGGATTCATTATCTGAGCGCCTTATATAGGGCAGCTTTCTTAGAAGACATATAATCTGAAGTTTTCATGGCTGGTGACGTCAATAAAGCTTTCGCTGTCTGGAAACCGCGTGAGGTGGTTGAACAGCGAGTCAGTCAACGTTTCGAGAGCCATTTCCGTTCCCATCATCAGGGAAGTGAATGCTATGCTTTATTGAGTTCCTCAGAAGAAGTTGCTGTCATGCCGTTTGGCTTCGATGTAACCGGGTTTTGGTTCTTTTGCATAGACTCTGATTGTCTTAACCTAAGGAACTGCTGCACAGTCAATTAATTAACACAACCTGTGTAGTTGCTGTTTTACTTTTCCACTTTGTTTTCACCTGTCGTAATTTACAACATATGTTTCTACTGTCCATTGCATTTTTACTCTCTTTCTACTATCTGTGTCCCTTCTGTCGTCTGGTTGTTTCATTTTTCTCCTTTCTATCTTCAAGTCTTCTTACAGGCGCTTATGTTTTCGCTTCTGATTGAAAAGCAATTTGTCTGCTGAGGCAGGCACTCGCGGTCTGTCTCACACCTTCCTTCATAAGGAGTCCGAAACCAATAAAAATAAATGCACGTTCGTTTACGTCGACAGAACGTGCTTCTAGCCACGTAACACTTGCTGATTTGACCTGTTAGTTATGTGACACCAGTAACTACGCTGTAGAAATACTCTTTAGACTGGACAGTTTCATTTGTTGTCTGAATGTGATTTGGAATTGCAAACGTGTGTTGACGTAACAAAACAATGTATTTTTCAATTAAAAACTATCGAACATCGTAACTGATATGGGTGAAACTGTGACATACTTTTCGTGTGTTATTTATGCAGCTGGCAAATTTCGCTGTCGTCGGTTTCGTTTGCAGTACGACACATTTCATGTTCATTGCAAAGTATGAAAGGATTTCATAATTCTAATATTGTGCATGCAACAAAACGTTTTAACTGGAGCTTATGCCTTAGAAATTTCGAGTTAATTAGATTTGATAAACTTCTTACTGTACGTTATAAGTTATTCCCAAACAACTGTCCCAATTTATTGCATCAATTTTAGGCCTGTAGAAAATCTGTGTTTGAAATGTCAGTCACTTATAGTCCTGCCTATTACACACTGTTCAAAACATAACATAAATAGAGCGTGGGCCGTATTGTGAGCATAATTACCTGTTTTCTTTCATTAAAAGTTTATTTAGCTATTGTCTGTCTTGACCATGATCCATTCGTAAAAAATGAGATGGGCGGGGCATGCAGTACGTATGAGAGAGAGAAGAAGTACTTACAGGGATTTAGTGGAGAAACCTGAAAGAAGGATGCCACTAGGTGGTTCCAGGCCTAGATGGGAGGGTAATAGTAAGATGGATCTTCAGGAAGTGGGATGGGGGAATATACTGATTTGGTCTGTTTCAGGATATAGACATGTGGCGAGCGCCTGTAAATTTGGTAATGAAACTTCAGGTTCCTCAAAATGCCGGGAATTTATTGACTTTCTGAAAACCAGTTAGCTTTCCAAGAAGGACTCTGTTCCATGGTGTAATGTTGTGTTTTGACCATCAGTTCTAGGTGAAATGTTTTTTGCAGTGTAGAGTCTGGTTTGTCTCGTTGGTAGGTCAATTTTAAAACAAACATTTAAGTGCAAGGCTAAGCACAAGGGACTGTATTGTGTCCCCCCTTCATACGCACAGTACCGTGTGTGAGCATCTATATAAGGTGCATTGTGTTGTGAGTGTGTATGTGTGCATTGGGGCACATGTCTGTTGTCTCCCGCCAGCTAGGCGCCTTCCTGTCTGCACAAAATAACCATGTCCAGCAAGGAGTACGCAAATGCAACCCCATTTATTTAACCGTATCCATAATGACCGAGCACTGTTATAAAATAGTGGGTAAATTTTGCTGCTAAAGCACACAGAATTTCTTCATAACTTTTATTAAAACACCCGATACGTTTGGCTTCGTCTCTGAATTACCAGGGGTATGAATTTAGAAGGTGATTTCAAATATTTTTATATTCAATTACGTGAGTATAAAAAAAGCGTATTCCTGCAAAATATTATTTTTAACACACGAACTTATTTTTGTGAACATGCCACACCTGTTTTTGTGAACATGCCACACCTGTTTACGTTACACGTGAATAGAACTTATCCGTGTAAATGACTGCAAACATTTTTAAAAACTGTCTTATGTTCTCACCCCTGATGGCAATTCGGAGTAAATCGAAAGATTTAGAGTAACCAAACGTTTTCACAGAAATTAGTGTGTTTTGATTGGGAAACGTTACCAACCGTTTCTTCAGAAATGTAACTATGAAATTTAGCGTTAACTGAAATATTTAAATTAGTCCTGTCAGAAAGTGTGCGAGCAGAACCTTCATAATCTAAACTCGTCACGCAATAATGTTAGAGCAATCAATACGAAGAGATGCGACTTAGGAGTAGGGTCGAACACAGCTCTATAATTCTAACTTATTCTAGATATTTGAATTTCCAACAAGGCTAACTTACAAAATTAAGGACCCCGCTATATATAATGTGGCACGACTGTAATTGTGTCGTTGCATTCATTTCAATTCCGTTTTTTATTATTAATGTGCTGGCAAAAGTCGATAATTTTTCCTGAATAAATAGCTGCTACCGGTGGTGGTGGTGGTGGTGACGACGACGTTGATATTGGTGTCCATTCCTGCAAAATCTCGATTGAATTGTGGAAGAAATTTACTTAGTGGGATTGGAAGCCCGGAACAGAAAATCGTGAATAGACCACTCAATGCCGAATAGATTTCTTAGACAAATAGACAGATACGTGAATGTGTATTCGTAATTTAGTACATTTTAATTTTTTGCTTAATTCTCTTTTTTTTTTTTTACCGTGTATATTGTGTAGCAATTTGTGTACTTGGTTTTGTTGTTCCTTGTACATACGATGCAAAGATAAAAAAATATCTCAGAATGTGTAGTAATTGGGCTACGAACTGGACAACCGATAGACCTGGTTACCATTCTCCCAGAATTTTGTTTCTTTTCTGCACCTGTTGGAGCCCACTTGGCGTCTTTTCTAATGGGTGAAGGAATTCTTACTCCTGGGGAGTAAAACTAACTTTTGAAATCTATCCAACATCAACGTTGAGCGTTCATGGGACTGTATGCCACTTCACCCACAAGTCCTTATGATCGGTGCATATTTAAAAAGAGGAGTAACCTAAACTTCTTACCTTACCGTACATTAGTTTCTGTTAAAATTCGTCTATAGGGGATGTCTGCAACTTTACAGTAATTTTGTTACTGCTGTTGAATGTCTACTCTACGTTTTAGAAAACTGTGAAGTAAAGCAAACGTAAAGTACGTAAATTGAAGCTAAAACTGTCCCTTGTGCACAACGTGTAGGCGTATGGGGAGTGAAGTTACAGCTCCACTCATTCGTAAAGAGCACTAGATGGAGGCAGATGGTGAAATTCACGCCCCGGCCGCGTTAACCAGGGGTAAAAGATCCCACAGTATCCACTGAAGAGGAGGCTGGTCTGGCAGCAGAACATGTCCAACTACAATAGGAACAAAAAGGCCCTATGAAATATAAGCCAGATCGAAACGTATGGAATATGTCAGTCTACTTTCATGAGCGCCATCCACGTAACAGAAGACACTGGTCAGCCGCGTGAGTATTAAAGCTAATGGCAATTATCTGTTTTTTTTAATCTCGCTTACTCTGCGTCATCTTTCGCTCTCACTTTCACCTAAGACTTTAGATAATAAACATGCAACGTGGTGCAGACTCTCAATGTTACGCCATTTATTGCCTCCACGACCAGACTGTTGGAAGATTATATTGCGAAAGAAAGATGAATCGCTTCTTTGTTCGCGGTGTTTTATTTGGAGTAATTACAGGACTAATTGTCATCGAAGGAGGAATTACTACAAGGCGGTATGACGTGTTTTAAACGTTGATGTTGGTAATTTAATGTGACTTTTTGTTCTTCTTAAATAAACAAGCCTTGAATCGATCACCTATTGATTGTTATATAATGTGATCATGTCTGATGAAACATCTGCCGCTATTAGTATTCAGAGCAGTAGGGAGGGAGGAGTATAGGATGAACCTAAATCTAAGAAGTTTGAATTTCCTCTTTGTGTGAAGTATTTTCACCACCTACCAGAAAGTCAAGTTTTGATGTAGCCGATTAAATTTTTATTTTTATAAAGTTGCGTTTTTGGCAGTTGTTGATCTGCCTTTATTTATTCTCCAACACAACGGAATGCATAAATTTAAGATCTTGATTTTGTTTGACCACAATTAATTATGGAATTTAATATAATTAATTTTCTCTGAGGACACATTCTCATGTTTTTATTCCATTTTATTTATTGTCACACCTGAATCTTCTTCTTTTAGTCGTTAGAATTTAGGATTAATGTTGTATAGACTGACATTTATATTGCTTGCGCGATTTAGACTATTCGAAGTGTAACGACTACTATTACTGCTGCTACTACTACTACTTTTACTTCTGCTTCTTCTTCTACTACTACTACTACTACTAATAATAATAATTATAACAATAACACTAATAGTTTTGTCTTTCCAGGAAAATTGGTTGTTTAAAAATATCAACATTTCCCAGACTACTATTTTTCATGCTTTTAGTGACCAATTAATTATGCGTTGATGCTGAGAATAAATGTTTACTGTGGGTGTGTGTGTGGGTGGGGTGTGTGCGTGTGTGGTGTGTGGGGTGTATGTATGGTGTGTGTGTGTGTGAGTATGTGTGTGTGTGGGGTGTGTGTGCGGTGTGTGTGTGTATGTGTGGGGTGTGTGTGTGTGTGTGTGTGTGTGTACTGCCCACTCGACTGGCGATATTTATTGTTTTTCGAAAGCATTCAAACGTCGTGATTGCTCGCATTTTATTCTGAAGATTCCGATTTCATTTTCGACTCACTAGAAGCTATTCTGATATTTGCGTGGTTTTCCTTAATGCTTCCATATAATACCTTACGTTTAATTAGGTCAGAGTTGTTTTTCTTGTCACATCGGTAGCAATTTGTTACTTACTGAACGTCTGGCGCTATACAATCTGAGCACTTGACAGATTTATTAAATAGCCCCAAAATAAATTCAATCCACAGGGACGCCGTTAACATATCAACCGACTACAGACACGTTGGCGTTAAAATAATATGTATTTAACAGCTATTGCCCTTTCTCATTTTGCAGGTTGCTGACTCACCATACTGCATCACGACGTTACGTCTTAATTCCTAAGCAATAACTTAATGGAATAAATAATATTTCAAACCAACAAACCTCCCTCCATTATGCATTACCTAGGCTATGTAAAATTTGAGGTGTGTGAAAACGGGTGTTTTATGTTCGGTCGTGTGGCTGCAAATATGTAGCCACACGACAGAACGATTCATAACGACGTTTTTAACTAACTGTTTTAATAATTATAACTTTATCAAAGCACAACAATAGGCTCCCTGATGATGGTTTGTTAAACCGAAACATGTAGGAGCATTTTAATGTAAATTTTAACGTACGTTTTAACATTCTAGAACAATCTAATTGTGTATTCAGTTGGATAAATAGAGACGTGATAATATCAAGATGCACGGCAAAACTGCGAAAAGTGGTTTCTAGATGTCTGGAAAATTGTTGGTTACCTGCTTTTATCCCATTTACTAAAGGTGCACAACCCATTTATTAAAAGTGTAGATGTGTCTTTGCATTTCATGTCGTAACTGAAATCTTCATTTGCACATACTGTACAGGGGATGTCTGGAAGTGAAGTCCTGAACGTTTTATACGTCTGCATGTGGTGGGTTTAGGGCAGGGTTGTAAAAAATTTCCAAAAATCCAGATACACCTCGAAATTCTGGTCGCCAGAATGGTGACATGAAAACAGTGCTATCCTGAAGACCCAAAAGTTTTATGCGCCACCATCCAAGGTTTAATCGGCATGGCGAATTATTGCCCGGGATATGTGCATTCATGTTCTTCCGGTGTTTCAGCTAAGGATCCACATATTTCGTTTTCATATTCCAGGAGCCTTTATTTCCCCTGGACGAAGTCGTTATAGGGACAGAAGTGTAACGTGTTGACGCATGATTTTCTTGTCGTAGGTTTAGCCTGCCGAACTGGAGCGTAGTTTGTACCCTAATTTTTATTACCCTTCAACACATCCGGCAATTCTAATTACTGGGCTTCGTTTTCTATTAAAGTGTGAATATTTTTAATTTCCAAAATTTTTATTTCAGTTGGATTATTTTTGATCCGTGTTAGTCTAAAGACGAAAATCTTTGATGATTTACACTTTTAGAATAATATGGATGTGTCTTATTATTAGATATCTTAATGAAGCACCGGGCTGGGCATGTGGCGCGTATGGGTGAGGAGAGGGGGGTGTATAGGGTCTTGGTGGGGAAACCGGAGGAAAGGAGAACACTGGGGGAGACTTAGACGTAGATGGGTGGATAATATTAGGATGGATCTCCAGGAGGTGGGGTGTGGGTATATGGACTGGATTGGGCTGGCCCAGGATAGGGACATGTGGCGGGAGCTTGTGAGTGCGGTAATGAACCTTCGGGTTCCGTGAAATGCGTGGAATTTCTTGACTAGCTGCAAACCAGTTAGCTTCAGAAGAAGGACTCTGCACCATGGAGTAAGTAAGTAATGAAGCACCGCCTTTTCAATGTTATTAATTTACTTTAAAAGTAACAATTAATTACCATTGAGATTTGATACATGTGAAAAACTGCGTAACGTCTTTAACAGATTTTAGGTCGTTTTTAACGAGCGGCCTTTCACCTTGTGTTACCTTATTTTTGTGTATGCGTGAGAGTTTTTAACGTTTATTTGAACCATACAGGCGGCCGACTGGAAACTATAGTCCAGTACTGTGTGCAAGTGTAATGACGCTTACTGTAGAAAGTGTTGTAAGAGATATGGCCGTACATCGCTGCAGTGTGACTGCCCAGTGCATTGGACGTACCCTGATCATGGGCTGCTGTTCTAATAATAATAATAATAATAATAATTTGACGAGACAATAGACCACATAATATCAGCATGCACAATACTGGCAAAAGAACGGTACATAAAAAGACATGATAGAGTGTGTGCACAACTACACTTCAACATATGCAAGGAAACAGGGGTACAATTGGACAAAAAACGCTGGTATGAACATGTGCCAAAATCAGTAGAAACAAGTCATGGAGGCAAGGTAACCATATTGTGGAACCAACAAGTACAAACTGACAGAACTATCCCAACAACAAACCAGATATTATAATCCGTAATAATGAAAAGGGAACATGTATATTAAAAGACATTGCAAACTCAGGAGACAGAAATGTGTTTAAGAAGGAAGCCGAGAAGACTATAAAATATTAAGACCTTACAATAGAAATACAGCGCATGTGGAATGTAAAATCAAAGGTGATACCAGTAATAATAAGGGCGACTGGGATTATTTAAAAGTCATTCAGAAAATACGTGAGCAACATACCAGGAAAACATGAAGTCAAGGAACTCCATAAAACAGCCATACTGGGCACTGCACACATACTGCGGAAAATACTAATGTAAAAGTACAGTAGATTCAACACTGAAACTAACGATATAAGCACGTAAATAGTAACAACAGAATAGCTGCAACACTGTATTCCCTACGGACTTAGTTTGTCTCAGGAATATAAGGATAAATACCCTGCATAAAGGAGATGAAAATGATGATAATAATAATAATACTGGAATTGCAGCATACTTAACGGACAAAACAAAACCTTTTAATCGACCTGACATAACTTTTATGAATAAGAAAACAAAGAACACATTTTTGACAGACATAGCTGTCCCAAATACACATAATCTCGCCAAAACAATAACCGACAAACAAGACAAGTACCAAGAACTGGCGAATGAAATATGTGCTATGTGGAAGCAAAAGGCAGCACAAGTGATCCCGATAGTAATATCATATACGGGAGTAATTCCAAAGTCACTGTCACAAAGTCTAACAAGACTTAACTTGCACCCGAATACATATATACAAATGCAAAAATCTGTAATTCCTGGCACATGCTCAATTGTAAGTAACTTTTGAAACTACAAATAAGACCTCCGAGCCTAATCCTGTTGATTACTACATCCCACGATAGGTGAATATTTCCCAGCCGAAACTGAAAAGTGAGAAATTCGACGACGACAACAACAACAACAACAACAACAACAACAACAACAACAACAATAATAATAAGCAAGGAAATGGGGGTAAAATTCTACAACAAACATTGCTATGACCATGCACCGAATTCGGTCGAAACAAATCATGACTGTAAGGATCACATGTTGTGGAATCAACAAGTGCGAACCGACAGAACTATTCCTAACTATAAACCGGACATCATCATCAGTGATAATGAAAAGGAACATGCATCTTAATAGATGCTGCAATTCCTGGATACAGAAAGGCGATCAAGAAAGAATCTGAGAAGATTTTAAACTATAAAAGCCTCAAAATAGAAATTCAGCTCATGTGGAATATGACAGCAAAAGAGATTTCGGTAATAATAGGAGATACTGGAACTATTTCATAATCTCTCAGACAATATCTGAGCAACATACCAGGGAAATACGAAATCAAGGCCCTACAAAAGAAAACAGCCATATTGGGCACTGCACACATAGTACGGAAACTACTAATGTAGAAGTACAAAACGTATTTCATGGTCGAAATAATATTACATGTAGCACAGATTGCAAATACAAGACAGCTGCAATATTGTATACTCTAGAAACACGGTTTGTGTCTGGTATATAATTGTAAATACCTGCATGCAGGTAATAACAAGGATAATAATAATTAGCTTGTAGAGATGTAGGCCTCGTGAACTGTTCCGGTCCCATTAACTGTCTAGAAGTCTTGTGAAGAGTCGCCCTTGGCGTCGTTTCCCACATAGTTGGTATTTCATAATTAAGTATGGCGGTTTGTCTCTGATCATTCGCCGTACATAATAATAATAATAATAATAATAATAATATATTCACTTGCTCACTTTAAGCTTAGTAGCCAGTTATAAAGACCACACTAATGCACGACAATAACTTACACACGTGCGTACAAATAAAACATCAACAAAAGTGAAGCAAGAAAAACAAAAATAACAGAAATGATGATGATGATGATGACGACGGTTATAATAATAATAATAATAATAATAATAATAATAATAATCTTAAAGTCTTGTCACAAGTCAGTAACAAGAACTCTTATTTCTCGAAAGCCCCTGGTGTTTTTGGCACGATTTTTTCTCAACAGAACTGCTCCAGTGTTTGGTCCCTAAATACTGCACGTCATTATTTCAGTAGTATTCCTATTGCCACTATGTTTATAACAGTTGTCCATTTCTTCCAGCTGTTTCTCTGCTGTGCGCGTAGATACGCCGTGTTACATCCGAGGCAAGTTCGTGTGGTATTTGTGGTGGACAAAGTGGGAATGCGTCAGACTTTCTTCGAAGTACGTCCGTTTTTGTGTGTCAGTATCACTCCAGTAATGCTTCATACTCATCAGTCACCAGCGATAGGGAATTTTAACAGTTCACCTATATAATCGGGACGAGCCTGTACTTATAGCAGATTTTCAGAACACGTGCTTTTCCTACAAATGATCATCCCCCCCTCCCCCCATACCCTAAATACAGAAACATGATTTAGATTTCATGTATTGCGACAACGAAGGCAAATTTTTCTTTTGTTTGATGTCACGTCGTAATTACTTCTTTCATAAAGGCTATTACTCAAGAGAAAGTTCTATTGATTGAAATTAATTTTTCATTTGCTGTCCATTGTGTGAAATCTAGTGTTATTTTCAGTCACTGGTTTCTGTTTAAAACATGAACAATGATTCTGTCTAAACAATACAAAACTTACAGACCTATAAAACATCGAACCAGGAACAGTTGAGTCATTAACTCGGATTTATCACCACGTTTGTACTTAGAGAATATGATAAGCCAACAAATTCACCTTTATAAACACGTTCAATCACGTAATATTGCACTTCAGCAACATGTTTCGGTCACTCCTATGGACATCATCAGGATGTGTTATAACAAGAATACAATCAATATAAAATAATTGTATAAAGTATTTGATTTTTCCACTTGGTGTTGTCATTCATTATTGTATGTTGAAGTGTGTATTTGTTGTGTTATCATGTAAATATAAAACATTCTTTAATGCACGGACGTGGCACACATAAAGCGTCGTCAGATGTTTAAAAATCTGACTGTGAAGTTGATAAATCACTGGTAGAAGAAAGAGAAGACAGCAGTGAGCTATGACATTGAGACGTTCATACGGAAGGGCAAGTCGAGTTGTATGCTTTCTTATGTTTGGCAGTAGATGGAACTGAGTGGTCAGTATCAGTCTCTGGCCGCTTTATCCTTAGACACAATGCTTCCAGTAGGACTACCCTTTGGATTATGAAACTTGACATGGAGATGAGTAAAATTCCTATAATTTTCACGATTGAAACGCTAGTATATTTGGTCGCAGCCATTTCCGAACCGAACTTTATTAGGTAAAAATATTCTTCGTTGTACGCTATTGAATTTATATTGAAGTATATGATTACTAAGACTGGCGCTACTACAGTGGCGAGAATGTTAAAATGAATAGGTATATAAGTACGTTTTAATTTAATGTTATGGCAATGCGATTAATTAATTCGTTTTAATGTGATAGAATCCAAAATTTTTCTGCATATTTTTAAAATTTTTATTAATTTTTAGCTCGGCCGATCTGGAATAAATTGGGGTTTAAGAATTCAAATTTTCGCCCTAGGATAAGGATAAAGAAGGCCGAAGCTTATTACGGTCATGGGCTGGAAGGGAAATGCATACAGGTTTTTGGTTGGAAAACTTGAAGGAAGGAAAGAAACTATTTAGAAGACGCAAACATAGAAGAAAAGATAACGGTAGAAAGGATCTCAGAAATGCTGGAAATATCTTAAGCAGCTGAGAAGCTAATGGCTTTGTAAGAAGAACCGATTTGAGTGATTTCAGGCTTCTGTCGCGGTGTAAGTGAGATCTGTGCTCTCTTCGGACATTACGCAGCGTAAAATATTAATTTCGTTCCGACGTTTTAGGAAAAAACTATCGGTCCCATCTTCATGGGTCAAGCAGTTCAAAAAATTGCTTTACCTTTGAAGACTGGACCGATAGTTTGTTCCGAAACGTGGACCCTGTCACTCGGCGTTGAGGAAAATCCCAAAAGGGCGCATGAAGATCCCAAGCATTGCGTTGTATGGAGTTATTAAATTACCTGCAACGTACGTCATGCTGGGTAGCGAATATTTAGTTAGTTTTGTTTTATTTGTGAGTGTCGTTCTGATTCTGTTGAGCTTACATTTTGTTACACTAAGTGAAAGTACTATGACTGAAGTTAATATAAATTCATAACTGCTGTTTATGTGATGTTTATTGTCATACACTCTATTCTTTACAGATACGAGTGTGTTCGTAGCACTTAGAGAACATACATTTTCTATGTGAATATAAAGTGAGCAGTATGAAATTGTTATACGAAACAGAGCAGCTATAACAGTATAGTAACAGCGGAATAAAACATTCAACAAGTGAATTATCATCTTGTTATTATTGTACTTGGGAGCAGACGTTGCTATGGTGATGGCTCTTATCTCTCACCCTGAAACCCCCCCGCCCAACCGCTCCTCCGCCAACGGCTGTTCATATCGTCGCTATGGCCATTACTAAGAGTTCAAATCACCGATATGGCCTCTCACCCATGTGTACATTTCCAACTACCAACGTCCCTTTTTTTCCCCTGCCCTTCCACTGTAAAATCAGGCCAGTCAAAGAAACGGGTTTGTCAAGATTTTGTGTTGTATGTTTAGGCAAAAGTGAAATTAAGTAAGCTGTTGCATTAGCTTGTCCAAAATTAATGTACTGAGTACCTTACACTGAACATGATTGTCGCCGAATATTGCTGGAGTTTCAAAGAATATCCCTTGTGTCCAGGAAGTTGTCGGTTCGAAAACTGTGGCAAAGTTGAGGGAGAATATAACAACAATTGAACGACATTATATGCTTTGACTAGAACATATGATGTGAAGCCATATTTAAATAGATTGTTTGAAGTTGTGAATCAGTCTTGCCCGATTGTCAACCAAATGATTTGTATTTCTCTCTCTGGGCTCTCTGCAGTCTGTTCTTTACACTCTTTTTGGGTGGCTTTCTTGTCAAATATTGTCAAGACTATTGGTGAATAAAGAGAGAGACCAACTTGATGTCACTTGCTTTATTATTTCATTATTTAATGCTCAAAATGTTTCGGATGTTAATACATCCATCCTCAGGAGCTTGCGACTTATTTGTTGAGTTATTTCATGGGTTG